>MDSW01042872.1_pt1 | contig 15876 bp, 17 predicted proteins | sample 811171 | NCBI WGS metagenome assembly MDSW01 (sample SAMN05326641, study PRJNA326480) | marine metagenome | isolation source: seawater | place: Atlantic Ocean: North West | collected 2012
CACGAATACACATTAGATAATATAGGTTTTGCTAAAATTGTTGAGCCAGATAATAAAGATCTTTTGAGGAAAGAAAAAGAAGTTTTATATCTTAGAAAGAATAATAAATATACAGTACCGTCATTACTTGAAGAAGAATTAAAAATAAATCCATTTTTACGATTTAATAATATCAATGTAAAAAAATCAGTGGAAAAACACTTTAAAAAAGAATTTATGAATGAGTCTGAAATTTTTAAATATACTCGGGAATGGAAGGATAATGAGTACGATTAAATTTTTTATTTTTTTTATTTTATATATAATTGCAAGCCAAAAAACATTTTCAATGAATATAAAATGCAATGAAATATATGATAAATGCTTTAATAATATCCCAAAAGATTTGATTATCAGTTATAAAGATTTTAATTTTGAAGGATTAATTAATAAAAATAATGTGAATCTTCGTGCCATGCCAATAATCGGAAATAATTCTAAATTTATTATAAAGAAATTAAAAAAAAATGAAAAAATTCAAATTAATAAAGTTTATTATTTAAAAGGTAATACACATGTAAAGTTAAAACTTTTAAATTCTAATAATTATCATATTGTGAATAATTATAGATTTAATAAGTGGTATTTTATTTCGCAAAATAATATTTCTGGATTTGTTTTTGCAGAGTACATAGATAAAATATCCAAGGTTAAAGATTATAAGAGATATAGGCACGTGAACTCAGTAGATTGGACAATTAATGCAACAGAACTTCAACAGAATATAGAAATAATCATTTATAAAACAAATGATAATTTTTTTGAGTTTGTTGGTTATGCCTGGCACTTTAATTATGGTTATATTGAAATAAAAAAAAAATTTAAAAGACTTCATCAAAATAAAAATGTTTATTATAGTGGAAAAAATAAGATATTTTTATTCGATGAAGAAGAGATTTACCTAGACTTCGAAAGAAAAATTTTTACTGGGATATATAAGATATTGAATTAATCTTCTCGACTTGTAATTTCTATTAGGTGATACCCAAATTGAGTTTGAACTGGCCCGTGAACTACATTTAGCTCTCCAGAAAATACTACATCATTAAATTCTTTTACCATCTGCCCAGGTGCAAATGAGCCTAAGTCACCACCATTGCCTCCAGATGGGCAAGAAGACTTTGTTTTAGCAGCTTCACCGAAATCTAAACCATCTTCAATTTCTTTTTTTAAATTTATACATTCTTCTTCGGTTTCAACTAATATATGTCTTGCAGTCGCAGTTGCCATAATAACTCCTATTAAAGTTTATATATTTTTATAGACTACATATGTTTTTTTTGTAAGTCCATATTTATTGTTAGTTAGCATTATACTTTGCTATTATTTTTTCAAAATATTTTATAATATCATCTGACTCATATAGCCAATTCGTTTTATCTCCTTTAACAATTTTTAAGCAAGGTACCTGAATTTTTCCACCTTTTAATTTTAATTCTTCACGAAATTTTTTATGATTTCTTGCGTCTCTATATTCAATATCTATAGAATTTTTTCTTAAATATCTTCTAACTTTTACACAAAAAGGGCAAGTGTAGAATTGATAAATTGAGTGACTAGAAAATATATCATCTAATTTTATCTGAACTTCTTTTTTTCGTTTAATTTTTTTTGGTCTGGTTACGAAATCAAGTATTAAAATAACTCTGCCTAAAATCCATCTAATTATTTTCATTGTTAATCCTTATGATGTATTTTTTTCCAAGAATCTTTAAGGGAAACTATTTTATTATATGTTATTTTTTCGTTTGAACAATTACTATCTTTAATAAAATAACCAACTCTCTCAAATTGATATCTTTCGTTTAAATTATCATCAATATTATTTTCAAGTTTTGCATTTTCTCTTACAATTAATGAGTTTTTATTAAAATTACTTATATCGCTTGGGTTTGAATCTAAAAATAATCTATCATATTCATTAACTTTTATGTCAATAAAGTTTTTTGCGTCTACCCAATGAATTATACCCTTAACTTTATTTCCCTTTTTGATGTCTCTACTTTTTGGATCATACGTGCATTCAATATGAACAATTTTATTATCTTCATTTTTAATAATATTTTCACACGTTATATTAAATGCGTGCCTTAATCTAACTTCTTTTCCTGGAGCAAGCCTAAAGTATTTTTTTTCTGGTTGCTCCATAAAATCACTTCTATCAATGTATATTTCTCTTGAAATACTAATTTTTCTTTGTCCTAACTCAGGTTTGTTGTTATTCCAAGGCGCTTCAATATTTTCACTTTTATTTTCTGGATAATTTTTAATTATAATTTTTATTGGATCTAAAATACCCATAACTCTTTTGGCGCAATTGTTTAATTCTTCTCTAATAGAATTTTCTAAAACACCCATTTCTATAGAACTATTTTTTTTTGTTATACCAATTCTGTTACAAAAGTCTTTTATTGAGTTTGGAGTGTACCCCCTTCTTCGTAACCCCGATATTGTTGGCATCCTAGGATCATCCCATCCTGAAACATAATTTTTATTTACTAACTCGCTTAATTTTCTTTTACTCATTATGTTATTTTCAAGCATAAGTCTTGAAAATTCTATTTGCTGTGGTTTATTCTCGTGATTTATCTTTTCAATAATCCAATTATATAAATTTCTATGATCTTCAAATTCAAGAGTACATAATGAATGTGTAATATTTTCTATCGCATCAGAAATACAGTGAGTAAAATCGTACATAGGATATATACACCATTTGTCTCCAGTTCTGTGATGCTGAAATTTTTTAATACGATAAATTACAGGGTCCCGCATATTAATATTAGGTGATTGCATGTTTATTTTTAACCTAAGTACAAATTCTCCATCATTGAAATCTCCATCTTTCATTTTTTCAAAAAGCTCTAGGCTTTCATCAATTGGTCTATTTCTATCTTTACTATTTTTACCAGTTTCAGTCAGCGTGCCTCTTTCTTCTTTAATTTTTTCAGCTGATGAGGAATCAACATATGCAAAATTATTTTTTATTAAAAATATTGCGTAATCATATAATTGATCAAAATAATCAGAAGCAAAATTTAATGAGTCCCATTTATATCCTAACCACTCAATATCTTCTTTTATAGATTCAATAAACTCGGTGTTTTCTTTTTCGGGATTAGTATCATCGAACCTTAAATTACATGTTCCATTATAAGCTTTTGCGATATCAAAGTTTAAACATATAGATTTTGCATGACCAATATGCAAGTAGCCATTTGGCTCTGGAGGAAATCTAGTGCAAATTCGCCCGTTATATTTATTAGTGTTATTATCTTTATCAATAATATCCGTAATAAAGTTTTTATTTTTTGAGTTGCTCATGAAAAAATATAATGAATTATTAAATCCTTATTATATACGTGATTCGCTTTCATTAGAATCAAAATTACTTGTTCCTACCCTTCAGGTATATAACAAGATCGACTCAACTAATAACATTTTATTAGAAAAAAATTGTATTTATCCAAACGGGCATACTTGTTTGGCTGAAAAACAGACTATGGGCAGAGGGATGCTCAATAAGTCTTGGTTATCTGTGAGAAAAAATGTTTGCTTTTCAACAGCCTGGTCTTTTGACGAAAACATGAAAAATTTTCACTTGTTAAATTTTCTCATAGCAGCAAAGATTGTATCTTCTTTAAAAAATTTAAAATATTCTAAGATACAAGCAAAGTGGCCAAATGATATCATATATAATGACGCTAAACTTGCAGGAATTTTAATTGATGTGCTTTTTAAAAAAAATTCAAAAGTATATGTTGTGGTAGGTGTTGGTATAAATATTGAAGTTGATAATAATGATAAAAAAACAATAGATCAAAAAATAACTAGTCTATCAGAAATACCAAATCATAAATTAAGCAGGAATACTATTGCTGCAGCACTAATAAGTGCTGTAGTTGAAAGTTTATCAATTTTTAAAAATTACGATTTTAAAAAACTATCTGAAGAATGGAATAAGATAGATTATAATTATAATAAGAATAAAAAATTATTAATTAACGGCATAAAAATTGATAATGCAAAATTGCTAGGTATAAATGAAAAAGGGCAATTACGTTGTTTGCAAAATGAAATCGTAAATTACTATAATATAAATGAGGTTAAAATAATTAATGATTAATTCGATCGCTATAGACTTTGGTCATACAAATTATAAAATTGCTATAATAAAAAATAATAAAATTATTTCTTTAGAAATTAAAAATTACCAAGAAGATTCATTATTTGATATTTTAAATGAAATAACAGGTAAATTTGATTATGAAAAAATATTATGCGCAAATGTCTTAAAGGAAAGTTATTTAAAATCATTGTTACTTGATATTTCAAATGAAATTAAAAGTAAAATGAAGTTCTATTCACCAATAGATTGCGAAAAATACATAAAATTATCATACGCAATAAAAACTAGATTTGGAGTTGATAGAGCACTTAATTTAGTTGGAGCATCACTTAAATCTGATAATGATATAATTGTTATTGACGCTGGTACCGCAACTACTGTTGATTATCTTGATATCGATAAAAATCATTGCGGAGGAATTATACTTCCAGGAAAGAAAATTATTGATAGTTTTTTTTATGAAGCTTTTGACTTTGATTTTTATGATGAAGGATATTCTGATAATGTTTTTTCAAAAAATTCTAGATCTTGCATTGAAAATGGAGCGCATATATCTGCTTATAATTCTTTAAACATTGTTATTGAAAAGATGTTGTCAGTGAAAAAGACTAAGCCCGATATCTATGTTACAGGTGGTAACGCTCAAAACGTAATAGACAATTGTAACTACTCTGCAATACATGTAGAATTACTTCTTTTTGATGGCCTTATTGCATTAGAGGGCTAAGAAATGCCGCCTTAGCTCAGTTGGCCAGAGCAGGGGTTTTGTAAACCTCAGGTCGTCAGTTCGAATCTGACAGGCGGCTCCAGAATGCTATGTATAAGGCTTAATTGGCACAAGTTAGTTGTTTTCTTATCTATTATGGGTTATCTTACATAAGCATAAGTTAATATAGATTTAAAAGTTAAAGGCTTAGGAAAAACGTAATGATGCAATGAAGGGAAAATTGATACTCATACCAGGTCGCTCCGCAAAACAAGGAGTGGGGCTGAATAAGGGTAAACTTAAGGATGAGTATAAGAAAGTTACTACTACTCTTGAAGTAAGTTTCGAAGATATGAAATCACTTGGTCTTGAAACAGGCGACCATGTAAAAATCAGCAACGAAATAGGCGAAACAAATGTAATTGTTAAGGGATTAAGAGAAGGTAAAATCCCTGAAGGCTATGCTTTCATTCCTTATGGACCACCCTCAAGTTGTTTATTTGATGGAGAAACTTGTGCTTCAGGAATGCCAGAATCTAAAGGTATGAAAATAGATATAGAATTTATTAAAAAAGGTGAAAAAAAGAAAACAACTTTGCCACCATTAAACTCATAAATTATTATAGCAACGTTTTAACAGGAGAAAATAATGAGCGCAGCAAGTAAAGACAATAAAATAGTGAACGAAAAAATAGTCGAAAATGCTACCTGTACTTTTTGTGGGTGTTGTTGTGATGATATTACTTTAACTGTAGATATGGACAAAAAAGTTATTACTAAAGCACAAGATGCTTGTATTCTTGGTAAAGCCTGGTTTTTAAACCACGTAATTGAAGATAAACCAATTGCTAGAATTGATGGTAAAGAAGTTGCTCTTGATGATGCAATTGATGAAGCTGCAAAAGTTCTTATGGATGCTAAGTTCCCAATTTTATATGGTATGAGTGACACAATATGTGAAGCTCAAAGACAATGTGCACCAATGATGGATGATTGTGGAGGTACTATTGATACAACAACGTCAGTTTGTCATGGGCCATCAGGAATGGCTTTTCAAGGAGTTGGAGAACCTAGCATGACTCTTGGAGAAGTAAAAAATAGAGCAGATTTTGTTATGTATTGGGGTGGTAATCCAGCAGAAGCTCACCCAAGACATTTTGCTAGATATGCAGTAACGCCTAAAGGTATGTTCACGCCAAACGGCAAAGACGATAGAACAGTTGTAATTGTCGATGTAAGACAAACAAAGACCGCTGGTGTCGCAGATATATTTCTTCAGGTCAAGCCTGGAAAAGATTTTGAATTATTATGGATGTTAAGAGCAGCCTGTAAGGGTGCTGCAATTCCAGATAATTGCAAAGAATTATGTGGTATAGAAAAAGATGTTGTAGAAGATTTATTCGATAAAATGAAAAATTGTAAGTACGGAGTTATATTTTTTGGCATGGGTTTAACAATGAGTCGAGGAAGACATTTTAACTCAGGGGCATTAATGGCTCTTGCGACTGACTTAAATGAATTTACTCATTTTGTAGCAAAACCTGCAAGAGGACATGGAAATGTAACCGGTGCAGATAATGTTGTATCTTGGCAAACAGGATATCCATTTGGTGTTAATTTCAGCAGAGGTCACCCAAGGTTTAATCCTGGAGAATTTACAACAGTAGATACTTTGACTCGAGGAGAAGCAGATGCTGCTATTGTTATTGCAAGTGATCCAGTTGCTAACTTTCCCAAACCAGCAATTGATCATATAACAAGTGATAAATGTAAATTAATTTCTATTGATACAAAACAAACACCAACTAGTGAAGCAGCACATGTATCAATTCAAACTAGCACTTATGGAATAAATACTGGAGGAACAGTTTATAGAATGGATGATGTTCCGATCAGTTTAAGACCAGCTTTTGACTCTCCTTTTCCAAGTGACTTAGAAGTATTAACGAAACTTAGGAAAAAAGTTAACGAGTTGTCTAAGAAAGCAAATCGACCATACGCAACAAAAAAATATATTTAATTAACAATAATAATAAATTATGAATAATGAGATTCACATCAAAAATGGTTTAGTTTTTGATCCAACTAATAAGATAGAAGGAAAAATTTGCGATATATATATTTGTGATGGAAAGATTGTAGATAAAGTTTCATCCTCTGCAAAAGTCATAGATGCAAAAGGTATGGCGGTAATGCCAGGTGGGGTAGATATTCATTGTCACATTACTGGGCCTAAAGTTAATCTAGCAAGAAAATTAATGCCAGAAGACCACAGACTTGATCCTCATTTTAAAACAAAAAATACACAATCAGGATCAGGCGGAATAGTTCCTTCAACATTTGCAACAGGATATCGCTACGCAACTTTAGGTTATACTACAGCAATGGAGGCTGCAGTCCCTCCATTAATGGCAAGACATGCATTAGAAGAAATGTATGACACGCCAATAATTGATAATGGTTATTATGTGCTTTTAGGTAATAATTTATTTTTACAAAGTTTGATTGCTGAAGGAAGAAAAGAGGAATTTAAAGAAGCAGTCGCTTGGTGGTTAAATGTTACTAAAGCATATACTGTAAAACTCGTAAATCCAGGTGCTGACGAGCCTTGGAAAGGTCACAAAAATCTAAACGTAAAACATATTGACGATAATAGTAAAGTTGTAGATATAGCCCCTAGAACTGTCATTGATGCATTTATTAATGTAGTACATGAATTAGGGCTACCACATCCACCTCATATCCATTGCAATAATTTAGGACACACCGGAAATTACGATACAACTATTGAAACAATGAAAACAGCTGGTGACAGAAGATTGCATGTTGCACATATTCAATTTAATAGTTATTCGGGAGAAATGGGTAAAAGTCCACAATCTGCATCTAAAGAAATTACAGATTATATAAATGATCATGAAAATATAACCTGTGATGTTGGGCAGGTTATGTTTGGTAAAGCAGCATTTATGACAGCTGATGCACCTCTAACTTATCTCTTAAGAGGTTACAAAAAACAGAAGTGGGTAAACGCTGATACAGAATGCGAAAGCGGATGCGGAATACTTCCGTTTGACTATCAAGGAATGATTTACACTCATGCATTACAATGGGCAATTGGACTAGAAATTTTCTTATTATCAAAAGATCCCTGGAGAATAGTTTTGTCAACAGATCATCCTAACGGTGGATCATTTGCAAATTATCCGTTGATTATTAAACTTTTAATGGACTATGAATTTAGAAAGGAAGCAATGAAACATGTAAATCAAAAAGCTATGAACAGCACAATTCTTGGTGATTTGAAGAGAGAATATACTTTAAATGAAATTTGTATTATTACAAGAGCTGGTCCAGCAAAATGTTTAGGATTAAAAGATAAAGGACACCTTGGTAAGGGAGCAGACGCTGATATTACCATTTACGATATGCTAGATGATAAAGAAGAAATGTTTAATGCGCCTAGGTATGTAATTAAAGCTGGACAGTTATTAATTGAGAACCATGAGTTTGTTAGTGATTATACTGATAAAAAAGTTTTAAGAGTTGCTCCCGATTACGATAAAGATATTGAAAAAGTTATTAAACCTTTTTTTGATGATTTTTATTCAATTTCATTTGGTAATTATGCAATCAATGATGAGTATTTACATGGAACTGGACAAGTTATTGAAACCAAGAAAAAGAAAAGTATATATGAAAATTAATAAGACAATAATTGATGATACATATGCTGAAGCATTTTCAATGTGGTCAGCGAAAGTCATTATTACAGCAGAGAGTGACTATTGGGCAATGGGAGCTGCGCGAGCAATGACAGGCATGGCAACATCAGTTATTGGATGTAAATGCGAAGCAGGAATAGATCTAAAGCTGTCACCAAATGAGACTCCAGATGGAAGACCAGGTTACAGTATTTTAGTTTTTACCATCGACAAAGAAAGCCTTGGAAAAAGATTAATTGAGAGAATAGGACAATGCGTGATGACTTGCCCAACAACAGCTTGTTATAGCGGTTTTGAAAGCGAAGAAACAGTTAATGTTGGAGGCGCTCTTCGATATTTTGGTGATGGTTACCAAATTAGTAAAAAAATTGACGGTAAACGTTTTTGGCGTATACCCGTTTTTGATGGAGAATTTTTAGTTAGCGAAAAGTTTGGTGTAAAAAAATCAGTTGGTGGTGGAAATTTTTATATACTTGGTAATAATGTTACTTCATGTTTGGAAGCTTGTTACGATGCTGTTAAGGAAATGAAAAAAGTAGAAAATGTAATAATGCCTTTTCCAAAAGGTGTAGTTAGGAGTGGAAGTAAGGTTGGTTCAAAATACAAAGATCTAGTCGCATCAACGAATCACGCTTATTGTCCAACCATAAGAGGTATTGTTAAGAGCTCTTCAATACCAAGCAATGTTAGTACTTGCTATGAAATTGTTGTTGATGGGGCAGATGAAAAGGCAGTTGCTAAGGCAATGAAAGTAGGAATAAATGCAGCTGCTAGAGAGGAAGTAATCCAAATTACTGCAGGAAATTTTGGTGGTAAGCTCGGACAATATAAATTTTATTTAAAAGATTTAATTTAATAAAAGATTAAAATTATGAAGTTGAAATTACATACGCAACCAGAAGTACCGTTTGAAGCTGAAAGTATAACTCCTGGAATTATAAATAAATTAAAGTTAAAAGAAATTGAAAAACTTAAATTGTTTCATGGGAATAGGGAAGTTAATTTAGGTGATTTCTTTTCAGCCAAAGATGATAAAAAAGATTCTTTGGAAATCGAAGGCGATATGCATATGGTAAAATATTTAGGCGCCAACATGGCTGAGGGTGAAATGCATATTAATGGAGATGTAGGGGCGCATCTGGGTTCCGCAATGTCTGGAGGTTATATAAAAGTAGATGGCAATGCCGGTGACTGGATTGCTCCTGAAATGTCTGGAGGAAGATTACATATAACTGGTAATTGTGGACACTGCGTAGCAAGTGCTTATAGAGGTGCATCAAATGGAGTTTCTGGTGGAGAAATAATTATCGAGGGTAATGTTAAAAATGAGCTTGGTCATGGGATGTCTAATTCAACAATTGTTGTTGGCGGTTCGTCCGGAGACTTTACGGGAGTAAACATGAATTCAGGCACAATACTAACTTTTGGTGAAATGGGTATTAGAACTGGCGCGGGAATGAAAAGAGGTACGATAATTTGTTTCAAAGAATTAGAGATTCTTCCCACATTTACTTATGATTGCTTGTATAGCCCAGTTTATTTAAAGTTATTGTTTAAATATTTAAAAGAGAATACCAAAATTAAAATTGATAAAAAATATATTGATGGTAATTTTCATAGATGGAGCGGGGATTCAGTCGAATTGAATCGTGGAGAACTTTTAGTTTATTATTCATAAGTATATAATTGTAAAGAATTAAGGAGTTTATTATGACAACAGTAGTAACAGATAATTGCAGAGGATGTCGATTTACAGACTGTGTATCTGTATGTCCGGTTGAGGCATTTCATTACGACGATGAAATGTTGTATATAAATCCTGATGTATGTATTGATTGCAGCGCTTGTGTACCAGAGTGTCCAGTTGAAGCTATTTATGAAGAGGATGATCTTCCTGATGGACAAGAACATTGGGTTGATATTAATGAAGAACGTTCACAGGAAACACCTAATCTAACAGAAACATTAGAGCCTCTTGAGGGAGCAGAAGAAAAAAGAGAAGCTTTAGGTCTATAAACATAACCATAACTAGCGAGAGAAAATGAGCAAACTAGGAAGTGCAAATAATCCTTTAAAAGTAGCAATAGTAGGAGCAGGGCCAAGTGGTTTTTATGCGGCTGATGCTTTAATAAATTCTGAATTAAAAGTTGAAGTTAATTTACTTGAAAAATTATGCGCACCATACGGATTAGTAAGAACTGGAGTAGCCCCAGATCATCCTTTAATAAAAAAGAGTATTGAGAAGTTTGCTGTTATGGCAGAACCAAAAGAGTTCAACTATTTTGGTAATGTTAATGTTGGTAAGGACATCTCCGTAGATGAGTTAAAAGAAACTCATCACGCTGTAATTATAACCATGGGCGCAGAGACAGATAGAAAACTAGGTATTCCTGGTGAAGATTTACAAGGAAGTCATACGGCAACAGAATTTGTTGCTTGGTATAATGGCCATCCTGAATATAGAGACAGAAAATTTGACTTATCACATGAAACAGCGGTAATTATTGGGCAAGGCAACGTAGCTGCAGATGTTGCAAGAATTCTTGCAAAAACAACTGATGAATTAAAATGTACTGACATTTCGCAACATGCGCTTGATGTTTTAGAAGATAGTAAAATAAAAAATATCTACATAGTTGGTCGAAGAGGACCAGCTCAAGGGGCAATGACCTCAAAGGAATTAAAAGAATTTGGAGATTTGTGGGATTGCGATACATTTGTTGACCCAAAAGACATTATATTAAACCAAGCAAGTAAGGATGAATTAGCTGATAGAAATGGTAGGGCCGCTAAAAAAATATATGAACTTTTTTGTGGTTATGCTGAAGAAAAAAAACCACATAAAGCAAGACAATTTCCATGGACAAAACCTTACGTGAAACCAAAAAAATGTCATATTCAATTCTTAAAAAGCCCAGTTGAATTAAAAGGTAATAAGAAACTTGATACAGTAGTTTTTGAAAAAAATGCACTTTCAGGAGAGCCCTTCAAGCAGTCTGCAAGAGGTTCTGGAGAACTAGAAGAATTGAAAGCTGGCTTACTTTTTAGAAGTATTGGATATCGAGGAGTAGCTTTAGAAGGAGTGCCATTTCATGATGCTTGGGGTGTTATACCAAATGACAAAGGAAGAGTTCTTGAGGATAACGAAAATAAAGTTGTGGTGCCGCAATTATATACTGCAGGTTGGATTAAAAGAGGACCAAGTGGGATTATAGGAACTAATAAAGCATGCGCTAATGAAACTATTGCAGAACTAATTCAAGATTTAGAAAAGCTTGATGATAAAAAAAATAAACTTGGCAGTAAAAAAATTATGGAAATATTGAATACCAATAAAGTTAGATATATTGACTTTATCGAATGGGGAGTTATAGATCAACAAGAGGTCGAAAATGGAATACCGAAAGGTAAGCCAAGAGAAAAATTCACATATACTGATGAAATGTTAGCCTTGCTAACTTAAATTCTATAATTAAAATTATGAAAATTTTCCACGGATATAGCATTAATTCGCTTCACGGAGATTTTTTTGGGGGTTTAACTGCAGCGGTTGTTGCATTACCTTTAGCTTTAGCTTTTGGTGTAGCTTCCGGATTAGGTCCTTTAGCTGGATTGTATGGTGCAATTATTGTTGGTTTCTTTGCCTCTTTATTTGGTGGAACACCAGCTCAGATATCTGGACCTACTGGTCCGATGACAGTTGTGGTTGCTACAATTTTTTTATATTTTGATAAAAATTTAGAAATTGTTTTTTTTGTAATATCACTAGCAGGTATTTTTCAAATTATAATAGGTATCAGTAAATTAGGAGAGTTGGTAAAAAAAATTCCATCTTCAGTTGTTACCGGTTTTATGTCAGGAATTGGTTTAATTATAATAAGTTTGCAAATCCCAGTGATTTTGGGTCTAGGACCAGAGTCGAATGTAATAACTTCAATTCAAAAATTACAACATATTAATAATTTAAATTTAGATGCTTTAATAATTGGAATAATAGGATTATTTATAGTTATATACACACCTAAAAAAATTTCAAATGTTATACCGAAACCAGTTGTTGCTTTAATAGCTGGAACTCTTTTGACCGTATACTTCTTGAATAATCAAACTATAATTGGTGATATTCCTTCAGGTATTCCAACATTTTCTATCTATGTTCCCTCTATAAATGAATTACCTGAAATAATATATTTTTCAATTATGTTAGCTTCTTTAGGTGTAATAGATAGTTTGCTTACATCTGTTGTAGCAGATAACTTAACAAAAACAAAACACTTGCCTAATAAAGAATCTATTGGGCAAGGGATTGGAAATATTTTTGCTGGTTTTTTTGGAGGTTTGGCTGGAGCAGGAGCAACAATGAGAACAGTAATAAATATTCAAAATGGCGGGGTTACACCATATTCAGGAATCATACATTCTATTGTTCTGGTTTTAATATTAGGATTTTTTGGTTTGTATGCATCTATGATACCTCTTGCAATTTTAGCTTCAATATTATTAAAAGTTGGATTTGATATAATAGATTGGGATTTCTTTAAAAATTTAAAACTAAAATCATATTTAGACAAAATTACGGTGATTGTTGTAATTATGTTAATAATTTTTGTGAATTTGATTGTAGCTATATTTTTTGGAACATTACTATACTACGCTTGCAAGAAATTCTCGATATTATCTTGATTTGACTTTGCAGCTATACCTTATGATATAATATTTTTATGAGAATATTATTAAAGATAATATTGTTATATTACTTCACTCTCTCTGTATATGCTGGTGATGGCTCGAATGAGGTAGTTAAAAATCACATAAAGCAATTAAATAACTTTACAGCAGAATCTATATCTAGTTTTTTTACTGGGCCTGGTGAAACAGAAGTAAGTATCACAGGAATAGAAAATAAAAAACCTGAAATTTCTATACTACTAGTTAGACCATTTTTTTTAACACAAGAAGATACGCTATTTTCTCAAATATCATTTAATCATTATTATGTAAGGAACGATGAAAGGGTCGCAATTAATCTTGGAATAGGCTATAGAAAAATTTTTAATAATAATTTTATACTTGGCGGAAATATTTTTTTTGATGCAGATGACGAAGATAATACTAGATCTAGTATCGGTCTGGAGCTTAAATCAAATTCTTTTGAGGCATACATAAATTACTATGCTGCCTTATCAGGGGCAACTAAAGTTGGTGTAAATATTGAGAGAGTATTAGATGGTTATGATGCACATGCAATTGGGCAAGTACCTTTTTTGCCATGGGCAAAAATTCATTACAGATACTTTGATTGGGATGCAGAGAAATATACAACTGATACAGATGGTCATGATTTATCTCTAGAGATGCTTATAACAAAAAATATATTATTAGAAGTTGGGTATTCTGATAATAATATTTCATCTGCAGATGGGTTTGGTGCCATTAAACTTGTATTTCCTGGCGAAGAAGGAGTTTCCGCTTTTGAAAAACTATTTACTAATTATGCTTTTTCATCAGGCTCAGTAAATCATTTGTTACTAACTAAAGTCGAAAGACAAAATAGGATGAAAATTGAAACCGTGAGCGAGGGTGTAGTTATAGGGAGACTTGATTAATGAAATATTTATTATTAATTCTTTTTTTGTTTTTCTCATTTTCAAATTTGTACTCGGCAGAAACATATGGAAATGCTGACCGCTATGACGTAACAATAAAACAAATTCAAATATGCGAAAATGCAACAATTTCAAGCGAAACTTCTTTCTCAGTCTCAAACTGTGTAACTTTAGGAAATAGTACTTTAACAGTTGATATTGCATCTGCGTCAGTAGGCGCGTCTTTAGGAAAATATGCTGATACAACTGCAATGATCCAGGGAAGAACTTATAGATATTTTGTTCCAACACTAGGAAGGACTTTTGTGTTAACTGGGGGTGGAAGTTTTACAAAATTATCAGATAGTTCATCTGGAACCTGTAATACTGATGAAGATGCAACTATTGCATCTAATAGTGCTCATTTAACTGAAAAAACAGGAAAAGTTGGAGGCACAGCAACAGCAGCAACTTTTTATATTCCATCAGCAACATCGTCGGGGGTTCAATGTCGTAATCAAGATTGCAGCCACTCTACAGGAAGTTTAACTTTTTCTCATGATCTCCCTGATACAACTTCTCTTTATGGAAATGCTATCAATGTTCCAAGTACAGCAGATGATTTTTCTATGATCTATACTCTAACAACACCGTTCACGGTTGGCGAAACTGTACCAGTAATTAACATGCAATTCGGCACACAAAATGCTATTAAAATAAACCCGTTACGAGATAATAGTGGCAATGATACCTGTAATATTGGCCCATACTATCCAAAATTCAGAGTGACAGTATTAAATCCATAACAATTTTTTAGTATTAATCTGGTCTGAAAAACGCAATTTTTCTTGCTCTAAGAGCTAGAATCGCAAGAGATAGAATTAGAATAGCCCCAGCCTCATAGATTAATATTTGTGGGTCGAAATCTTTTCGCTGTAAAATAATTAGACGTGCCAAGGCTGTAATAGCGATAAATATTGGATGTGATATTGCAATTCTATTTTCTAAATAATATTCTTTGATCATGCCTATTACTTCTAGAAATATAAAAAGAAGCAATATATCAGCAAGTGTGACTTCACCTATATCTAGAGTCTTTTTAATTTCTTGCCCAATTGCAGTTAATGTAGCAAATAGCAATATAATTAAGATAACTTTTTCTACAATATCAAAATATTTTCCTTTCATCATGCCCCTATTATATAGGATGTGAAATATTAATCATAATTCATTTATTTTTGATATTTATGTTGACTACTAACCCCCACTACTTCAAAATTCTTGGCTTATTGGAGGGGTACTCAAGCGGTCAACGAGGGCAGACTGTAAATCTGCTGGCTATGCCTTCGGAGGTTCGAATCCTCCCCCCTCCACCATTAATTACTTTAATGGCTAATGTTTGATAGAATGCAATATAAGAGATATTTGGGCCAGATATTGTTTAAAAATAAGGATTTAGGTGGGTTTATTATATAGTTTTATTTTGCGGGTGTAGTTCAATGGTAGAACCTCAGCCTTCCAAGCTGATGATGCCGGTTCGATCCCGGTCACCCGCTCCAATAATAGTTGCAAAAAATTTAGAGCAATCCTTTTAAAAACAGTATACAATCACGCCCATATAGCTCAGTAGGTAGAGCACTTCCTTGGTAAGGAAGAGGTCACCGGTTCAAATCCGGTTATGGGCTCCATAAG
>MDSW01089080.1_pt1 | contig 15875 bp, 12 predicted proteins | sample 811171 | NCBI WGS metagenome assembly MDSW01 (sample SAMN05326641, study PRJNA326480) | marine metagenome | isolation source: seawater | place: Atlantic Ocean: North West | collected 2012
AACACTCTTATTAATTTGGTTACAAAGGCAAGAGAGAATGCGAGAAGTGTTCAGGAACATATTTCAAGAGAGGTATGGCTTTCCGTTAATAAATATTATTTACATGTTTCAGGTAAAAATTTAACAAAAAGAAAGTTAGAAAGAGATCCATTAAGTTTCATTAATAATCTTATTTTGTATAATCATATTTATTATAGTTCTGCTGATATTTCTCAGGAAAGAGGTAATGCCTATTGTTTCATGAATTTAGGTAAATATTTTGAGAGAATTATTCAAATTATTGATTTTTTAAGTGTCAGAGTTAAGGGTTTTGAAGAAAAAGAGGGAGACCTTTCTGAAACATTTTTTTGGAAAAATTTATTAATTTCAGTTGGTGGATACCAATTATATATTAAAACATATAAATCAATTTTTAGGATGGATAATATAATTGAAATGCTATGTTTAAACAGCTTTTTCCCTAGATCCATCAAATATAGTATTGATAAATTGCATACTCATCTAACTAGACTTATTGAATACAATATGATTAATGACAAAGAACTAATTTTTACTATAGGTAAATTGAAAAATTCTATTGATTACACAAGTTTTCAGACAATTAAAAATAAGAGTTTAACAGTTTTTTTAGATGAAATTATAATAGAATTAAATTTTATATCAATACTAATTGGTAAAGTTTTCTTTTCTCAAAAATATTTATAAATGAAAAAACTTTTTTTAAAACACATAACATCATATACCTACCTTAATCCTGTTGTTGAGAGTTCAAATAAAATTTTACTCTACCCCTATAATGATATAAATCAGCAGGTTGTATCCCATGAAATAGAGATTTCAGAAAATCCAAAAATATTTACATACTTAGATAATTTTAATAACAGAGTTGGCTTTTTTTCTTATTCTCTACCCCACAAAAAATTAGTTATTACATCATCTGCTGAAATAATTAAGAAAAAAAACGAATTTCCCTTTTCCAAATTAAGTGCAAATGATCAATGGACATTTTATAGTAAGAACGACTTAAATCCAAATTACATTGCATTTTTAAGATCAAAAAAATTCAAATTTGAATCTGAAGCTCTTTGGGTCATAAGTGATTTGAAAGCTAAAAATGATTCTCCTTTAGAACTATTGTTAAAATTATGTAATTATATATATAATAACTTTAAATATAAAAAAGGTGTTACAGATATTTATACTTCTTTGGATAAAGTTTGGGAGATAAAATCTGGTGTTTGCCAAGATTTTGCAAATGTTTTAATTAAATTATGTAATATAATACATATACCTGCTAGGTATGTTAGTGGGTATATTTTCACTGAAAAAAAATATAGAGGATACAATGCTACTCATGCATGGGTTGAAGCTTTGATTCCTGGTTACGGTTGGATTGGTTTAGATCCTACTAATAACATTATCTCAAATGAAAATCATATAAAATTAGCGGTTGGTAGAAATTATGATGACTGTTCACCTGTAAAGGGTTTTTTTAAGGGAAATGAAAAGCAAGAAATGGAAGTTAAAGTATTTGTTGACACTAAAAAAAATACAGATAACTATGATTTTCATTATGACGAAAACCTAAATAATAAAATAGAATCAAATGATGACGAAAATGTTGATTTTCAAAATAGTTACAGAAAAAGGCTTGAAGTAATTCAACAACAACAACAGCAGCAGCAATAGCAAAAACAATATCTTTTATTACAACCCTCTTTCAACAAAATTTTTAAATTAGTTTGAAAATAACTCCATAAAACCTATTTTTAATTTCAAAATATTATTTAACTGGGGTTAGAAATCTAAAAAAAATTATATGAAAGGAATAAAAAAACTCATTTGGATAATTGCTATTCTAGTTTTTTTAGCTGTTATCATAAGTTTTGTCAACAATAAGTTGATGAATGATTTGTTTGCTCAAGATGTATCAAATCATTATTTTTTGCTAGCTATTTTATTTTTCTCAGTTTTGGTTTTAATATTATCTATAATATTTTTTGACAAGAAATCCTTCTAATTTAAAGAACATACAAAGTATTAAAATTATTATTCTATAAAATGTTTTGGCTTTGTTTAATAACTAGTTTAGGTTGTATATATCTTTCTTTACAGAGTGAAGGGATGGATAATTATTTATTAAAAAAAGTCTATTTAATATTATCGGGAATATTTTTTGTGTTGGGAGTACTGATAATTTTAAAACAAAGTATAAATTAGAAATTATTTATCGTTTAAAATATCTTTAATAACAGTAGGGTAATCCATGTTTACTGTCCAAAAAGAATAAAGCTCATCTTTTTGATCATCAAGAAAACTCCACTCAGCTATGAAATTGTTTCCAACATAGCGAGAGTCAAAGGATACATACACATAATCTTCAATTATTGGGTCTTTTGATTTCCACTTTTTCTTATTTGTTGTCCATTTAGGGTAAGATGAAAAGATATCATTTAAGTGCTTTCTAATCATACCTGCAGATTTTGAATGATGAAAAACATCAGTGAAAATAAAACCTTTAACATTATCAAGATCAATCTCGTTTTCTTTGACAACATTTAGTTTAGGAACTAATCTTTTTTCATAAAAAACTACTTTCCCATCCACTTCAACTCTTTGAACATTTTGATCTGAATTAAATGAATTTTGACCAAAAAAATAAAATGGTATTAAGAGTAATTTAATACAAAAAATAATTTTTTTCATTAATCAAATTTAAAACAGAAACTCGCAAACCTTGTTTAATAATATATTTTATATTTAATTTTTTTAAATCTTTTAATTTTTAGGTTATTAAATTGTTAAAGTATTAAAAAAATGGGTATTTTTTTTTGGTTTTTATATATTAGCACATCACAAAAAATTTAAAAAAAATGAAAAAAAAATTTACCTTATTAGCTTTAGTGTTATTTTTTGTTTCAAATGCTCAATCAACTCTAAATGAATTGGTTCAGGATTGGCAAAGATCAAAACTACACTCTATTGCCATTATTAATTCTATGCCAGAAAATAAATTAAGTTTTAAAGCAAGCGAAGAAACAAGAACTTTTGCTGAAGAATTTTTTCATATCGTAGGTGCCAATTATGGAATGTCTTCTACTGTTTTTGAGGTGGAAAATATTGGTAAAGGTTTCTCCAAAGACCTAACAAAAAAAAATTTATTAAAACAGGTAGAAGATTCTTATAATTTTGTAATAAAAAATTTAGGTTCATTTGATGTAGATAAATTTAATGATCAAATTAAAATGTTTGGTAAGTATGATATAACTAAAGGTAGGGCTTTAGTCAAAATTTATGAGCACCAAGCACACCATAAATCAAAAGCAATTGTAATTCAAAGAGCATCTGGTGAAACCTCACCTAATTATATGTTATTTTAATTCATAATTGTAAAAAAAAAATATTTCAAAAAAACTTGATTAACATTAAGTTTTTATACATTTTTTTTCTAAATTTGCAAACCTTAAATAACATTCAAATAACTCAATTATGGCTAAAGAAACATTTGACCGTTCGAAACCTCACTTAAACATAGGTACAATAGGTCACGTAGATCATGGAAAAACTACACTAACTGCTGCAATTACAAAAGTACTTGCTGACGCTGGATTTTCAGAAGCAAAAAGCTTTGATCAAATTGACAATGCTCCTGAAGAAAAAGAAAGAGGTATTACAATTAATACTTCGCATGTTGAATATCAAACAGAAAATAGACATTATGCTCATGTTGACTGTCCTGGTCACGCCGATTATGTTAAAAACATGGTAACAGGTGCTGCTCAAATGGATGGTGCCATATTAGTTGTTGCTGCAACTGATGGTCCTATGCCTCAAACCAGAGAACATATACTTCTTGGGAGACAAGTTGGTGTCCCTAGACTGGTAGTGTTTTTAAACAAAGCTGATATGGTTGATGATGAGGAATTGTTAGAACTTGTTGAGATGGAAGTTAGAGAATTACTTTCATTTTACGACTATGATGGTGATAATACTCCTTGTGTTTTAGGTTCTGCCCTTGGTGCACTTAATGGTGAAGATAAATGGGTTGAAACTGTAAAAAAATTAATGCAAGAAGTAGATAATTATATAGAACTCCCTAAACGTGATGTTGAAAAAGATGCTCTTATGCCAGTTGAAGATGTTTTTTCTATTACTGGTAGGGGAACTGTCGCTACTGGTAGAATAGAAACTGGTGTATTTAATACTTCAGATACTGTTGATATCATTGGTATGGGTGCTGAAAAACTATCTTCAACAGTAACAGGAGTTGAAATGTTCAGGAAAATTCTTGACAGAGGTGAAGCTGGAGATAATGTTGGTATTTTATTAAGGGGTATAGAGAAGACAGATATTAAAAGAGGAATGGTTATTTGTAAACCTGGTTCTGTAAAACCCTATGATAAGTTTGAAGCTGAGGTATATATCCTTAAAAAAGAGGAGGGTGGTAGACATACGCCTTTCCACAATAATTATCGCCCACAATTTTATGTTAGAACTACTGATGTGACAGGTACAATCAATCTTCCAAAAGGAGTGGAAATGGTTATGCCTGGAGACAACCTAACAATAAGTGTAGATCTTATTCAACCAATTGCTTTAAGTGTTGGTTTGAGATTTGCAATTCGTGAGGGTGGAAGAACAGTTGGTGCAGGACAAGTAACAAAGATTTTATAGATTTAGTATTAATCAGGTAACAATTTATTAATGTTTACCGCATTTAAATTTTTAACGGGTTTAGCTCAGTTGGTAGAGCACTGGTCTCCAAAACCAGGTGTCGGGAGTTCGAGTCTCTCAACCCGTGCTTAAAAATTATAAGTTTAATGATAACAGTTTTAAATTATATTAAAGAGTCTTTTGATGAATTAAGAAACAACGTTTCTTGGACTCCCATCAATCAGCTTCAAAAACTTACTGTTGTTGTTCTGCTTTTTTCTTTAATTTTCTCAGTTGCAATTTGGGGAGCTGATACAGTTCTCTCTAGTGTAATTACTTCATTTTTTAAACTAATAAATGGTTAACAATGGTAGAAACTTCAGAAAATAAGTGGTATGTAATTAGAGCTGTAAGTGGAAAAGAGTCTAAGATTAAAGATTATATTATGACTGAAATTTCTAGGTTAGGATTTCAAGATCATATTGAAGAAATTCTTGTTCCTACTGAAAAAGTTATTCAAATTAGAAATGGTAAAAAAATCAATAAAGAAAAGGTTTACTTTCCTGGATACATTATGATCAAAGCTAATTTAGTAGGTGAGGTTCCCCACATAATAAGATCAGTTACAAACGTTATAGGTTTCTTAGGGGAGACAAAAGGAGGTGATCCAGTTCCATTGAGAATTTCAGAAGTTAACAGAATGTTGGGGAAAGTAGACGAGCTTGCATTAAATAGGGAGCAAACAGTAATACCTTTTGTATTAGGTGAGACTATTAAGGTTATCGATGGTCCTTTTAATGGATTCACTGGAACTGTTGAAAATATAAATGAGGAAAAGAGAAAGTTAGAAGTTATGGTTAAAATTTTTGGTAGGAAAACTCCCCTTGAATTAAGCTATATGCAGGTTGAAAAAATTTAGATTATGGCTAAGGAAGTAGATAAGATTTTAAAATTACAAGTTAGAGGTGGAGCAGCAAATCCATCTCCGCCTGTTGGACCTGCTCTTGGAGCTGCAGGTTTAAATATAATGGAATTTTGTAAGCAGTTTAATGCAAGAACACAGGATAAACAAGGAAAGGTACTACCTGTTGTAATTTCTGTTTTTAAAGATAAATCTTTTGAATTTGCTATTAAAACCCCTCCTGCTGCTGTGCAGTTAATGGAAGCTGCTAAAGTGAAAAAGGGTTCTGGTGAACCTAACAGAGATAAGGTGGCAACTGTATCTTGGGATCAAGTAAAGATAATTGCTGAGGACAAGATGCAAGATTTAAATGCATTTACCATAGAGTCTGCTATGAAGATGGTCGCTGGAACTGCCAGGTCGATGGGATTCAAAGTAAACGGAAAATTCCCCAGTTAATTGTTTATGAAAAAAGTATCAAAAAATAGAAAAAAAATTATTGACAAAGTTGTTAAGGGAAAACTATATTCAGTTGATGAGGCATCCTCTTTAGTTAAAGAGATTACAAGTCAAAATTTTGATCCGTCAGTTGATTTAGCTGTGAGACTTGGTGTCGATCCAAAAAAAGCAGATCAAATGATTAGAGGTGTAGTTTCCTTACCTAATGGTACAGGTAAATCTTTAAAAATACTTGCTTTAGTTACTCCTGATCTAGAGAACGATGCGAAAGAAGCTGGTGCTGATTTTGTTGGATTAGATGATTACCTTAATAAGATTAAGGGAGGATGGACCGATGTTGATGTTATAATTACTGTCCCAAGCGTAATGCCAAAGTTAGGTCCATTGGGAAAAATTTTAGGACCTAGAGGTTTAATGCCAAATCCTAAGTCTGGCACCGTTACTAATGATGTCAAAAAGGCTGTAACTGATGTTAAAAGCGGTAAAATTGATTTTAAAGTTGATAAGTTTGGAATCATCCACGTATCTGTAGCTAAGGCTTCCTTTTCACCGCAAAAAATTTCTGAAAACATTAATGAGTTCTTAAGAACTGTATTAAAATTAAAACCCTCATCTGCAAAAGGAAATTATTTCAAAAGTATTTTTATATCTACTACGATGAGTCCCAGTATTCAAATTGACAACAAAATTTTTAATTAGAGATATGACTAAAGAGGAAAAATCAAAAGTAATTAAAAATCTAGCAACTGAAATTTTTGAAAACAGTTCAATATATTTTACAAATATTGAGGGTTTGAATGCCAAAGAAACTACTTCTTTGAGAAGAGCATGTTTCAAGGAAAATATTAAGTTAGAGGTAGTTAAGAATACCTTGTTAGAAAAAGCAATTGAAAGTTGTGAAAGAGATTTTGGAGAATTGAAATCTACACTTAAAGGTAATACTTCACTTATGTTCTCTGAAGTTAGCAATGCACCTGCTAAACTAATTAAAAACTTTAGAAAAAAATTAGATAAGCCAATTTTAAAAGGTGCTTTTATACAAGAATCGGTTTACATTGGTGATGATAAGTTAGATACTCTTGCTAATTTAAAATCCAAAGAGGAGTTAATTGGAGAAGTAATAACTATTCTTCAGTCTCCATCAAAAAATATTATTACATTATTAAAATCTGGAGATCAAAAAATTTCTGGAATAATAAAAACCTTATCTAATAGATGAAAGATTTTAAAAGAAATACTAATTAAAAATAATTAAAATGGCAGATATAAAACAATTCGCAGAACAACTAGTTAATTTAACTGTTAAGGAAGTTAATGAATTAGCTGAAATATTAAAAAATGATTATGGAATCGAGCCTGCAGCAGCAGCTGCTGTAGCAGTAGCAGGTCCTCAATCGGGAGGTGATTCAGGTGATGGTGCTGAAGATAAATCTGAATTTGATGTGATTTTAAAAGCCCCAGGTGGATCTAAACTAGCTGTTGTAAAGCTAGTTAAAGAGTTAACAGGATTGGGTTTAAAAGAAGCTAAGGATTTGGTTGATAATGCTCCAAAACCAATTAAAGAGGGAATCGCAAAAGATGAAGCTGAAGGTTTAAAAAAATCTCTTGAAGAAGCTGGTGCTGAAGTTGAATTAAAATAGTATTAATTCGATTTTGATTCCGTATGATTTTCTTATCAATTTATTAACTGTTGTAAAAAATAAATAATGTCAAATAATTTTAATAATAGGGTTACTTTTTCATCAGCAAAAAAATCCCCTGGATATCCTGATTTTCTTGATATTCAAATAAAGTCCTTTCAAGATTTTTTTCAATTAGAAACAAAGACAATTGAGAGAGCTGAAGAGGGACTCTTTAATACATTCAAAGAAAACTTTCCTATCACTGATACCAGAAATCAGTTTGTTTTGGAGTTTATTGATTATTTTATTGACCCACCCAGGTACAATATTCAAGAATGTATTGAGAGAGGTTTGACGTATTCTGTCCCACTTAAGGCAAGATTAAAGCTTTTCTGTACAGATCCTGAGCATGAAGATTTTGAAACAATAGTTCAAGATGTTTTCTTAGGTCCCATGCCATATATGACCCCTAGTGGAACATTTGTAATAAATGGTGCTGAGAGAATAGTTGTCTCTCAATTGCACAGGTCACCTGGTGTCTTTTTTGGACAATCTTTTCACGCTAATGGAACCAAGTTATACTCTGCTCGTGTTATTCCATTTAAAGGATCATGGATTGAATTTGCAACTGACATAAACAATGTGATGTATGCATACATTGACAGGAAAAAGAAATTACCTGTAACTACTTTATTTAGGGCAATTGGATATGAGAGGGATAAAGATATTCTTGAGATTTTTGATTTGGCTGAAGAGATAAAAGTAACAAAAGCAGGTTTAAAGAAAATTTTAGGTAGAAAGCTGGCGGCTAGAGTTTTAAATACATGGCATGAAGATTTCGTTGACGAGGATACTGGCGAAGTAATTTCAATTGAAAGAAATGAGATAATTATTGATAGAGACACAGTAGTTGAAAAAACCCATATTGATTTAATTCTTGAATCAAACATTAAAACTGTTCTTCTTCACAAAGAAGACGCTCACATGTCTGATTATGCTATTATACACAACACTTTACAAAAAGATCCAACTAACTCAGAAAAGGAGGCTGTTGAGCATATCTACAGACAATTAAGGAATGCTGAACCTCCAGATGAAGAGACTGCTAGAGGTATAATTGACAAGTTATTTTTTTCTGATCAAAGATATAATCTGGGAGACGTTGGAAGGTATAGAATGAATAAAAAGCTTGGTAATGATGTTGATATGGAAAATCAAGTTTTGACTAAAAAAGATATCATTACCATTGTCAAATATCTAATAGAGTTGATTAATTCAAAAGCTGAAATTGATGATATTGATCATTTATCTAATAGGAGGGTAAGAACTGTTGGTGAACAATTGTCAACTCAATTTGGCATAGGTCTTGCAAGGATGGCAAGAACTATAAGAGAGAGAATGAATGTTAGAGACAATGAAGTTTTTACTCCTATAGATTTAATAAACGCTAAAACTTTATCTTCAGTTATTAATACTTTCTTTGGAACAAATCAACTTTCTCAGTTCATGGATCAAACCAATCCACTAGCTGAAATTACTCATAAGAGAAGATTGTCAGCTTTAGGTCCAGGAGGTTTATCCAGAGAAAGGGCAGGCTTTGAGGTTAGAGACGTCCACTACACGCATTATGGAAGGCTTTGTCCTATAGAAACTCCTGAAGGTCCAAATATTGGATTAATATCTTCTTTGGGAGTTTATGCTAAAGTTAATAATTTAGGGTTTATTGAAACTCCATACAGAAAAGTGGAGAAGGGAAAGATTGATTTAAAAAATACTGTTTATTTATCAGCTGAGGAAGAAGAGAATAAATTTATTGCGCAGGCAAACATTCCCTATGATGAATCTGGTAATATAACTGTTAGTAAAACAATTGCAAGACAAGAGGGAGATTTTCCAGTTGTTGATTCAAGCTCTATAAATTACACAGATGTTGCTCCAAATCAGATTGCATCAATTTCAGCATCTTTAATTCCATTTTTGGAACATGACGATGCTAATAGAGCTTTAATGGGATCAAATATGATGCGACAGGCTGTACCACTACTTAGACCTGAGTCTCCAATTGTAGGAACTGGTTTAGAATTGCAAGTTGCATCTGACTCAAGAGTTTTAATAAATTCTGAGGGAGATGGAACTGTAGAGTATGTTGATGCGGAAAAAATTATCATTAAATATAATTTTTCAGAAACTGAAAAATTGGTAAGATTTGAAGGTGATACAAAAAAATATGACCTTATAAAATTTAGAAAAACAAACCAAGGAACATGCATTAATCTTAAACCACTAGTAAAAAAAGGAGATAAGGTTATCAAGGGCCAAATTTTGTCTGAGGGATATGCTACCCAAGATGGTGAGTTAGCTTTAGGTAGAAATTTGAAAGTTGCATTTATGCCATGGAAAGGTTATAATTTTGAAGATGCTATTGTTATATCTGAGAAGGTTGTTAGAGATGATATTTTTACATCAATACATATTGATGAGTATTCTCTTGATGTGAGGGATACCAAACTTGGAGCTGAGGAATTGACCAACGACATACCAAATGTTAGTGAGGAAGCTACAAAAGATTTAGATGAATTTGGTATGATTAGAGTAGGAGCAGAGGTTAACCCAGGTGATATATTAATAGGGAAAATTACTCCTAAAGGCGAATCGGACCCAACTCCGGAGGAAAAATTATTAAGAGCAATTTTTGGAGATAAAGCTGGAGATGTTAAAGATGCCTCTTTGAAAGCGCCTCCTTCACTTCACGGAACTGTAATTGATAAGAAACTTTTTACCAGGTCAATTAAAGATAAGAGAAAGAGAAACCAGGATAAATTAGAACTTGAGGAACTTGAAAAAAGATTTGAAAAAAAATTCGTTGAATTAAAAGTGTCACTAGTTGAAAAACTTTTTACTATTGTAAATGGTAAGACTTGTCAAGGTGTTGAAAATGATTTGGGTGAAGAAATACTTCCTAAAGGAAAAAAATATTCATTAAAAATGTTATCAAATGTTGATGATTATTCTCATCTTACAAAGGGTGATTGGACAATAGATGACGTCACTAACTCTATTATAGCTGATCTTATTCATAATTACAAAATTAAAGAGAATGACCTTCAAGGTTCTTTAAGAAGAGATAAATTTACAATTAGTGTTGGCGATGAGCTTCCAGCCGGTATAAAAAGGCTAGCGAAAGTTTACATTGCAAAAAAAAGAAAGTTAAAGGTTGGAGATAAAATGGCAGGTAGACATGGTAACAAAGGTATTGTCGCTAGAATCGTTAGACAAGAGGAGATGCCTTTCTTAGAGGATGGAACCCCTGTTGATATTGTATTAAATCCTTTAGGTGTCCCCTCAAGAATGAATATTGGTCAAATATATGAAACTGTTCTTGGTTGGGCTGGTCAAAAACTAGGTAAGAAATTTGCAACTCCAATATTTGATGGTGCTTCTTCTGAAGAAATAGATAAGCTCACAAAAGAGGCAGGTGTTCCTACTTATGGTCATACTTATTTATATGATGGTGGTACAGGTGAAAGATTTGACCAACCTGCTACCGTTGGGGTAATCTATATGTTAAAATTAGGACATATGGTTGACGACAAGATGCATTCTAGATCAATTGGTCCTTATTCTCTAATTACTCAACAACCACTCGGAGGTAAAGCTCAATTTGGTGGTCAGAGATTTGGTGAAATGGAGGTTTGGGCTTTAGAGGCTTATGGCGCATCAAGTACACTTCAAGAAATTTTGACTGTTAAGTCGGATGATGTAGTAGGTAGAGCCAAAACGTATGAATCAATTGTTAAGGGAGATTCTTTGCCTGAACCCGGACTCCCAGAATCATTCAATGTCCTCATGCACGAGTTAAGAGGTCTTGGTTTAGATATAAGACTAGAGGAGTAATAATTTTATAATAATATTAATATCAAATTTATGATTAAGAATAATGAATCCATAACACAAAAAAAGTTTAATAAAATCACAATTGGTTTATCTTCTCCTGAAGTGATTTTAGGTAGTTCTAGAGGTGAAGTATTAAAGCCAGAAACAATCAATTACAGAACTCACAAACCTGAAAGAGATGGCCTTTTTTGTGAAAGAATTTTTGGTCCAGTTAAAGATTATGAGTGTGCGTGCGGGAAGTATAAACGTATAAGATATAAAGGAATTGTATGTGATAGATGTGGTGTTGAGGTGACTGAAAAAAAGGTTAGAAGAGATAGAGTTGGCCATATCAGCTTAGTTGTTCCAGTTGCACATATTTGGTATTTTAGATCTCTACCAAACAAAATTGGTTATCTTCTAGGCTTACCATCCAAAAAACTTGACATGATTATATATTATGAAAGATATGTTGTAATTCAACCAGGAAATGCAACAAATTCTGAGGGAGAGCCATTAAAGAAATTGGATTTTTTAACCGAAGAAGAATATCTTAATGCTATGGAAAGTATTTCTTCTGAAAACAATTTTTTAGATGATGAAGATCCTGAAAAATTCATTGCAAAAATGGGGGCTGAGTGTTTAATAGAACTATTATCTAGAATTAACTTGCATGAGCTTTCATATGAGTTGAGACATAAAGCAAATAATGAGACATCAAAACAAAGAAAAACTGAAGCTTTGAAGAGACTTCAAGTTGTTGAGGCTTTTAGAGAGGCTAATGAAAGAAAAGAAAATTTACCTGAGTGGATGATTATGAAAGCTATTCCAGTAATTCCTCCCGAATTGAGACCATTAGTTCCCCTTGACGGAGGAAGGTTTGCTACTTCCGACTTAAATGACTTGTACAGAAGAGTTATTATAAGAAATAATAGATTAAAAAGATTGGTTGAAATTAAAGCTCCTGAGGTGATTTTGAGAAATGAAAAAAGGATGCTTCAAGAGTCAGTTGATTCTTTATTTGATAATACAAGAAAATCCTCTGCTGTAAAAACTGACTCCAATAGACCACTCAAATCATTATCAGATTCACTCAAAGGTAAGCAAGGTAGATTTAGGCAAAATTTATTAGGAAAAAGAGTTGATTATTCTTCTAGATCAGTAATCGTTGTTGGCCCTGAGCTCAAGTTATATGAATGTGGATTGCCCAAGGGAATGGCAGCTGAGCTCTACAAACCATTTATAATAAGGAAGCTAATTGAAAGAGGAATTGTTAAAACTGTGAAGTCTGCAAAAAAGATTATTGATAGAAAAGAACCTGTAGTTTGGGATATACTTGAAAATGTATTGAAAGGTCATCCAGTTCTTTTAAATAGAGCTCCTACGTTACATAGACTTGGTATTCAAGCATTTCAACCAAAATTAATTGAGGGTAAAGCAATTCAGTTACACCCATTAGTTTGTACAGCTTTTAATGCTGATTTTGATGGTGATCAAATGGCGGTACATTTACCACTTGGATCCGAAGCGATTTTAGAGGCTCAATTATTAATGTTAGCATCTCACAACATTTTAAACCCAGCTAATGGATCTCCAGTGACTGTGCCATCACAAGATATGGTATTGGGGTTATACTACATGACAAAAGAATTAAAGTCAACTAAAGAAAATAAAGTTAAAGGAGAAGGCTTAACATTTTACTCTTCAGAAGAAGTTAACATTGCATACAATGAGAAAAAAGTTGATTTGAATGCTTCAATTAAAATTAAGATTTTAACTGACGAAAAAGAAACAACTAAGACTAAAATTATTGAAACTACAGTTGGTAGAGTTTTATTTAATGAAGTTGTCCCTAAAAGTGCTGGTTATTTCAATGAGGTTTTAACCAAAAAAGCATTAAGAGAAATTATTGGAAAAATTTTAAGGTATACAAGTGTACCTGAAACCTCCGAATTTTTAGATAAAATTAAAGATATGGGATATGCGTTTGCATTTAAAGGTGGACTTTCATTTAGCTTAGGTGACATAATAATTCCACCAGAAAAGAATCCATTAATTGATGAGGCAAATAAAAAAGTTGATGGTATTCTTGGTAATTATAATATGGGGCTAATAACAAACAACGAAAGATATAATCAAATTATTGATGTTTGGACTTCTACAAATTCTCATTTGACAAGTTTATCCATGAAAAGAATTAGTGAGGATAAACAGGGATTTAATTCTGTATATATGATGCTTGATTCAGGAGCCAGAGGATCAAAGGAACAAATCAGACAATTGACAGGTATGAGGGGATTAATGGCTAAACCAAAAAAATCAAATGCTGGAGGAGGAGAGATTATAGAAAATCCTATTTTATCAAATTTCAAAGAGGGACTTTCTATTCTTGAATATTTTATATCAACTCATGGAGCAAGAAAAGGTTTAGCTGATACAGCACTTAAAACAGCTGACGCAGGTTATTTAACAAGGAGACTTGTTGATGTGTCACAAGATGTTATTATAAATATAGAGGATTGTGGAACTCTTAGAGGTCTAGAAGTAATGGCCCTGAAAAAAAATGAAGAAGTTGTTGAAACTTTATCTGAGAGAATAAAGGGTAGAGTAGCCTTGTATGACGTTGTCGATCCAATCACAGAGGAAATTTTCGTTGAAGCTGGAAATGAAATATCTGACGATATCGCTGATTTGATTGACAATTCACCAATCGAAAGTGTTATGGTTAGATCACCTTTAACGTGTGAAGCACCAAAAGGAATATGTACACTTTGTTATGGCAGAAATTTAGCTAACAACAAAATGGTTCAAAAAGGTGAGGCTGTAGGAGTTGTTGCAGCTCAGTCTATTGGTGAGCCAGGTACGCAACTTACATTAAGAACTTTTCATGTAGGTGGTGTTGCCGGAAATGTATCTGAGGAAAATCAAATTATCTCAAAATTTAATGCCAAAGTTGAATTGGATGATTTAAAAACTGTTGAAACTAAAGATGAAGAAGGTAATCAAGTTACTATAGTCATTTCCAGAACTGCTGAAGTTAGACTAGTAGATTTAAAATCTAAAAACGTTTTAAGTACTAAAAATATACCATATGGCTCGTCATTGTTCGTTAAAAGTGGTGATAAAGTAAAAATAAATGATGTATTATGTAAATGGGATCCATTTAATGGAGTTGTAGTTTCAGAATTTACTGGAAAAATAATATATGAAAATATTGAGCAGGGGATAACTTATCAAGTTGAAATTGACGAACAAACTGGTTTTAAAGAAAAGGTAATTTCTGAATCAAGAAACAAAAAAATAATCCCTAGCCTTATAATTGCTGATAGTAAAGGAAACAATCTTAGAACCTATAATCTACCGTTGGGTGCCCATATAATGGTTGACGACGGAGAAAAAGTTCAAGAGGGTAAAATTCTTGTTAAAATACCTAGAAAGTCAGCTAAATCTGGAGACATCACTGGTGGATTACCAAGAGTAACTGAACTTTTTGAAGCAAGAAACCCTTCTAATCCTGCTATTGTGAGTGAAATTGACGGTGTTGTAACTTTTGGAAAGATCAAAAGAGGAAATAGAGAAATAATTGTTGAATCTAAATTTGGTGACATAAAGAAATATTTGATTAAGTTGTCAAACCAAATTCTAGTCCAGGAAAATGACTTTGTTAAAGCTGGTATGCCTCTTTCCGATGGAGCGATATCTCCTGTTGATATTTTGAAAATTAAAGGTCCATCAGCAGTTCAACAATACCTTGTTAACGAAGTACAAGAAGTTTATAGACTTCAAGGAGTAAAAATAAATGATAAACATTTTGAAGTCATAGTAAGGCAGATGATGAGAAAAGTTAAAATTAATGATCCTGGTGACTCTATTTTTTTAGAAAATCAGCTTGTTCACAAGTATGATTTTATTAATGAAAACGATTCATTGTATGGTAAGAAGGTTGTTGAAGATAAAGGTGACTCAGAAAATTTTAGTGATGGTCAGTTAATTTCGTCACGTCAATTAAGAGACGAGAACTCAATTTTGAAAAGAGAGGGTAAAAAAGAGTTACTTGCTAGAGATGCAAATCCAGCAACTGCAACTCCTGAATTGCAAGGTATTACACGTGCATCACTTCAAACTAAATCATTCATATCAGCTGCCTCTTTTCAGGAAACCACTAAAGTGTTAAATGAAGCTGCTGTTAATGCTAAAGAGGATTTTTTGCAGGGATTGAAAGAAAACGTAATTGTAGGTCATAAAATTCCAGCTGGTACAGGTTTAAGAGAATATGATGATATAATTGTTGGATCAAAAGATGAATATACAAGTTTGTTAATTAATAAAGAGGAGTTAAATTATTCAGATGAGTAAAGAAGATAAAG
>MDSW01130339.1_pt1 | contig 15868 bp, 12 predicted proteins | sample 811171 | NCBI WGS metagenome assembly MDSW01 (sample SAMN05326641, study PRJNA326480) | marine metagenome | isolation source: seawater | place: Atlantic Ocean: North West | collected 2012
CGAAGAAATGAGTTCCCCGTCGACATCGACATCGAGCGGGAGTTCTACGACGATCCCGCCTTTCACGCCGCGGCGCCGGTACGTGCGCGACGAATCGATTCACGATCGAAGAGACGTGACCCAACGCGTAAGATTGACTGGCGATGGCGTGCGCGTAGGATGCGTATCTGTGCCCGCTTACCCTGAGGGTGATGCGAAACCCGGTTGTGGTGACCAAGACGGGGCGGACGTACGAGAAGGTGGCGATCGAGGCGTGGATCACGCTCAACCACTCTGAACCATACGACGGACGCGTGCAACTAACCAATTTCCACGACGAGTGTTCGAGCAACACGGCGTTGTATGCGCTGATCGATCACTTCGTGCGCTCGGTTCGAACGATGGAACCAGGCGCACTTCTCGACGGCACTGTGACGCAACGGATGAAACGCGCGGCGGCAAAGACGACGGTCGTCGTCGTCGAGCGCAACGTGCACGTCTTCAAAAAGCAACCGTCGCTTCCAACCAACACGAATGTCGCTCTGAAGACTTTAGAGAAAGGTCTGATTCCGGACGTCCCGAGACAGAACGTACAATCCGATGCCTTTGTGTTCCCGAGGCAGCGAAGGAAGCTCGTCGATCCGCACCTCGAAGTCGTGAGCGTAGACTACCCTGGAGGCGTCATGCCCGGAAAGGAGGAACCAGAACCAGAAGGGAAATGGTTCCGCTTTAAGAGCGAGCAGCTGTCTGAGATTTGTGGAGTCTCGGATTGGGGCGACGGAAACTTGGATGGTTGGAAGACTGGCATCATCAAAAGCGGCGAAGGTGCTTCGTTCAGTGTTGCCGACCGCGATCGAGGCGTTGTCGTTTTCCAACACGAGAGTGGTTTGGGCGTCGGATGCTCGAATCCGTGCGACTACGCGCGCGCGGGTGAATGGAACGTGGGCGACCGCCTCAAGTTGTTGGCGTACTCGAATGAAAATCAGCCGCCGCCGTACACGTTCGCAATGTCGATTGAAGAATACGTTTGTCAAACGGAGACGGGATGGAATCTTCCGGGGCACTTGATCCGTTTCGGGCAATGCGGTCTCGTCGGTGGTTGGTGGAAAGAGATGGAAATCGAGTTTAAAATTGAAGAGGCATCCGTGGGGACGAGAATTTACGGCGTGCACACGGATGCGTCGTTCGAATCTCTACCGTTTACGGCGAAAGCGTTGCGTTCAGACGGCGAGTGGCACGACATAAAACTCAGTTCGAAAAGCGCGCCCTGGGGACGCGCGTTTGCGTCCATCATGGACGACGTATCCGCGGTGAGAGTGCGCTGGGAGTCGACTGATTTACACAAGCTCGCGAACTCGACGTACCGCTCGGGCGGCGGCATACACGCCAGCCTTCTAGGCACGTCGACGGCGTTCAACGTTCTGGACGTGCGGCATAGCGGACATCCAGCGGATGGGTCCATATTTCGATTCGACAAAGATGCCATTCGCGCGGCGACGTGCGGTGTCGCGGATTGGCAGGGTCGTTACGAAGTGCTCAATTTACGCAGCGGTAAAAAGGGTGAAGTGATGCTCCTGGACAAGGCTGATGCGAAGGTGTTGGAGGCGTACTCGACGACGATGGTGAAGGAATCGACGCCGGCGGCCGAACTCGAACCCGTCCCGATTGTGGCCGCGGCGCCACCGTCCGTCGTCGTCGTCGACACACCCGATGCAAACAGAGCGCCGGGTCAACCGCAGCGCGCGAAGGGCTTGTTTTCGTGCTGTTTCCCGGCCCCAGAGCCGCCGGTGGCGCCGAGCGCGTACGTCGACGACCCGTCGGCGACGACAATGGTCGTTTACAAAGACGTGTACATCGATGAAGCATCGCCGCCCGAGGAACCGCCGCAGCAAGTTCCTTCACAAGCGTCCGCGGCGGTCGATGTCTTGGGCTTTGGATACTGGGTCGACGATGCAAAGGCACCCGCTCTGGCGGCGGGTGATTGGCAAATCGGAGACATCATCATGATCGCGAGAGCCGACTTGGACGTAGATAATTTGGCTCCGTCGGTCCTCGAAGGCGGCGACGCTGGCGTCGCCGCGCTCGAGCGAGCCAAGTCCATCGACGCCGCGGGCGATTGGGCAAACATTCGGTTCATCTTGAGCGAAGACGTCGCGAAAATACCCCTTTCGAACATTTAATGGAGCGCATTTTGATTGCATGTACTGTACGGATTACAAATTAATCGAATCGAATCGAATCGACGTATCGACTAGCCGGCGAAAGCGTCTGGCTTTTTCGCCAACATCGCCTTGATGTCCGAGAAGTGTTCATCCTGAAGTCGCGACAACTTCCCCACCGCCGCTCCTTGTGCGGCGACGTGCGCCTTAAGCGCTTGTCCGAGGACGGCCGCCATCTCGGTGTGAAACCAAATCAGTTCGTGTTCCATGTTTGCGCAGCATCTTTCGTAACGTTCGTGCGTTTGAGTGCGTTCGATTCGTAAATCGCTCGCCGCGAGCTCAATCTTCTGCTTCTCTTCGCGTTTGGGACCCGGCTCGGGGACACCCATCGTCGATAGCTTACTTTCGATTCGCTCAATGCTCGCGGTCACGCGGTTGTAATGATCCACGACTCGTTTTCGAGCCGCGAACGCCGCGACCAACGCTCCGCACAGCGCGTTCACTTCTTCGAGAGAATCGAGAAATTCCGAGCGCATGACGTCGCTCGCCTCTCGCTGCGTCGGTATCAGAGCCGCGTAGAGGTCGCTCAGGCGCTTCCACCAGACGCCTTTCGCGCTCGTGAACACCTTGAGCGCCTTGTCCTCTTGCGTGGCGAGCAATTCTAAACACGCGACAAAGTCTTCGTACACCTTCACAGTGTGACCGCCGTGCTTTTGCAAAGCACCCGCCGCGGCGATGAGCTTTTCCAGCCTTAATTTGAGTTTGTTGATGTAATCGACCGTATCGATGTACTGTTGCGCTTCGCGAAGTGTATCTACCGACATGGACGACGTCAACGAAGAGACGTCTGCGGCGCTGAGCGTGCTAAACCAAGACGTCACCGAAGACACGCCTTCGCTCAGCACCCCGCGCTCATACCACGCGACGCGTTGCGTCCAGGACTTGGAATCTTGAGTGAGGAAGGCGTGCAAGTCTTGCGACTTTCTCATCAGCGGGTGCGCCGCGACGCGCGCCATGAATACGGCCAATCCGCTCCGTCTCTTTTCTATTCCGCGAGACGACGGGTCGTCCATGTGTAGAATGGTCTTTGATGGTAAAAGTGGGATGATAACACCATCGCAATTTGCTCCGAGTTGTTTACTTAACCATTCAAAGTCGGTGTATCTCCGCGTGACGCAGCCGCTGGCGCCCGTCCCTCCGTACAATTCTGAGTCCGACCAAAACGTCAGCTTGTACTCGATGTGTTTATTCAATCCGTCGCCGACGCGGTGCGGGTCGCCGACTTCGATGATGATTTCGTCGCAACTCTGATCTTTGCTTCCCGCGAGATCCTCGTACCCGCCCGGCACGCGCAAGACTTCGACCGAAGGTGCGCTCGGACGTGGGCCCGGCGTCAAGAAGGCGCTGCTTTGATTATCCGACGTCGTCGACGCGCGAAGGGTCTCCTCGGCGACGGCCGTCGTGGACTCGTCCGTCGTCATCGTCGGTACCGTTCTCGTCGCTGCGTGCGAGACAACGGCGCGCTCGACCGCCGCGCAGGACTCTGTGGCGCTCGATCGTGTTACGGTCGATCTCTCTCTCTCGCCGAGGCGAACCAGCCAGTCGCGCGCCGACGCGCGCGAGACAGAGGTCGAGCGGTGCGACGCGGCGTGACGACTCGTGGTGGGACAGAAGCGGTGCGCTTGCGCATAACATTACATTACATGGAGATTACGTACGTACAACAGAAGAAAAACCGAACACAACGGCGCGAATTTGAGTCATCGTCGCGCTCCCAAGCGAAGAAATAAGCCGCGCCCGACTGTTTCTTGCGGACGCACCCGAGCGGGCGGATCGGCGTATGGCCCTGGCCGATTCGCGAGCCAAAGAAAAGCGCCCACGCCTCCCCACCAAACGGCGCTCTGCGCGGGACCCGCGACGAACCACGCGATTCGCGCATCGCGAAACAACTCGCCTACGACGGAATAGATGCTGTGCACCACGGTGAGCGTCGTCACCGTGATGGTTCCCAGCGTGAAAGTCATGAGAAATACTAAGAATGCCGCTTGTCGCGGATGCGCGCGATGCAACGCCTGCAGATACTGGTGGGTGAGCGCGCCGGCGGACGTCGCGTTCGCGCTTCGCCTCGCCACGTGCGTTCCATCCTTCGTCACCCGCGTCGCCTCTTCCGGTGGATCGAGCACGCCGTACCCGTTCGCCAATCCCCATTCATCCACGCTCTGTCGCAACGACCAGTTGGGGACGATATCTGTGCACCACAACTCCACATTCGACGTGGGATCGGTCGGCGGAAATTTCGCATTCAACCACCTGAGAATCGCTGCGCGTTCGTACGTGTACCCCGTCTGCACCAACACCACGGGATCGGTGAACAGCTCCTGCGTGATGGCGCACTTCAGGTGTTCGGGAGGTTCCTCTCTCGGTCCCGCGATCGTCTTTTTCACCGCCGCTATGAACGTCCCGACGAACGCAAACTGCCCGAGCCCGAGCCCGGTCGCCATGGCGACGTCGCGATCAGCTCCCTCGCCGCGCGCCGCTCTTCACCTCCGAGTCGCCACCTCGCGTTCGACGCGCGAACGCGGTGACTCGGCGCGGGTCTGACGATCGCGCGCGCCGTCCGCGCCCTCGACGTCGCGCCGCGCGGACGACTGCGGCGGCGCGACGCGGCGACGCGCGTGTGTCGTCTCGCGCGCACCCACGATGGGACACTCCTCGAGGGTCACGAACCGTCAATCGATGCCTCGAGGTCGACGTGCGATCACCACCGACGGCTCGACCCACTGCGGCCGCCGTCCGGCCGGCTGGATGGCTGGGCAAAAACCCGACGCGGACGCGCGCCAGAGACACGACGGGCGTCGTTCGCGCGCGCACGCTCGAGAAAGCGCGCGAGAAAATTTCTGTGACCGGATCGTCGGTGGAGCGAGGACGCGCGCGCCACGGCGAGGGCGCCAGAGCTCGGATCGTCGATAGATTTCACACGCCCTCGCGCGCGCGCGGTGCGCGACGAAGTTTCTGAAACATGCGAGCGCAGGAGACGCGCGACGTCGCGGCGTGCGCGGCGACGAGCGGCGATGATGCAGACGGAATAGTGTCGTCCACCACCGGTACGGGAAGAGCCGCGAACGACCATGGAGTCGGCGAAAACCCAATCGATACGATGCTCGATGAGGGTGAGGGAGAGTGGGAGACGGTGGCTAAGAAGAAGACGGGGGCGACGACGAGCAAGACGGGCGCCGACCAAAGCGGGTCAAGCGATGACGGTAAGAAACGGCGAAACGGTACGAACGGTGCGCGAAACGGCCAAAAGTCCAAGGGTGGCGGCACCGGCGGTAAGAGCGGTGACAAAGCGATAGCGACGTCGAGCGGCGAGGGCGAACCGCGAGAGCAGCAGCAACAACAGCAACAGCAACGGCAGCAACCGAGCGTGCGCTCGGAACCATCGGGCTGGGCGGCTATCGTCACCGGTACACTCTCTCCGAGCGAAGTTTCCGCGGTGGCCCGGGAAACGGCGGCGGTCGCGGACGTCGATTCGAACGTTTCGAACGACTCGAACGACGGCGCTCGCGCGCGTCAGGGTGAAGACTGCGACGTGACATCTAGTGAAGGAAAAGCAAACGATGATCGCGCCGGCTCGGTCGAATCTGAAGAGCCATCCTCCCCCGGAGAATCACGGGAGACGCGGTTGATCGATCGAGCCCGCGAGAACAGCCAGGTCGTCGGCGCCGGTGCCAAGGCGTTGAGAGGTTGGGCGTCCATTCTAGGAGGTTCCACCGCGAGCCCCACCGCCAGCGACGACGCGACTGAGAAAACATCCTTCTCGGCCGAGGAAAATCACGTGGATGAATCTTCTCAAGAGCAAGAGACGCCTCCGGCGCCATCGGCCCCAGCTTGGAGCGGGTGGGCTGTGAAATCGCCTCTGCCGAAGGTCGACCTCAAGGCTACGATGGAAGCAGACGCCGCGGCAGCCGCGGCGGCTCCCGCGCCAGTCACGACGGCGTCCACGAAGAAGGAAGCGAATCGGTCGGATGAGAAGCAAGGTAGGCAGCACTCTCGCAAGAAGGATGGGAAAAAGGACAATAAGTCAAAGCAACGTCAGGAACCTTACCGCAAAGACCGAGAGAAACCGTCGAGAAGCGCGGTGAACGTCTCGAAGGCTTCGTTTTCTCAGCCGATCGATGTATCGAGTAATCGCCCGAAAGCTCCTTTGAGTGAAGAACTCGAAAGTGTGTTAGCGGCAAAACTCGGTCGCGAACTTTTAGAGTGCGCACACGTGCAATTTTTCACCCCCACGGCGCACTTGCTGAAGAAGGAAAGACGCGCCGTGGACGTGGTGATTCGCGCAATGAACGCAATCGTTCAAACATTGTTCCCCTCCACCGGAGTGGACGTCTTTGGATCATATCCGACGCGCGCGTGGGTGCCGGGATCGAGTAACCTCGATTTATCACTCAATTTGCCCGAGGCGGTGAGCTCAAATCCCGAGCGACGATTGGAAGCGCTGAATACGCTTGCGATGGCTCTGCGCACGAACCCATGGGTGATGGACGTGAACGTCGTCCCGAGCGCGCATAGGCCACTCATACGGATGTCGACACACACCGCTTTTTTCCAGCCGATGCCGCAGCAAATGACTGGCAAAGCCGTCGCTACACTCGCGATGGCCATCGCTGCGGTGGTGCCTCCGAGCGCGAACGCGACCGAGTCGAGCGGAACGCCACCGCTGCCGCCGGGACCGAGGCCCGGTGCGTCGCCGTACGGTATTCCGGGTCTCGGACAAAACGGTATCGGCCTTCCGCTTGAGGTTCACATTTCTTTGAAGGATGCGAAACACAAAGGAATGTCGGCGATGCGTTTCGTCCAAAAGGCTGAGGAACAGAACGGCGCGTTGGCGCCCATTGTTTGCGTGCAAAAGGCTGTGTTGGCGAGCAAGGGTTTGCGTGGTGTCTACAAAGGTGGTCTTGGATCGTACGCGCTGACACTGATGGCCCTTACCTCCATCCAAAGGTCCGGTTGGTTGGATAAGCAATCCGTCGACGGATCGGATGGCGACGGTTCCGTGTCGGCGAGCGTCACGGTGGCGAAGGATGAAGGCAAGAAGAGCGTGGAACTCGATGAAGCGGACGCCCGCGACGCCATGATTCTGGGTCGAGCCATGATCCAATTCCTTAAGCTGTATGCCTACGAGGCGGATCTCACCAAGGATATCATCGTGTCCGCGAAGGACGAGGCGGAATGGGGCATTCTCGCCGAGTCTCCAAATGCGCTTGGCTCGGGACTTCGGGTGCAGGATCCCCTCGACGCGTCGAACAACGCCGGCGCTGGATGTTTTGGCATCGCTGGCGTTCAAGCGTTATTCAGAGAGCAACTTGAAGCGCTACAAAGAGCCGCGGAATCCAACTTTCAGAGCGAAGTGCCGCTCCTCATGCAACTCGTCATGCTCGGCGGACCGTCTCAAAAGGTTTTCATCGTCTAGAAACGAAATGAACCACGGCGAACGCGCGCGCGCTTAGACATGATATTGTTAATTTGAGCAGATGTGATTGTTTTTCTACACTACAGTACGCACAGCCTAAAACATCTCGCAGTCTATCTCATCCTCAGCCACACGCTTGATCGCAGCGCGGGCTCGGCGGCGAGTCTCCCGAGCTTTGTCACCGTGCACGTCGAACTTCCCGGCTTTTCTACGCCTCGACTCACCATGCACAGATGTGCGGCGCGAGCGGCGACCATCACACCGATGCCCCCGGTGAGCGCACTGATCTCTTCCGCCACATCGCGCGTCAGACGCTCTTGCACCTGCAGACGACGAGAGTGACGGCTCACCAGAGCCTGCAGCGTATCGCGGCTCAACGCTCCCGCCGTCGGATTCGCGATGTAGGCGACGCTCACCGTTCCGTGGAACGGTAAGAGATGATGTTCGCACACCGTGGACATGCGCAAGTTTCGCACGACTACCACGCCGTCGTCGCCCCTCGCGTCGTCATCGGCGTCGACGCGACGGGACAAGTCTCGTGCCGCCGACTCTTCAATCGGGTCAAAAGGCACGTCTGATCCCGATCTCATGGCTGAGAGAAGACGCGAAAACTGTCGCGCGGTGTCTTCGGCCGACGATTTGCCGTTCGTCGCGTCTCGCACCGACTTTTCGACGTCCAGCTCGCGAAATAAATTCATCACAGACTCGCGCACGGATTCGTCGACGCTCTCACTCTGCGCCGCATCCGTCGCCGCCGCGTCGACGAACGTCTCCGCCGGCCCTCGCGAACTGGCGTTCTCGTCGTTGTCGCACGGTAAGCAGCGCACATCATCACCCCATAATCCCCGAGAAAGCTCCGATGGGCCACCACCGTGCTCTACTAAAGCGCTAAATTCTTCCCACCACACCGAGTTTGGCGAGGCGAAGCATCCCGTCGACGCTCTCCCCGCGGTTTCGCGCGTCCCGAAAGGGCCGAGATGAACGCCCGTAAACATCACCCCCACGCCGAGCGGTGATGCGACGTCGTGCAGCGCGTGCGCGACCGCGTGCGCCAACCCATCCGGGGTCTGCAATCGTCTCGCGTAGACTTCTGCCACTCTCGCGAGTTTACTCAAGCCCACAATCACCCCTCCGTGAGGAACGTACCCCACGTGAATAACGCCGTAAAACGGCATGAAAGTCTCGGCGCACGTGCTAAACACCGGTATGTCTCGCACGAGCACCATATCGTGCGTTCCACTCTCCACCTCTTCGGTTCGCAGAGCCCTGACGAGTCCGTCTTCGTGAAAGAGCGCCGTGCCCAGCGCCGCCGTGGCGCTCGTCCCGTACCCTCGCATCGCGAACGTCAACGCCTTGGCCACGCGCGCGGGGGTGTCGAGTAGTCCCTCTCTCGTCACGTCTTCTCCCATCGCGCGCAATATCTCTCGCACGCACCGCTCCAACCGCGCCCCGACCACCGTCGTCTCGTCATCGCCATCGCTCGTCGAGGCGGCGCTCGCGCTCTCCCCCATCGCGTTCATCGTCGTCGACGGCGTCGCACCCTTGAGGTCGCCTCCGTCGTCCCCGACGACGACGCGCGCGACGACGGCCGCACCCGCCTCGTCCTCGTCCTCCACCTCGACGTCAGCCCCTCGCATCGCGTCGCCGCGCGCGCCCGACCGCCGCGCACTGTCGGACCGTCGTCGACCGTCGAGGGACGGTCGAGGGACGAGGGCACACGAGGAGGGGGTCCACGACCGGTCGTGACCGGTCGATGGAGGTTATCCGGGCGGTCGTCTCGCGTGGATGCGTCATGGCGTATACACGCGTTCGAATACGAGAAAGAATGGTCGAGGGTGACCCTCGAGCTCGAGTCGAGGGTGAACACGACGCGCGGCGCATCGAGTCGGCCTCTTTCTGTGACGCCCGTCGCGATGGTGAAGTTCCTCAAGGTGCGCGACGAATCGAACGCGCGCGATCGCGTCGACGCGCCGCGCGTCGGCGTCGGCGTCGGCGTCGGCGTCGGTCGCGAACGCGGACGACGACCGCGACCGATCGGCGCGGTGGCGGATCGTAGACCCTCGACCCTCGCGCGCGACCGTGGCGCGAACGGCGGCGCGAGAGGCGCGCGAGAGGCGCGAACGAACTCGAGAGAAATTGTACTGACCCGATCGTTTCTCCATCACAGCCCGGTAAGGTTGTCGTCGTGCTTCAAGGCCGCTACGCGGGCAAGAAGGCGGTCATCGTCAAGAACGTCGATGACGGCAGCTCTGCGCACCCGTATGGGCACGCGCTCGTGTGCGGTCTCTCCACGATCCCGCGCAAGGTACGAATCGATGCGACGCGTCATTTCAAGTGCATATCACGTGCTGGGGCTGTCCACGGGTCGTCGCGGGCGCGCGCACGCGCGATCGATGATCCATCGTTTTAGGTCCTGAAGCCCTAAAGCGCGCGCGACGCGAACGCGCGCTCGACCGAGAGTTTTGATCACTGACCACTGTTTCTCTTTACAAAACGCACAGGTGACGAAGAAGATGGATAAGAAGAAACAAGAGAAGCGCTCTAAGTGCAAGACGTTCATCAAGAACATCAACTACTCCCACCTCATGCCGACTCGTTACACTCTTGACGTCGACTTCAAGGACGCTGTCACCCCAGATGCGTTGGAGAACGCCACCAAGAAGCTTGCGGCGCAAAAGGAGGCAAAGAAGCTCCTCGAGGAACGATTCAAGACTGGCAAGTCCCGCTGGTTCTTCACTCGCCTCGCCTTCTAAGCGCTGCGCGAAGAAGAAATAGGGGTGACAAAACTTAGACAACGGACGGATGTTTGGGGGTGACGTTCATTAGCCGAGAGACTGGTCTCTCCTCGTGTGCCGTGCGCGCGAATAGATTGATACATTTTTATGGTATGCCACATAATCACGAGATAAAATAATCGCACCACCGCCCGACGCGAGCGTCACACACGTCGCCGTAGAGATGCGTCGCGTCGCGTTCGTTTCTTCGATACTAAAGATACTCTTTACACCACTAAACAAGTTCCTAAGTGACAATAAACAACCGGTGATAACTTCGGCCCAAAGGTCTACAAACGAAAGAATATGAAATGCGCGCTGGTAGATCCCAGGCCGTTTACGCGGCGCGCGCCACTCGCTTGAGCAACTTGAAGTTGTCGGCAATGATGGTGGTGCTCGGCGAAGAGCGGTACTGAATGCCGTTCGCCTTGGCCCAAGCCTTCAACAACGGACGAAGCTTGTGGTAGTTGTAACGAGGCATGGTCGGGAACAAGTGATGCTCCAACTGCGTGTCCATACCGCCCCAGATCCACGTCTCCAACCCGCCGAAGACGCACTCGGCGTCGCGGGTGGATCGGAACTGACCCTCCACGTACTCCGGATCCTCACCAAACTCCATGATTTCTTCGCTTTGGTGAGTCGCACTGACGAGCGAACCGACGAGAAAACCGCTGAGCGTGATGGCGCCGACGGCAACCTGCCACGGCATCATCGTCGCTAAGAACAAATAGTTTGCGCCAATGAAGGCGAGCTCCTTGACGTCTTTCTTTTTCCAAGCCGTCTGCACGGAGTGCCAGCGCCACAACCAGAACATGATGGACAAGAGCGGGTAGCCGTAAATGTGCTGGAACTTTCGCAGCGGGTGGTCCGGTCGGCCGGATTCCGTCGGGCTGCGCAAGAAGAAGAACGGCTCCATCATGATGTCGTTGTCGAGGTGCTCCTCGTTGGTGAACGAGTGGTGCATGGAGTGCTTTTGCATCCACCACTCAACGCTGTGTCCGTTCAGAAGCGTGGGCATGTAACGCATCAAAGTGCACCACGGGCCGCGTCCGTGCACGTAATCGTGCCCCAACCAGCCCGCTTGCTCCATTCCGAGGCCGAGGAGAATGGTGGCGACGATTGGGTGAGAGTACGCGAGCGCCGTGCCGCTCACGTACAGGGCGACGACTTGGAAGAGAGCCCACGCCTCCTTGAGGGGTTGACGCTTGAAGAAACCGTCTTCCGCGAGTTTATCGCGCAATTCGCCGAACGCCATGCTCACCGCGTAAGAACTCTCACTCGGCAATCTACTCTTATCCTTGGGCGGGTCGCACCGGGGAAGTTTTTGAAGTCGTTTCACCGCCAAATCGCTTCCGTTCGGGCCGTACGAGTGCAAGGCGTAGAAAACGTCCGTGGCGTCGCGACCGTTGAAGAAGTGCAACCATCGCTCGCCGCCCGGGTGCGCTTTCGCCCATCCTCGACAATCGTACCACTCTTCGCCGATTTTAACTCTGATGGGGTCCTTGGAGTCTCCGCCCTCCGTGGTCTCTTCTCTCGGTTCGTCGTAATCCGGGAGCGCCAACGGATTCGCCACCGCCCCGATCGTCCGCGCGTTTCCTCGTTCGCGTCCGTTCCACCGTCCGCGCGCCATCGCGCGTCCGCGTCCGAGATCACCGTCCACCGCCTGGGCGTCTCGACGGCGGCCGCATCTCACGCGCGAGGAGGTTCGCGTCCCGATCGTTCGCGTCGAGATCCCGGACGCCACCGTCGCCGTCGCGCGCATCGTCGTCGTCATCGGCATCGGCATCGTCTCGTCCGTCCGACACGCGTCACCGTCTCACGCACCGCCGTCCGTCGCAAACGTCATCATCCATCATATCCATCGCATCATCCATCATCAACGTCACTCGGAATCAAAATCCCGCGTGCGTGCGAGTACCGTACACGAAGACGAAACACGCCATGAGCGCATCGTTTTCGAGGGCGTGAAAACAAAACCCAAATCGGAGGCGATCACATCACACATCCAGAGGTTCATGACTCATCACATACCCCCTATCACCTCTCTAAACCCTCCCGGACACCCCCCCGCGCTCGTCCGCGCCGACCTCGTATTGAGTCCGGTCCACCGGCCCGGACCGGGCGACGTGAAGACGAACGACCGCGAGACTTGGGGAGAGCGCGCCGCGCGAGGTGGTCGGTGGGACGGACCGGGACCGTCGCGTGCGAACGTGGGTGATGACGGGGGCGAGGGCGAGGGCGGTGGTGGCGATGGCGTCACGCGCGGTGGCGCGAGGGACGACGCGAACGGCTGGGACGGCGAGAAGGGCGGAACCGAGGGCGGCGACGGTGGCGACGGTGGTGAACGGTGGAGGGGCGAGCGGTGGGCGACGGGCGACGGGATGGACGACGTTGGAGGATTTCGTGAACGCGCGCGGGCGAACGAGCGGTGGTGGAGGGGGGAGACGCGGTGGAGGGTCGACGGGAGGCGGCGGACGCGGCGGGGCGGAGGACGCGGCGGCGAGGCGAGGCGCGAGAACGATGGCGACCGCGGTCGGACTCGATCCGGGGTCGAGGATACAGATTGTGTTAGCGAAAATAGCGATGCGTGACGCGATGGACGCGTTGGGAGTGTTCGAGTACGAAGAGGATGAGGACACATGAGGCCGGAATTTGATTGGAAACAACAATCCAGCGTGATTCGAAACGAGTAAAGATGTGACGCTAAGTATTCAATAATTATTCAATTATTTTCACGCACGCGACGTTAATAGTAAAACCCGCCGAAACCTCGTCCTCGTCCACCGCCGCGTCCGCCGCGTCCGAAGCCTCGACCGCCCCCGCCGCCGACCGGCGCGGTGAGCATGAGCGCCAAGCCTCGACCAGGACCCGGCGGGTTCGGCGCAGGAACGATCATCCCGTCGGAGAATCTCGATAAACGTTTGCCGTCGGACAGACTCCACTGCGTCTGGTCAGCCGGCGACGCGCTCGCGGTGAACCCGAATTTGTTTAAACACGAGTTGAACGCGTTCAACACCTCGGTGTCGCACCGCGGCGCCCCCGACGCCTCGTCCACGGGGCGGCGCAAGCACACCTCGCCCGTGGCGGAGACTTGGATGATCTCGGCGCCGAACGCGCGCGCCACGACGACGCCGTCCGCGCGCTTCTCCGCGTCGCACGCCTCGCGTCTCGGCGCGCGAGGCCCTCGCGCGCCGCGAGGCCCTCGCGGTGCGCCTCGAAACCGTCGATCGCGCTCACCGTCGAAGTCATCCCGTCGAAATCGACGATCGCGACCGTCGCGTCGCGTCCTGGAATCTTCCCCTCGTCGCTTGAACGACCCGCCGCCTCCGCGAGACGAAGACGTCGGTTGATTCGTCTTCCCCAATCGATCCAACACCGACACTCGACGTCCACCGCGTCCTCGTCGCCGTCGTCCATCGTCCTCGTTCCCATCCTCCTCCATCGCGCGCGCCTCCCCGTCCTTCCCCCGTTCGCCTCCCTCCGCGCGCCCTCCCGCGCGCTCGCCGCCCTCGATCCTCGCCGTGACCGCTCTCGCCGCCTCCACCGCCGCCGTCGCCGCCTCCACCGCCGCCCCCGCCGCCGCGCTCTCCACGCCCTCCATGTCCACCATCGTCGTCGACCGACGACCGACGACCGACGACCGACGACCGTCGAACGCGTCGAACGCGACGCGCGAGGAATGGAGTGACACCGCCGAACGGGACCACCGACGCGCGTCGAGTCGTGGGGACATAGAGGGACGCATGTACCGATTATGACTCAATAATTGAGTCATGATCGGTCGTGTACCCCCTTACCCGACGACTCTCCACCAACATCTTTTCACTCGTCCGTCTTCAATCAAATATCAATATCAATCATCATCGGCATCGTCGATCGATCGAGCGGTCGAGCGGTCGCGGGCGGGAGTGTGCCGCGCGACGGAGGATGAACCGACGTAAACGCGCGGTGATGGAGACGCTGGCGACGCGCGCGGCGGAGGCGGCGATGCGCGCGGGGAAGGAGGACGACGACGTCCCGGCCATCGGACAGGCGACGAACGCCAACACCCCGACGATGACGGGGACGCCGACGACGGCGGACGCGATGGCGGTGACGGCGTCGATGCGATGGGAAGCGATGTGGGAACAACAACCGTTTAACATGACGCTCGCCGTGGGGGCGCTTCCGCTCGGACTCTTCCTCGCCTCGTTCGGACGCAGACATCACAAGACGTGCTCGCTCGTCGTCGTCGGCGCGTTCGGCGCGTGGTTGGGGATGTTGGGCGTGGACGCGGTGCGAGACCTGTTGTCCGACATGTACCTCATCAACAAGTCTCAAATTCCGGATAACGCGTACGTGAACGGGGGCGCCGCGATCGTCGTCGCGCTCTTACTCAATCTGTTAGCCATCGGGGTGTTCAAGCTCTTCGGTCTCTGCCTGGGCGTCGCGTGCGGATACGGTTTGAGCACGGTGGCGTCCATGCTCATCGACAATCTTCCGGAGAGCGTGAACGTCGCCGTCGCCGTCGCCGGTGGTCTCTTTGGATGGTTGTTCCTCTCGCGGTACGTCGTGAATCAGATTGGCATTTTGTACGCCGTCGTCGGAGGCGCGCTCGTCGCGGCGAGCTCGTCCCTCTTCCTCTGGGTCGGCACCGTCGGCGACTCGCCGAGTCTCTGGCCGTTCCACGTGTACATCGATTCCAAGTCCGCGAACGAGGTCGCGTGCGATCTCTCGGATTATAACACATACATCGCCATCGCCATCGCCTTGGTCGTGGTCTACTTCGGCTTGCGCGAGGGCGGCTCGTCGAAGGGCGATGCGCCATCCGAGACGGAACCGCTCCTCGGCGACGCCGAAAAGGGCAAAGCCAAGGGTGGCAAGAAGGGCAAGAAGTGATCGTTTTACGTACAACGAACGCCTCGAACGAAGGAACGAAGGAACGAAAAGGCGTTCGTCGAACGAACGAACGAAGGAACGAAAAAGATTGTAATTTCACACGATACTCGCTATCCAAACGCCTTGATGAGATGTGACTTGTACAACGCCATGAATTGCGCGACGAACGCCTCGAGGTGCATGATGGCTTTGGAGCCGCGCGCCATGCGCGCGTCGAAGTGCGCCGCCCAGAAGACGATTTGATGCTTCACCTCCACGTCTACGCGACGCATGAGCGCCTTGGCGAGCGTCTGCATGATGATTTCCGGCGGAATACAGTTGACGATGAGTTCGTAAAGACGTCCGCGCACTTGTAAGAGACGCGCGGGCGACTGTTCGGCTAAAATTTCCGCTCCAATCTGGTTAATGTACACCTCCCAATCCGTGAGTTGCACCGCCTGCGTCGGTTTGAAAGGATACGAACTCACTCGACACGTCTCTAAAGTGAGCAGCGCCCGTCTCATGCTGCGTCCGCTCGCCGCGGCGACGCGCGCAGCGAGTTCGGGCGGCAATTCGAGCTTTTCCTTCTTCGCGACGTCGTGCAACAAATTTTCAATCTCCCCCAA
>MDSW01163371.1_pt1 | contig 15867 bp, 17 predicted proteins | sample 811171 | NCBI WGS metagenome assembly MDSW01 (sample SAMN05326641, study PRJNA326480) | marine metagenome | isolation source: seawater | place: Atlantic Ocean: North West | collected 2012
GCCAGATCCTGCATCTGCTGCTGGGCTTTGCGGAGAAAAACCCGGGCATCACCCGTATCCTGACTGGCGATGCCATCACCGGGGAGACCGACCGCCTGCGGCAGCGGGTGGTGCAGCTGTTCGACCGCATTGAGACCCAACTGAAACAGATACTGCGGGAAGCGGAACTGAAAGAGGGGCGGCGCACCCGGCTTACGGCCACCCAGGCCGCCAATATGATTCTGGCACTGGCGGAAGGCCGCATCTGTCAGTACGTGCGTTCCGGGTTTACCCGCCCCCCACTGGCGGGTTGGGACGAGCAATGGCAACTGCTGGCGGAATCTTTGTACCGCACCCCCTGAATCAGGGATTTTCCGCCGCCTGCTGCTGCTCCATCAGATAGCGCAGACGCTCAATATCCTCCTGGTATTCCGTTCTGATCTCGGTTTTTTCGCCTTCCTTTTCTTCGATGGATTCCTCCGCCTCCCGGATCTGACGGGCGAAGCTCTGCATCTTTGAGATCAGATAATCCGGCACCGGTTGTCCGGCCCGCTCCCGCTCGGCAGCCTGACCCTGGGCAATTTCGTATTCCTTCTGCAACTTCTGAATATTGCCCTGAGTGATCTTGATGTAGGCATCAATGGCTTCCAGCTTGCGGTCCCGGGCCCGCTCCGCATCCCGTGGACTGCTGAAGATGGCCAGCAATTGACGATCCCGTTCTGCCCGTTCCGCCTGTCGCTGGCGCTCCCGCTCTTCCTCGGCCTTGGCTGCCAGCTCTTCCGGGGTTAACGCCCGGGGCACCACTTCCACCACCATGCCGCGCTCATTCAGCACTTCATAGCCCCGTCCCACCACCTCCGGTGGCAGCGTCTGGGTAATCACCTTGCGGCCATCCTCGTTCTCATAGCGGTAGTAGTTCGCCGCCCACAACGGCTGGCACAGCATCAGGCCGATCCACAAAGCGGCTGTTGTTACTGGTTTCCACTGCACGTCAGGTTGTTTCTCCCATATTGTCCATGGCTGGAATCCGGTATGATCGGCGGCCAACCGAGCCTGGACTCTGTGAGCCGCGATGGAATTCACTCCGTTTTATCTTCAGCAACTGCTGTTGCTGCTGGCGTCGCTGCTGGCCAACACCCTTTCCGCTCTGGCCGGGGGCGGCGCCGGGCTGTTACAGCTGCCCATATTACTGTTTTTGGGGCTGGCGTTTCCCAGCGCCCTGGTCACCCATAAAATTGCCAGCGTGGCCCTGGGGGTGGGGGCCACCGTGCGCCACGCCCGGGAAAACCGGCTAAATCAACGGTTTGCTCTTTTCATTCTAGCCTGTGGTCTGCCCGGTGTGACCACCGGCGCCCTGCTGATCCTGAAAATTGACGATCAGGTCTCGGAGCTGGCCCTGGGCATTCTCACCCTGGGGCTGGGCCTGTACTCCATTGTCCGCCGCGATCTGGGCCAGACCGAACAGGCGCAGCATCGTTCCCGTCGCGGTTTACTGCTGGGGGGACTGGTACTGTATATCATCGGCACCCTGAACGGCAGCTTAACCTCGGGCACCGGCCTGTTTGTCACCCTCTGGCTGGTGCACTGGTTCGGGCTGGACTACAAGACCGCCGTGGCCTATACCTTAATACTGGTGGGGTTATTCTGGAACGGCTTTGGTGCCTTCACCCTAGCCCTGCAGGCACCGGTACAGTGGAGCTGGTTGCCGGCGCTGTTACTGGGATCGCTGCTGGGAGGCTATGCCGGGGCACATCTGTCCATTATAAAGGGAAATCAGTGGGTTAAGCGATGTTTTGAAGTGTTGACGCTGGCGGTGGGCGGTAAACTCATCAGTCAAAGCCTGTTTTGACACGGGGAAAACCTAATTCTCTTTTATTTCATTGCCAATGAAATGAAGATCTGTATTTTTTGTGATCAAGGTCTATATTCAAGGGTGGCAGGAATAATAATGACTGTGCCCTGAGGGGCAGGTATCGAGGTGGTTTATGCAGCGTCCCTTTAAGCTTCTCTGTGTTGACGACGACCTGGGTTTTCGTCGCTACCTCAGCAAATCCCTGGATGACAGTTTCGAAATCAAGTTCTTCGCCCTGGGCTTTGAGTGCCTGGCAAAAAACCAGAGTTGGGACTACGACCTGATTCTGATTGACGCCACCCTGCCGGATATGGTGTCCGAACAACTGGTGGAAAAACTCAAGGCCATGCCGGAACTGGCGGAGATTCCGGTGATCATCATTTCTTACAAGGATTCCCCGAAAGAGCGCGCCCGCTTTGCCCGCTGTGGCTGCGACCATTTTCTCAGCAAGGTGGCCAGCCCCCAGGACATCAAAGCGCTACTGGCCAACGCCATTATTAAGGCGGCCTGACCGCCAACCCACTGGGCCCGGCCGGCTCAGTGCGAAAGTTGCAGCGGACTGCGGGGGGACGTAAACAGGGTTTCAAAACACCGGTGGCAGGCTTCCTTATCCTGGCGCTTGCGCTCCATCAGCCAGGACAGCATTAACAGCGTGGCCTGCTCCAGGGCTTCGTCAGGCTGCTCCGATCGCAGCAGCTGGTTGAGATTCTGTTCCAGCACGCAGCGATCGTGAAAATCCCCCAGTAGCACCCCCAGCTGTTTCAGATCATCGATCAAAGCTTTGTCTTTGGGGCGCGGCTTTTTCACCAGCATCTGAGCCTGGTACAGGTAATATTTGGTCCACTTACGGCATTGATGATACAGCTCATCGTCGTCCCGGGATTCCGCCTCAAAGGCCAGCTTGCGGGCGCGGCTGTAAGTAAACTCCATGCCCTCCTGACAATCCGGAGCTTGCTTGCCGGGCAGCTGCTGCTGCCACAGATCCAGAATTTCCTCCAGAGCCGGCGTCGGCGCCATGGGCGTGCGGGTGTCCCGCTGGTGCGCCTCCAGGTGCTCCGCGAAATAGCAGAGCAGGGGCTGCAGATCCCGATCCTCTCCTGCCCGGTATTCCTCCACCAGCTGACCCAGGGTCTGGTATTGCACCAGGGCATCCCGCTGGCCGGAATAAGACTTGGCCAGGGCCTTGACGGCCTGCTCCACCGTTTTCACCGCCTTCTTGCTGGCCACCGGCCGGTAAAGTTGCAACAATGCCCGCAAGCGTTTGCTGGTGACCCGTAGCTTGTGTACCAATTTGGGGGAAAGCGCCGGCGCGGTTTCCGCGGCACTGGCCTCGGATCGCTCCCTGGCCACCGCTTTTAACAGCTTTTTTACCCGCTTTTTGGCAACTTTAAAGACCGGGTCCGATGCTTTGCTGGATTTTGACATGGTCTTATTGTACCCCAGGAGGGCGAAAAGTCAGTCCGCTGATGGCGTTAAAATTCAGTGACAATTCAGGCCACGCCATACTGTTCGCGATAGGCTTTCACCCGGGGCAGATGCGGCGCCAGTTCGGTACTGGCGTGCTGCTCCATGTAGTCAATCAGGTCATTGAGGCTGATGATACTGATCACGGGAATGCCAAAAGCCTGCTCCACCTCCTGAATGGCGGAGAGGGAGCCGTTGCCCCGCTCCTGCCGGTCCAGCGCCACCACCACGCCGGCAGGTTCAGCCGCCGTTCCCGCCAGCAGCGCCATCACTTCGCGGATGGCGGTGCCGGCGGTGATCACATCGTCAATGATCAACACCCGTCCCTGCAGGGGCGCCCCCACCAGGTTGCCCCCCTCGCCATGATCCTTGGCTTCTTTGCGGTTGAAGCACCACGGCAGGTCCCGGCCGTGCTGTTCCGCCAGCGCCACCGCCGTGGCGGAAGCAATAGGGATGCCTTTGTAGGCGGGCCCGAACAACACATCGAACACCACCCCCGAGTCGATAATGGCGTCGGCATAAAACCGGCCCAGTTGCGACAGGGCCAGACCGCTGTTGAACAGGCCGGCGTTAAAGAAATAAGGGCTGCTGCGGCCGGACTTCAGGGTGAACTCACCAAACCGCAACACCTGCCGCTCCAGGGCAAACTCAATAAAGCGGCGCTGATAGGGCTTCAGCATGGCTTACCACCCCAGGGCACGCTGCTGCGCCTGAAACAACTCCTGAATGCCCTTCTCCGCCAGGTCCATCATGGCATCCATTTCCGAGCGCTGAAACGGCTCTTTCTCGGCGGTGCCCTGCACTTCCACCATGCCGCCGTGCTGGGTCATCACCACGTTCATATCGGTTTCGGCGGCGGAGTCCTCCGGATAATCCAGATCCAGCACCGGGGTACCCTGATAAACCCCCACAGACACTGAGGCAATCAGCCGCTGCAGCGGGTCGTCCTTGATCATATTGGCATTGAGCATATGGGTCAGGGCATCCACCAGGGCCACGCAGCCGCCGGTAATGGAGGCGGTGCGGGTGCCACCGTCCGCCTGGATCACGTCGCAGTCCACGTAGATGGTGTTTTCGCCCATTTTTTTCAGGTCCACCGCCGCCCGCAGGGAGCGGGCGATCAGGCGCTGGATTTCCAGAGTGCGGCCACCCTGTTTACCCCGGGCCGCCTCCCGGCCGTTGCGGGTACCGGTGGCCCGGGGCAGCATGCCGTACTCGGCGGTGACCCAGCCCCGGCCCTGGCCTTTCATAAACCGGGGCACCCCCTCTTCCACGCTGGCGGTACAAATCACCTTGGTGTTGCCGAATTCCACCAGCACGGAGCCCTCCGCGTGACAGGTGAATTGCCGGGTGATGATCACATCACGCATCTGGTCCGGTTGCCGTCCGCTCGGTCGCATGGGGAACTCCTTGTGCCTGTTCTGGGGTTGCTGAGCGCGCACAGTATACTCAAAAACCGGCCCGGTTTTGGAACATTCTGCGGCCATATTAGGCCCCCCAGTGGAACTCGGTTAGAATACGGCGCCACACCCGGGGAAATTCGTCGTCAAGGAGCCTCCATGATTCGCAGCATGACCGCCTTCAGCCGTAAGGAACTCACGGCCCCCTGGGGCACCCTGGCCTGGGAACTGCGTTCAGTGAATCACCGTTACCTGGAGGTGAGTCCGCGGCTGCCGGACACCCTGCGGGATCTGGAAAATCCGGCCCGGGAGGCTCTGCGCAAGGCCCTGAGCCGGGGCAAGGTGGAATGCACCCTGAAACTGAAAGCCGAACAGGTCACCCCCGCCAGCCTGGAAGTGAATGAACCTTTTGTCCGCCAGTTGCTGGAGGCGGCCCACCGCCTGGGGGCGCTCACCGGCGAATCCGGGACCCTGCCGGTGGCCACGCTGCTGAACTGGCCCGGGGTGGTGAAAACCCCGGCGACCGACCCCTCGGAAATCCAGCAGGCGGCCCTGAGCCTGCTGCAACAGACCCTGCGGGACTTTATCGCCAACCGGGAACGGGAAGGCGCCGAATTGGCGCAATCCATTCGTGAGCGGCTGCGGGGGATCGAGCAGCAGGTGGCGGTGGTCCGTGAACACCTGCCGGATATTCTGCAGGCCCAGCGGGACAAACTGCAGGCCCGGCTGGCGGAGGTCACTGCCAATGTGGATCAGGACCGGCTGGAACAGGAAATCGTGTATCTGGCGCAGAAAACCGATGTGGACGAGGAACTGGAGCGGCTCCTCACCCACGTGGGCGAAGTGCGCCGGACCCTGGATCAGGGGGGCGCCGTGGGCCGGCGGCTGGACTTTCTGATGCAGGAACTGAACCGTGAGGCCAACACCCTGGGCTCCAAGTCCATCAATGCGCTTACCACCCAGGCAGCCGTGGAACTGAAAGTGTTGATCGAACAAATGCGTGAACAGATTCAGAATATTGAGTGATGCCTATGACCCCTGACAATAGCCCTCTTCAGCAAGAGGATCTGGATTATCTCGATCATATTCTGGATAAGTACGCCACCGACACGTCCATTCTCAACGTGTCTGAACTGGACGGCTTTCTCACCGCGCTGGTGTCCGGCCCCAATATGGTCATGCCCAGCCAATGGTTACCGGCCATTTGGGACAGCGAATCCGATAGCGAGGAGGTGGCCTGGGAAAGCGAGGCCGAGGCCGGTCGCTTTATCGGGCTGGTGATGCAGCATATGAACCAGTGCATCGATACCCTGATGGAAGCGCCGGAAGAATACGCGGCCATTCTGGCGCAGGTGGAGGACGACGATGGTAATGTGCGGATCATTCCCGACGACTGGTGCCTGGGGTACATCCGTGGGGTGGCGTTGGGCGGCGGCTGGGATCAGTTACCGGAACCCTATGAAGAGCATCTGATGGCCATCGCCATGCATGCGGACCTGGAGTTTCAGGACGAACTGGACGCCCTGTCCGAAGAGGCCCGCACCCTGCTGCAGGAACGCATTGATCCCGCGGCTCGCGCCCTGCACGGCTATTGGCTGCAGCAGCGTATGGGGGAAATGCCGGACATGGTGGACTCCACACCGGTACATCGCGCCACCCCCAAAGTGGGGCGCAATGACCCCTGCCCCTGTGGCAGCGGCAAGAAATTCAAGAAGTGTTGTCTGCACTGAATGCCCGGCGTGTAAGCAAAGATACAATGGCAGCTTTTCGTTGGTGGGAACCCTGACAATACCGATCGCTGCACCCATAAATCGCCCCATAACGCCCCCTTCTCCCTGTGGCCCCTGTCTTGCTACCCAATACCCCACAGCATATTCACAGTGGCATAGGGGGTCTGCATCATGGAATCACCGCACTTCAAACTGAACATCAATGGCGATCGATTCTTTTACTTCGAATTCTTCGGCAAACAGGGTGACCTGCTGCTGATGAGCGGCGAATACAAATCCAAAGCCGATGCCCTCCAGTCCATCAAGGACGTACAGGTGGGGTCTCTGATGAGCCCGCAGATCGCCGCCGGCAAAACCCCGGATGGGGGTAATTTCTTTGTGATCAAAGGGCAGCAGGGCGACATCCTGGCCAAGAGCGTACTGTTTGATTCGGAAATGGTGTTCAACAACGCCCTGCACCAGGTGAAAGACAGCGCCTGTATCGCCAAGACCCTGGACGCCACCTGATTTTTCCTGCCGGCACAGGGCGCCACACTCTGGTGCATCCCAGAGGCTTGGGAAGCCCCCCAGCCTATTAGAATCAATGGCTTAGCAAGCCAGGGAACAGAACTTGCTTTAGTCTGCGCATGCTCTGTTGGCGCGGTGCTTACCCATGAACGTTCTTGAACAGTTACCGGAAGGTTTGGCGGGCTGGCCCCTGGCGGCTTTGGTCAGCCTGGGCTCGCTGTTGATCATGTGGTTTATCAAGCGCCTGTTACTGGCCCGGTTGCGGCGCCTGGCTGACCGTTCCGACTACTACTACGACAGTCTGCTGGTGAGCGCCCTGCAGTTCCCGCTCAGCCTGTTGATCCTGTTGCTTAACCTGATTCTGCTGCGCTATCTGCTGGCCCGGTTTGATGCCGACAGCGACCAGCTGGCGGAGTGGATTCCCACCCTGGCCAAAATCCTGGTCATCTCGGCTATCGTGTTGTTCGCGGACCGTTTTCTCAGCGGCACCCTGCATCGTCAGACCAGTCGCTCCGAAGCCCTGGTGAGCAGCCGCAGCATCCTGCAGGGCATCACCCGGGGGGTGGTGTTCGGTATTGGCGCCCTGATTCTGCTAAGTACCCTGGGGATTTCCATCACTCCGCTGATCGCCTCTCTGGGAATAACCTCCCTGGCGGTGGCGCTGGCCCTGCAGCCCACCCTGGAGAACTTTTTCTCCGGCGTGCAACTGGTGATGGACAAACCCATTCGGGTGGGGGATTTCATTGAACTGGATTCTGGTGAGCAGGGTTTTGTGGAAAAGATCGGCTGGCGCTCCACCTGGATTCGCATGCTGCCCAATAACATGGTGATCATGCCCAACAGTGTGTTGTCCCAATCGAAAATCATCAATTACTACTACCCGCAGAAAGAGATGTCGATGCCGGTGGAAGTGGGTGTACATTACGATTCGGACCTGGAGCACGTTGAGCGGGTGACCGTGGAAGTGGCCCGGGAAATACTGGTTTCCCATAAATGGGGCGTGGACGATTACGACACTTTTATTGTCTATCACACCTTTGACAGCTCCAGCATCAATTTCACGGTGATGCTCAGGGCCCAGGAGTACTTCAATCAGTTTTTTATCCGCTCCGCCTTTATCAAAGCCCTGCACAAACGTTATAAGGAAGAGGGCATTGTCATTCCCTATCCCATCCGGGCCCTTAATACGGACCAGGAACGGCCGCAGTTTCAACACCAGGAGCTGACGCGCACCGCTGGAGACTGACCCAACAGCCAACGGCATTAGGCTCCGGTCATAACCTCCAGGCATTAAGCCCCCGCCTCAGGGCACAGAAAATTATCACAGAGTCAGTGGCAGGTGACCCCGGTCATGGCAAATTACCGCCGGTGATTCATACTGAGGACGTAAAGGTATGGTTGACGAGGTTAAGGTGGAGAATCCCGTGCAGAAGTTAAAGCAGGCAAAAGATCCCGAGATTGAGGTCATGGAACAGGTGGCTGAAGAGATTCAGCAGGAAACCGAGAAAAAATACGATAAAAAGGTAATCACCAAACAGGACATATTCCGCCACGGCTATTACCCCTACAACCAGAAAATGACCCGGCGCGACTACGAAGCCAATAAGCAGGCGCTGCAGGTGGAATTGTTGAAATTCCAGAACTGGGTCAAAACCACAAAACAGCGGGTGGTGATCGTGTTCGAGGGCCGGGATGCGGCCGGCAAGGGCGGCACCATCAAGCGCATCATGGAACATATGAATCCCCGGGGCGCGCGGGTGGTGGCGCTGGAAAAGCCAACGGAAACGGAAGCAGGCCAATGGTATTTCCAGCGTTACGTGCAGCATTTGCCCACCGCCGGCGAAATCGTGCTGTTCGACCGCTCCTGGTACAACCGGGCCGGTGTGGAACGGGTCATGGGCTTTTGCAGTGAGCAGGAGTATCTGGAATTTATGCGGCAAACACCGGAGCTGGAGCGGATGCTGGTGCGCAGCGGCATCCTGCTGGTGAAGTTCTGGTTTTCCGTGAGCCGGGAGGAACAGTTCCGCCGTTTCCAGCAACGGCGTCAGGACCCCCTGAAACAGTGGAAACTGAGCCCCATCGACCTGGCATCCCTGGACAAGTGGAGCGAGTACACCAAGGCCAAGGAGGCCATGTTCTTTTATACGGATACCGCCGACGCCCCCTGGACGGTGATCAAATCCGATGACAAGAAGCGGGCCCGCATCAATGCCATGCGCTATCTGCTGGCACGGGCGGATTACCCCGACAAAGACCCACAGGTGGCGGTGGAGCCGGACCCCCTGATAGTGGGCAGCGCCAGGGACATCCATGAGCAGGATGAACAGGTGCTGACCCGCGACGATTCGACCAACTGAGGAGTAAGCCAGTCATGTCCAAAAGCCAGACTCAACACGCCCGGGAGGTGGTTGACGCCTTCAAACAAAAGCTCAGCAAAAGCGGGGTTGAGCATGTGGGGCAGAAACATTTCGACGAATTGCAGCTGTTGATTGAATCCGCCATTGATTCCGCGGTGTTTCTGGAGCTGGAACGGGTGGCGGATCAGGTCAGCAGCCTGGCCCACCAGATCCGGCACAACGCGGAAACCTTCGATTCCTGAACCTTTCCAGGTAAAAAACCCGGCGTGAAAGCCGGGTTTTTTTGTCCAAGGTCGAGCGTCAGAACTCTTCCCACTCATCATCCACACTGGCACTGGGGGCCGGTGCCAGCGGTGATCGCAGCTTCGCCGCCGGTGCCGCCGGCTTGCTTGCGGCGGCGCGGGCCGTGGCGGGCGGCGCCACCGCGGTTTGTCCCAGAGCCACCGAGGCGCTGTGATCCAGAGTGAAGAAGCCCACCAGATCCATCAGTGACCGGGCCTGTTCGGCCATGGTCTCACCAGCGGCACTGGCCTGTTCCACCAGCGCGGCGTTCTGTTGCGTCATCTCATCCATTTCACTGATGGCCTGATTGATCTGCACGATGCTGGAACTTTGCTCCTGGGCGGCGGTACTGATATCACTGATCATGTTGGTCACATCGCGGACCGCCTGCACAATCTCCGCCAGGGTGGTGCCGGACTGGTTGACCAGCTCCGTACCCGCCTCCACTTTATTCACCGAGTCACGGATCAAATCCTTGATTTCTTTCGCGGCACCGGCGGATCGTTGCGCCAGGTTGCGCACTTCACCGGCCACCACCGCAAAACCACGACCCTGCTCGCCGGCACGGGCCGCCTCCACCGCGGCATTCAACGCCAGCAGATTGGTCTGGAAGGCAATTTCATCGATCACACCAATAATGTCAGCGATCCGCTTGCTGGCACTGTTGATGTCCTCCATGGCCACCACCGCCCGCTTGACCACATTGCCACCGGCTTCGGCGGTGTCCACCGCATTTTTGGATAATTGATTGGCGTGCTGGGCGTTGTCGCTGGTTTGCTGCACCGCGCCGGTCATCTGTTCCATGCTGGAGGCGGTTTCCTCCAGCGAGGATGCCTGTTCCTCAGTGCGCTGACTCAGGTCGGAGTTACCCTGAGCAATTTCATTGGCGCCAGTGGTGACCGACGCGGAAGACTCGATGATATTGGCAATCACACTTTCCAGCTTGCTCACCGTGGCATTGACATCTTCCTGCAGGCGTTTAAACAGCCCCTGATATTCCGCGGTAATGGTCTGGGTCAGATCTCCTCTGGCCAGGGCCGACATTACCCGCGCAATATCGTGCAACCCATCATTAGTAGTGGCCATCACTTGATTCAAGCCGGAGGCGAGATTGGCGTAGAAACCGAACTTGCCATCCAGATTCAGACTGCGGCTGAAATCACCCTGGGCGGCGGCCTCGACGATCTCATTGACTTCGTTTTCGATAAGCACTTCCTGGGTACGATCCAGCCATTCCACTACGGTACCCAACCGTTCGCCGTTGGCGTCCAGTACCGGATTGGCGATCAGCCGGAAGTGGCGCCCACCGACGTTGATCTGGGTTTCGTGGCGGGATTTCAGCTCCCGGATCATGCGCTGCTGGTGGCCAGGATTTTTATGGAACACGTCCATATTGGCGCCTACCAACTTATCGGCTTTAAAGTTGGGCAGGTCCTTGCGGACATCGCTCTCGGCATTGCTCATCATGGCGGTAAGAGCCTGATTAACGTATACAATGCGGTTGTCGGAATCGGCGATCATCGTATTGGTGGAACTGTTGTCCAGCGCAATGCGGACTCGCTGATTTTCCTGCGCCACCGCCAATTGCTGCTCCTCCTGCGCCAGTCGATCGGTGAGATCCTCCCACTCCACGATGGTGCCAGAGCGCTCGCCGGCGGAGTTAAACAACGGTGTGGCGGTGAGCTTAAAGGTCAGATTTTCAATCTTGATCCGGGCCCGATATACCTCTTGCAACTCACTCACCAACTTGCGCTGATGCGCCGGGTTCTGATGGAACACGTCCATGTTGGTGCCCATCAGCTGGTCCAGCTTGAAGCTGGGCAATTCTGATTCCAGGGTTTCCTGGCGACGCTTCAGCATGCGCTGCACTGCCTGATTGAGGAAGATAATATTGTTGCTCTCATCCGCAATCATCACCGAGGTATCACAGGCCATCAGTGCATCGGCAACGCGTTTGTTTTCTTCCGCTGTTACCTTCGCCTCCGCCGCAGTCGCAGCCATTTCCTCGGCGGCCTGACGCTCGCGATCGCGGGTTTCCTTGAGGGTGGCCTGCAAGGATTCTACACCCTCCATCAACTTCGCAATTTCGTCACTGCCTCTGATGTCAATCTGGTTATCCAGGTTGCCCCGCTTGATTTCCGCCAGGTATCCCGTCGTCTGCTGCATACCCTGCAACAACCCACGCACCACCAGCACCGTCACCAGCAGTGCCAGCGCAGTAATGACGGCCAACAGGATAGCGGTGTTACGCTGCTCCGCTCTCAGATTGTCCAGGCGCTGCTCCAACAGGCCCTGCAGCGCGGGGACCACATCCAGTTGTAACCCAAAGCCGGCGTCCACCACCTCGGTGCCCAAGGCAAACATGGTCCGGCTGTTCAATGCTGAGCGACCGGTTTCAATGACCTGCTGTACCTCCGCCATAAACCGCTGGTTGGCATCACGGATTTCCTTGATGTCCCCGTCCAGCGCACCTTCCACGCTGGCACTGGCTTTTTGCGCCGATCGCAGCGCCTCCTCCACCTTGTCCACCGCCAGGGGCTTCAGTGCGAGCAGGCGGTTACGTACCCCCGTGAGTGTCGGCTGTTCCGCCACCGCGGCTGCCGCCACACCCCGCATCTGCGCGGAGTACTCAATGGCTCGCGGCAGAGTAAAAGAAATCAACTGCATCAGATAAAAGCTGTCCACTTCCGGATCCAGAGTCAGATTGGATTGATCGGAAAAGAACTCGATATAACTCATGATCTGTTCAATGAAGTCGCTGTGGGCGGCAAAACCCTCCGCCGGGGGCAGGGTAGCCGGGGTTTGGCGCACCTGATCCCAGCGCACGCGAAGCTGTTGCAGGCGCTCGCCCATGGGGACACTGTCGCTGTATTGTTGCTCCAGCGCCGCCAACGCCGCAAACGCCTGCTCCACACTGGCGGCGGCCTGTTGCAGGGGCTGCCGCGCTTCTGTCACGCCCTGCGCCACCTGAATCCCATTGCCACGATGTCGTTGCGCCGCCTTCAACAAAGCAAACGCTGGGGCGTAGAACTCAGTACCATAACGCTCTTTCAAGGAGAACGTTTTCTGTTGATTCCATTCCGTGAAAACAACATTGGCGAAAAAAATTACCACCACGGCAAACAGGGCCATTACCAGCCCCATTTTTGCTTTCACGCTCAGATGTGTCATCCAGTTCATTGCTCTATTGACTCCCGCCACGAAATCCATGGGACTCCCTGTGTGCCTGTCCCAGTGCATATTTAGTTATAGCACTGGATTTCCGCTTCGCTATGGGCTTTGGATATTAAGGTCTACAGTGGGGTACACAGAGGCGGATTCAGCGCCAGAGCGTCTGCGGTGCTGCGGAAAAAAACCGGAATGAACCACTATGAAAACATTGACTTACCGCCGCCTGACAGCAGCGGCGGCAAGCCCTTAGCCTAACCGTTAAACCGCGCCCCAAACCTCCCGTTTGGCACTGGTGGTACAGTTCAAGACGCTATCCATATCCACCTGGGGATACCTGGGCCGGTAACTGGCCAGCTCCGTGGATAGCGTCACCAGCTTGTCCGCCGGCTTCTGCCCCTTAAAATCAGACTTCTCCATGGCCAGCTCTTCCATGGCCTCATTCCAGGGCACCCCCTGAACCAGGGGAATCAACACCCAATGGACACCGTCCAGCGTCAGTTGCAAGGGATCCTTCAGATTGACGATGAACAACATGCCCTGCATGTCCGCGGCGAAATCCGCTCCGTACTTGTCCAGCAGCAGCGGCAGGTCCGCCACCCGGTCCAGGGCTGCCACAAACATATGGATTTTCTCATCCGCCAGCAGCACGGCCCCGCGAATGACCGCCTCCGGCGGTTTGGCATGGCCTTTGTCATCCGCCACGCCGCCTTCGATCAATACCAGGTCGCCCCGATAGCCCCACAGATTCGCGTCACTGGATTGCTCCAGAAAGTTCACTGAGAACAGCAGGTTGTTCTCTTTATATTGTTGCAACAGCATGGTGGTCTCCTTTGGTTTCGGTATGCATCCGTCATGGCAAGAGCCGTGCCCGGGAGACGTCGGGCCAGGATTGAGTGAAAACAAGCACTTAGTTTTTTTCAGCTTGGTGGCTTTACTCCCGGCTGTCGCAAATACGACAATGGCCGGGCTGCATTGACCTGATACCGGCGGTACCGGTATGTTGCTGACAAGCCAATCATTATTGAGGGGAAATCCAGTATGTACGTGGCCATGAACCGATTTCGCATTGCCCGGGGCCGGGAACAGGACTTTATCGAGATCTGGAAAAATCGCGACACCCACCTAAATGAAGTCCCCGGCTTCAAGGAATTCCATCTACTACAGGGGGCCAGCGACGACCAGTGCACCCTGTTCGCCTCCCATTCCATCTGGGAGTCAGAGGAGGCTTTTGTGGCCTGGACCAAATCCGAGGCGTTCCGCAAAGCCCATGCCCAGGCGGGGGATTCCAAAGGCATTTACCTGGGGCCTCCCCAGTTCGAGGGGTTTCAGGCGGTATTATAAGGGCCGGCGCTGACCCGCCGCGCCGAACCAGGTATACTCCGGCGCCGGATGGCCGCCGTAGCTGATTCGGTGGCAAAATCACAGCCAAATCCATACCAGGCTGGTGCCCTGCCTGGCAGCGCAGTGGTTTTGCAGCGGCCTGCTAAACTGATAGGCAAGAAACCCTGGTTCTGGTCTGGCTCTAATATAGGTACCCCATGCAAGGCACCCTGTTTGTCGTTTCCGCACCCTCCGGCGCAGGCAAAACCAGCCTGGTCCACGCCCTGGTGGATTCCACCCCGGATCTGCATGTCTCCGTTTCCCATACCACCCGCCCCCAGCGACCGGGAGAGGAAGACGGGGTCAATTATCATTTTGTGCAGCCACAACAGTTCACCGCCATGCTGAACGACAACGCCTTTCTGGAGCACGCGGAGGTGTTTGGCAACCTGTATGGCACCAGCAAGCAGGCAGTGGCGGCGCAGCTTGAGAGTGGGCGGGATGTGATTCTGGAGATCGACTGGCAGGGGGCCGAACAGATCCGGCGGCAGGCGCCCGAAGCCGTCAGCATTTTTATCCTGCCGCCGTCCCGGGCGATATTGCAACAGCGCCTGGAGGGGCGGGGCCAGGATTCAGAGGCGGTGATCCAGGGGCGCATGGCGCAGGCGGCGGAACAGATCTCCCACCATGTGGAGTTCGACTATCTGGTGGTCAATGACGATTTCCAGGTGGCGCTGCAACAACTGCAGGCCGTGGTGATCAGCCAGCGGCTGCGCCATGAGAAACAGGCCCAGCGTTACCAGGATCTACTGACCAGCCTCTTGTCTTAGCAATGCGGTGGCGTGTACACTAAAAGGCTCAGCCAATTTTATTTGAGGTAAGCCATGGCCCGCGTGACCGTCGAAGACTGTCTCGAGAAAATCGACAATCGCTTCAACCTTGTACTGGTGGCCAGCAAGCGCGCCCGCCAGGTCGCCACCGGGGGCAAAGACCCTTACGTGGAATGGGAAAACGACAAACCCACCGTGGTGGCGCTGCGGGAAATCGCCGAAGGCTACGTGGACCAGTCCATTCTCACCCGCAAGCCGGAACCCAAGCAGTTCCGCGACACCTCATCTTTTCACAGCGCCTTTAACCACCAGCATATCGAGGAGTAAGCTGGTCGTTATCTGCTGTTCTCATTACCGCTCAATCCCATTACACTAAATCCTCGGAGGAGGGATTGGGCGATTGCAAACCGTCGAAACACTTATAGAAAAGCTGGATTACCTGCCGCTGGAGCAGCGCCAGGACGTACGCCGCGCCTATCATTTCGCCGAGCAGGCCCACGAGGGCCAGTACCGCCGCAGCGGGGACCCGTACATCATGCACCCTCTGGCCGTGAGCAAAATCCTGGCTGATATGCACATGGACGCCCAGAGCCTGGAAGCGGCCCTGCTTCACGATGTGATCGAAGACACCCATGTCTCCAAGCAGGATGTCACCGATGCCTTCGGCAAGGTGGTGGCGGACCTGGTGGACGGCGTTTCCAAGATCGGCGCCATCAAATTTGAATCCAAGGCCGAAGCCCAGGCGGAAAACTTCCGCAAAATGATGTTGGCCATGACCAAGGACATCCGTGTGATCCTGGTGAAGCTGGCGGACCGGCTGCACAACATGCGCACCCTCGGTGCACTGCGCCCTGAGAAGCAACAGCGCATCGCCACCGAAACCCGGGACATTTACGCGCCCCTGGCCAACCGCCTCGGCATTGGCCGCTTCAAGTGGGAGCTGGAGGATCTGGCCTTCAAGGTGCTGGAACCCGA
>MDSW01177927.1_pt1 | contig 15864 bp, 16 predicted proteins | sample 811171 | NCBI WGS metagenome assembly MDSW01 (sample SAMN05326641, study PRJNA326480) | marine metagenome | isolation source: seawater | place: Atlantic Ocean: North West | collected 2012
AGGCTTGACTTCCGAGTTCGGAATGGGATCGGGTATGACCCTTTCGCAATAATCACCAGGCAAAGAACTTATATATAAAGAAAAATTTATGTCAAAATAAATTTATTTATCCTTTGATTGAATAATAAATTATGCTTTTTAATGCAATAAAAGCATCTTTTAGACCAATTTTTTTTCCTTCTTCATAGGATCTTCCATTGTATGTAATTGCTACCTCATAAAACCTGCATTTTTTTTTAGCAAGTTTTATTGTTACTTCAGGTTCAAAAGAAAAAGATTTTTCTAATAACTTAATTTCTTTTAAAAATGAACTTTTAAATACTTTATAACCTGTTTCAATATCTGTTAAATTTAGATTTGTAAAAATATTACAAATAAAAGTAAGAATTTTATTGGCCAAATAGTGCCAAAAAAAATGAATTCTTACATACTTGCCTCCACCTATGAACCTAGATCCATAAACAACATCTGCATCAGTTTCAAAAAAAGGTAATAATAACTTTGGATAATCTTTTGGATCGTATTCTAAATCAGCGTCTTGTATTAATGATATGTCTCCTGAAACCGCAGATATGGCTGATTGAATTGCAGCTCCTTTTCCTTGATTAGTGTCATGATAAATAATTTTAAGATCATTTTGATCTTCTAAGTTTTTGAGTATTTTTTGTGTACCGTCTGAGGAACAATCATCAACTATAATAATTTCATAATTTTTAAAATTATTTTCATTTAAGCTTTGCCTTACATTTTCTATAACTAAACTTATAGTTTTTTCCTCATTATAACACGGGATCAAAATAGAAATTTTAAATAAGTTTTTATTAATCATTAATTTTTAATTTTACTTATAAACATATAATGATTGTTTTTAAGTACTTGGACCTTTCTGTTAGAACATATTACAGGCACGTTCCAACAAAGTCTACCTTGCCATCCATTCTTTTTATTATTTTCTATATCCACAAAATGAATTTTTAAATAATCTTTGCTGTTGTGAGTATCAAGGATAAATTTATTTTCAATTTTTTCAATTCCAAAAAACAATTCTTTTTTATTCATTAATCTATTTACATTTTTTAATAATGAAAACGAAAAACAAATGCATAGAACGATTGTAAAAATTTTATGTGTAATTATAATTTTTTGAAATACTATAGATAAAAATAAAAATATAATTATTATAAAGTAAATTACACCAAATCGATATACTGGTGAAAAACTTAACCAAAAAAAAATTCCAGCTGTTGCAAATATGATCAATGAGTTAGTCAATTTTCCAAAATTATAAAATTTTCTATTTTGATTTTTTGAAAAAATATAGATTATTATAAATGGTAAGATCATTGTGAGCATATGTTCCAAAATTTCTACATAATTTCTTTTTAGCCAAAAATTAAACCAATTAAAACTTTGTAGAAATTCATCTTTATTCATAAGTAATTTAGCTTCAGCATAACTTTTGTTAATTAGTTCTAATGTTTTCTTTACGCTTAAAAAATCCTCACTAAACCAAGTAAAATTAAAACAGCTAAACTCTGACGGAAAAAGAACACAACCTGTATAAATAAATTGTTGAACAAGAAATAGAGTGGAAAGAAGATAAATAAATATATAGTTAAATTTGTATATTTCATATTTTAAAATTTTAATGTTTGAAAAAAATATAATTAAAGTAAGTATTATTATTGGAACATTACTTAATTTTATTAAAATGGAAAAAATAGAAAAAATTAAATTAATGTAAAAAAATTTTTTTCTATCTGAAATCTCTTCAGTCTCAAAAAATTTGATAAAATATATTATTGAAATATTTGCAAAAATAGACGCAGGTAAATCAACTCCATATTCAGAAATTCTTGTAAATTTTATTAAATAATAAAAAACTAAAACACAAACATATAATTTTGATAAATTCCATTCATGATTTTTATAAAAATCATTAATCAAAAATGAAATGAAAAAAACATATAGTATAAACGTTGGAAATGTTAGAAAATTGAAATTTTTATCAAATAAAAAAAATGAAGGATAAATATTAAGCCAAATTGAATTATAGACATAGGCAATATTTGTATTTGCAATTCCAAAGATAATTTTTTCTTCAAATAACAATAATGCATATGGCAAATGGTAATAACCAAAATCTTCGTGGTATTTTTGTGATATAAAAATTGGAATAAGTAAAAGTAATATAAATAAAAAAATTCCAATTTTTTTAATTTTAATTTTCTTATAATTGAATGATTTTTTAAAAAAAATTATTATTCCAATTATAAATATCAAAAAATTATAAATTAAAGATAATTTAATAAAAAAATGAAAGAAGGTATTAATAAATGTTAAAAAAACAAATCCAAAAAAAATATTTTCTAAATATTTTTCTTCATGATATCTATAATTTATAATTCTTCCATAACCTATTAGAGATAACGAAATTAATAAAAATACTAAAACAAAAATAAAAAAATTTATTGTTATCATTCTTAAAAATTAAAATAAAACTTTAAAAAATAAAATATTATTTATAAGTTTTATAAAAATCCTCTAAAGTCTTATTTAATGCAAATTTAAAACTCATTTTTGATGACCAACCGTATTTTTTTGCAAGACTAATATCTAACTTTTTTCTTTTAACACCATTAAGCCTTTTGTTTCTATCAAATTTAACTTTTACACTTGGGTCAATATTATTCTTAATTATTTCTGCAAACTTTTTAATTGACATTTCGGTCTTAGAACCAATGTTGATCAGAGTATGTTTTGTTTTTTTTCTTAAAAAAAATTCACAAGCTTCTGCTACTTCTCGAACATATAAAACTTCTCTTAATGGCGTACCAGTTCCCCATAATTTAACTTCTTTGTTTTTTATTTTTTTGCTCGCTGAGTATATTTTTCTTATTAATGCCGGTATAAAATGAGAATTTTTAAGATCGTAGTTGTCTTTTGGACCAAATAAATTACAAGGCATAAGACATAAATAATTTGTTTTGAATTGTTGATTGTATGCCTTTAAAAGTTGTAACCCAGATATTTTAGCAATTGCATAACTTTCATTAGTTTTTTCTAGTCTACCAGTCAAAATATGATCTTCTTTGATTGGTTTATTTAAACCAGCCGGATAAATACAACTTGAACCAAAAAAAATGAGTTTTTTTACTTTTTGAGCATAACTAGCTGATATTAAATTTGTCTGAATTTCAATGTTATTTTTAATAAATTCTACTGGATAATTTATATTTGCTTTTATTCCACCAACTTTTGCAGCTGCAATAATCACTGCTTCAGGTTTTTTTTTTTTTAAAAAATTTTTTAACTAAATATTGATTTGTTAAATCAAGTTTTTTTTTTTCAATAACAATTAATTTTTTATAACCTTTGTCTTTTAAAAAATTGTAAATTGAGTTCCCTAACATTCCATTATGACCAGCAATAAAAATCCTACTATTTTTATTGATCATAATAAATTTTTATACTCATGTTCTATCATTTCATCAATAAGCATCTGTATTGATGTTTTTGGTTTCCATTTAAGTATTTTTTTGGCTTTACTATAATTTCCTCTTAAGTAATCTACTTCTACTGGTCTAAAGTATCTTTTTTTACACTCGACTATTGATTGGTTTGTATTTAAATCTATAGCTTTTTCGTTAATCCCCTTTCCTATCCACTTATATTTAAAACCAAGCTTTTTGAGGGACATATTTAAAAAATCTTTAATCGTATAAGTTTTTCCTGATGCAATAACAAAATCCTCAGGTTTTTTTTGTTGCAACATCTTCCACATCGCTTCCACATAATCTCTTGCATGTCCCCAGTCTCTTTTAGAGTATAAATTTCCCAAATATAATTTCTTCTGCTTAGACTCTTTAATTTTAACAAGTCCTTGTATTATTTTTTTTGTTACAAAAGTTTCACCTCTTATAGGACTTTCATGATTAAATAAAATTCCATTACATGCAAATATTCCATATGCTTCCCTATAATTTATAGTAATCCAGTGTGCAAACACCTTGGAAACTCCATATGGGCTAGCTGGATAAAATGAAGTTTTTTCATTCTGAAATTTACTGTAAGATTTACCTATCATTTCAGATGTTCCTGCCTGATAATATTTAGTTTTTTTCTCAAAATTTAAGTTTTTTATTGCCTCTAAAATTCGTAAAGAACCTAATCCATTTACGTCAACAGAATACTCGGGTACTTCAAAGGAAACTTGCACATGTGATTGTGCGCCCAAATTATAAATTTCGTCAGGTTTAATTTTTTTTATTAAATTTAAGATAGATGAAGAATCTGTCAAATCTCCATAACATAGTACGAAATTTGATTTAGTATTAATATCTTTGTAAATATCATCTATTCTTAACGTATTGAGTGTAGAAGATCTTCTTTTTACACCATAAACTTTATAACTTTTTTTTAATAAAAATTTTGATAAGTATGCTCCATCTTGCCCAGTTACACCAAAAATCAATGCGGTTTTTTCTGTCATTAAACAATGTTATTTATGTATTTATATTTATATTAAATTATGTATTCTCTATTCATTTTATGAAGTAATGCAAGTAAGTCTTATAACATGTACTTTCAACAGTGAAAAAACAATTAAAAACTGTTGTATATCTATCCTAAATCAAAACTATGAAAATATTGAACACATAGTTGTAGATAATAATTCTATAGATAGCTCAATTAAAATTATTGAAAGCTGTAAAATCAATAATCAAAAAATTATACAGCAAAAAAGCAAAGGTATTTATGGAGCCTTAAATGAAGGAATAAATCACTCATCAGGTGAAATAATCGGAGTCTTACACTCTGATGATATATATTATAACAATGAAATTATTTCTGATGTGGTAAAAATTTTCAAAGAAAAAGATGTTGATGTTTTATATTCAAATTTAATTTATACGAAAAAATATGATACTGACAAAATCTTAAGAAAATGGAAAAATAAAATGAATGAAGGAATTCAATCTAGCGAAAATATAGAAAAATATATTAAATCAGGTTGGATGCCTCCTCATCCAACTATTTTTTTAAAAAAAAAAATTGATTAGTAAATATGATCTAAAATATGAGGAAAATTTAAAAATTTCTTCAGATTATGATTTTATAATTAAATTATTTTTAAATAAATTTTTAAAAATTTATTTTTTAAATATGTATTCAATTAAAATGAGATATGGTGGAGCAAGCAACAAAAACTTAAAAAATATTTTGATTAAAATGAAAGAAGATTACAGTATTTTAAAAAAATATAAATTTAATCCAATTAAAATAATTTTATTGAAAAACTTTTCGAAAATTAAACAATTCTTAAAATAATTAATTTATTTTTTTCTCAAAAAAATAATTGATGGAATATTTTCACTTAGAAAAATTATTGAATTTAAATCCGCATCATAATCTATGTCTCTAATTCTATTTTTTTTTAAAAACAACCTTTCAGAAGAAATAATCTTATTAAACTCGTCATCTACAGATAAAATATAAATTGAATTTGCTCTTAATGATGATGTCCATATACATTTATTTTTGCAAAAATTATTTTCCTCTAAATATAAAATTTCACTAATTCCTATTGATGGCGTGTAATATTTTAATGGTTCTACAAACCCATAATCCTTATGAGATTTTTTAAAAGGATCTGTACCATCATAGGCAATTCCATAAGATGCAATATCCCAACCAAAATTTTTCAAATTCTTTTTATTTTCTTTTAATTTATTTACATTAATTTCATCTCCACCTTTAGGTCCATGCTCAGAATTTATTATTATGTCGTATTTTTCTAAATATCTAAGTCCTTGTGGATTTCTATGACCATATGAAATTATTTCGTAATTTTTATTTTTTAAATTTATCTTAATTATTTTTCCTAAAAGACTATCCAAGCTCTGTGATGCTTTATGGACCCCAGAATATCCTATAGAAAACAATATGCTTTCCTCTGATAATTTTTCAATTCTACCACCTGAAAAGACGTTGTAATTTTCCCAATATTCCTCAGTTCTAAAAAAAATATCAAATTCTAATTCATTATAGTTTATACTTGCTTGATAAATATCCATTGTTATTCCACTTTGATTTTTTGTAATCATTGAAATAAAAATTTTATCATTATAAATGTATAGGTCTCTTATTCCTATTAGCTCTAAATTATTTTGACTTATTATTTCTGAAATATTATTTTTAATCTTCGTAAAATTTAAACTATCTTTATTAAGATTGTTTTTATCAAAATAAATGGTTTGCCCTTCTCCTGATATCAAAAAAACCTTATCATTATAAATTTCTAAATAGTGCGCTCTTAATGAATTTGTTATCGCATTCCATCCTAAATTTGTATCTAATCGCTTAAAAGGAATAAAAAAATAATTTAATTCATAATTTTCATTTCCAATTTTCACTAAATTGTTTTTAAATTTTTCTCCTTTTAAACCTTGTTCATACTTTTTTACTTGTAATTCTAGAAATTCATTTCTTGATTTTAAGTTAGGAATTACAAAAATGTTGTCCTTTATTTTCTTAACATAATGAGGAGAAATTATAGACTTTAACATTATCACTAGTTTACTTTGTCTATCATATCCATCTCTTACAAAACTGTTTATTGTTGAAAATATAAAGTAAAAACTTAATAATAAAAAAATCAATAATATTAATAATTTTTTATTTCTAAAAAAATTTTTCATTTTATTTATTTTATAGTCTTATGTATTTTTTTTGTACCATTTAAGTGAAGACGATACAATTTGTCCAAGATTGTTAAATTTAGGTTTCCATCCGGTAAAATGTTTTAATTTATTTGGATTTGCAATTGAAACAACAATATCACTTTTTCTTCTTTTCCCAATTTGATAAATAATTTTTTTTTTACTAATATTTTTAAATTTTTCTAATATTTCTTTAACTGAAAACCCATTTCCATAACCACAATTAAACACTTTAAATGTTTTTTTTTTTAAAACAATTTTGGCTGATAATAAGTGAATTTTTGCTAAATCTACAACGTCTATATAATCTCTTACTGGAGTACCATCAAATGTATCATAATTATTACCATTAATAAAAAATTTTTTTCCTTTTATAGTAGATGCACATAAATTAAGTATTAAGTTATAACCTTTCTTTACATCAAATCCACATCTATATTTTTTATCAACTCCAGCAACGTTAAAATATCTTAAAATTATACAACTAATTTTTGATTTATTTTTTTTAAGATATCCTTCTAATTTTAATTTTGATTTAGGATATGCAGATAGAGGGTTAAGTTTGTCGTTTTCATTTACTTTTTTATTTTTATTTCCATAAACTGCAGCTGTTGATGAATAAATAAAGTTACAAATTTTGTTCTCTAAACATTTTTCAAAAAAAATTTTTCCTTTTTCAAAATTATTTTTATAATACTTTTTTGGAAACTTTATAGACTCCTCATTATTGATATATGCTGCAAAATGAAAAACTACATCAAATCTGCTTTTGGATAAAATTTTACCTATTTGATCAATATCCGAAATATCAGTTTTAAAAAATTTAGCTTTTTTGGGAATATTTTTTTTTATACCTGTTGAAAGATTATCAATAATTGTTACCTGGTGTCCACGATCTAACAAATAGTTAGATACTGTGCTACCTATATACCCCGCACCACCTGTTACTAAAGCTTTCATCTTATATTTTTTTTAAGAAATAAAATTAAAGAGGTATAAACAATAATGCTAATTATAAAAATATAATATGTTTCTATCTTTAAAAAAAACAACAGTAAAGATGGTAGTATAAACATTAAAGTTGTAACACATATTGTATATTTATCATTTTTTAAGCCATTACTTACAATATGATGAAAATGATTAAGATCACCTTTAAATGGATTTTTTTTATTAATTGATCTTACAATAAATAATCTTAGCATATCTATCGATGGTATTAAAAGAATTATAAAAACTTCGTCACCATAAAAAAAGTTATCAAAATATTTATATTGATAAATAAATGTGCATCCAATGATCGAGCTTAGCAAATAACTACCTCCATCTCCAAGAAATATCTTGTTTCTATAATTCAAAATTCCTAAAAAAATTAAACAAATTGAAAGTAGAATAAAAAAAATTGAAAAAAATCCCTTTAAAATAAAAATTATAAAAATAAACAAACTAAAAAGAATCAATTGTAAATTTATACCATCAAACATATTCATTGCGTTTGATAATAAAGCGAAAGATAAAAGTAAAAAAATAGCAGAAAAATTATTAAAATAGTATGTTTTTTCAATAAAAGATATTTTTATGTACTTCAACTTAATATCAGGGAAAAAATAAACTATTAAAACAAATGATAGACATATTAATAACAATTTTAAATTAGGAGATAAATTTTTTAAATCGTCTATAAGTCCTATAATAAAAAATAAAGTACTTAATAAAATTATGATATATACAAATTCTGAATTAAATATTAAATGATTAAAATTAAATAAGTTTAAGAAAAATACAGATAGATAAAAATTAAATAATATTATTGTTCCCCCTAATAATGATACAGGTTTTAAATGTTTTTTTAATCTTCCATCTGGGTTATCAAATAATATTAATTTTTTTTCTATAATTTTAAAATTTAATACTATTATTAAATTTAAGATTAAAAAAAGAGTTATTAAAAAAAAATTCATTAATTTTTAAATCTGAACGAAAACTTGTATAACTTTGCAGATTTAATTATATTAAAATAATTAGATTTATTTCTTCCATTTTCAAAAAGTTTAATAAGATTTTTTTCACTTTTCTTGTCATAAAATACTGTTGATCTATAAAAATTAAGTAAATCCTTAACTTTTTTAAATTTTAAATTATTTTTAAAATTATAGCTTTTAAATATTATTTTTTTTCTTCTTAAAAAAGGTTCAAGTTCTTCTGTAGAAAAATCGATATATTTTTTAGCAATTTTTGGAAGTGTTTTTTCATCTAAGGCGAATTTAGTTAGGGTATGAGGATAACATGGTGCTGTAATTAAAAAAGTTCCATTACGTTTCAAAAATTTAGAACATTTAATAATGACCTTTAAAGGATTTTTAGCATAATACAAAGCATAAGAAGATATTATTTTATCAAAATAGATTTTTTTATTTTCTAAATATTCTGAAACATTATCCATAGATATACATTTTATTTTAACATTATTTGAAACTATTTTTTCTTTCAGAATTTCCAGAGATTTTTTTGAATAATCTGTGGCTACTACTAATCCATTATGTTTCACAATTTTTGCTTGTTTTAAAACATGATTTCCTACACCACATCCAAGTTCTAAAATTATTTCATTTTTTTTTGTTTTATATCTTTTAAAAAGCCATTCAGTTAAATCTTTAGATCCCAGTTTTTTATTAAAACTAAGTCTGTTTTGTAAATTTTTTGAGGATATTGCTCTTTTTTCTACGATAGATAGCTGGCTTTTCATAAAGAAAGTTGATACTACAAATTGTTTACTATTTCTAATATATAATTATGAAAAAAGTATTTGTCGTTGCAGCGCACCCTGATGATGAGGTTCTAGGATGTGGTGGTACTTTATTAAAGCATGTTGATAATGGTGATAAAGTTTATGTTCTTTTTATATCTGAAGGAGTATCAGGAAGGTATTTAAATAAAAATTCAAAAAAATGTAAAAATGAAATCTCAGAAAGAAAAAATATGGCAAAAAAAGCATCTAATTTCGGAGGTTTTGAAATTGTTGATTTTCTAGACTTAAAAAACTTAGAATTAGAAAACTATCCTCACAACTACATAACAAATATTATTTATAAATATTTTAAGAAATATACGCCAGATGTTGTTTACACTCATTATGAGAATGATTTGAATATAGATCATAATCAAGCATTTATATCCACTTTTATTGCTTCAAGACCTAATAATGATTTTTTAATTAAAAAATTACTTAGTTTTGAAATACCTTCTTCAACAGACTGGGGTGTTGGAACTAAAATATTTGCACCTAATTATTTTGTAGATATCCAGAAGTATAAAAAAAGTAAAGAAGAACTTTTGAAATTTTATGAGTATGAATTAAGAAATCCTCCTCATCCAAGATCAATAAAACACATAAATTCTTTATCAAATTATAGAGGAGGAACTGTAGGGCTTAATAACGCTGAGGCATTTTTTGTACACAAAATTATAACATAAAATAAACTTTAAAAAGTTTTTTCTTTATCTCTAAATTTTAAATATAAATAAAATCCTACAGGATAAAAATAAATCATGGACAGCCAGTTATTAAAAAAATTACCACTAGGTATTAGTGGCCAAATATTAACAAAAATTATTGAAATTATAATTGATTTATAAGTTTTATATTTGTCAAATTTTTTTGATGAGTTCAATTCTTTTCTATTTAAAAAAATCTCTTTTAAAATATAAAAAAAAGAAAAAATTAAAAACGAAAAACCAATAATTCCAGTTGAAACTAAAATCTGAACATATGTATTATGTGGATGGGTTGAGCAACCATCATTTTTTTCTAATATATAAATTTTATTTCTACACAAATATCTAAAACCTTTTGCTCCTACTCCAATAATTGGATTGTCTTTAAGCATTCTATAGGACAACATATAATGACCATGATGGTCGTGTGAAAAAATATAAATTTTATTTAAGATTTTTTTCTTATGTCCCTCATATTGTTCCTCTCCTTTTCCAATAATTTGATTAAAAGATTTTTTAAACATTCTTGTAGCAGGATCAAATTCTTCAGAAATTTTAAATTGAGGAATGATCAAAGCAAAGACTACAAAAAAAATCGTTACTAAATATATAAATTTTCTTAAATATTTGTTTATAAAAAACAGTGTTATGAAGAATAAAATCAACAAGAAAAAAGAAGTTCGTTCACCTGATAAATAAACAATTATACATGCTAGAGAAATTAATATCGCATAAAGATAATTTTTAATCTTGCTTGTTTCTATATTATTAACTACTACAAAGATTAGAATAATTGGTAACAACCTCATTATATAACTACCTAAGATTAATTCTTCTCCAAAAAAACTGGAAATTCGACTCCTTGAAACCTCGTTGCCAAATATATTTTCCCCTGAAAAATATTGTAATAAAGAATCAACAATAATTAACAGTAAAAAAACAATATAAAATTTTAAAAACTTATTATTTAGCAACTGATATTTATCAAGCACAAACCAGAGTGAAAAAGCAAATAATGGTATTCTAAAATAAAATATTGCTGATTTTGAATAATCAAAATTATAAAAATTTAACAAAGTAGAAAATAAAACAACTAAATAAAAAAGAAAAAAAAATATAAAGAATTTATTTTTAAAATAGTAATATTTCTTTTCTTTAAAAATATAAACTATCGAAAATAGCGTGATTAAAATTAAAAAAATTTCAGCAATCAATGGGCCTATTAATAAAAGAATTGGAAAATATAAAGCCCCGTAACTAAAAAAATATTTATTTATATTTTTAATATTCATTAATTCAATGATTCTAAAAGTTCTTTCGCAAAATTTTTTTTTGTATAAAAATAATTATTTTTTATTTTATCTTGTATTTCTGAATAATTATTTAATATATAGTTTATGTTTTCTCTTAAACTTTTTTCATTTCTATTACAAACAAAAATACCATATCTTCCGTTAACAACGTAGTTAATTTCATCAAATATAATTATGGGCTTCAATCTAGCCAAAGCTTCAGAAATAACTTTTGGAAAACCCTCAATATAAGAAGGTAAAATAAAAATTTTTGATGAGTCGTAAATATTTATCAAATCGTTAACATCGGAAATTGAATCAATATAATCAATATTTTTTGAATAAAATTTCTTTGGTATATTTAGTTTATCTGTTCCAACTATTTTCAAATTATATTCAACTAATATATTTTTAAATAGTTCTGCTAAATAAATAGCACCTTTATCCCTCTTAAATCTACCTACATATAAAAAGTCTGTTTCATATTTTTGCTCTATATCGTTTTTTTTAAACCAATTATCATCTAATTCAGAAGGATGAATTATTTGTTTAACATTGACATTGGTAAAATTTTTTGAACAAGAAATAATCTTTAAATTTTTTTTTATAATGGAGAACATTAGATAATAAAAAAAATATCCAAAAAATCCATATCGATATTTATATTCTAAAAAACCATCGCTTCTTAAATATACAAATCCTTTCAAGTCAATTCTTTTAATAAAAGTCAGATAAAAAAATACAAAAAAAATATAAGGTGTAATTGAAACTAGAAAAATATTTATTTTCTTTTCAGTAATTTTTTTTAAATTTAAATATTTTAAATTTTTAGTTAATTCAAAATCTAGTTTAGTTGAACTTTTTCTACATATTAAATTTACCTCATACTTCTTATTTAAACAGGTAATTATATTATTTAAATCATTATTTGATGTATAATTTTTATTTGAGAACCAAATTTTATCATTACTAATTAAATAAATTTTTTTCATTTTTTAACTTTTTAATGTACGCAATAGTTTTTTTTAAACCATTTTCAATTTTGGTCTCAGTATTAAATTTAATAAGTTTTTTAAACTTTTTTAAATCTGGATATAAATAAAATGGTTCATCTTTTCTTAAATTAATTCTTCCATATCTTGGATTACCTTTATTAACCAGTTTATTTATCTTATCAATTATAAATTTTACCTGATAATTTTTTGAAGAACCTATATTAAGAATTTTTTCGTTTGTTTTTAAAAATAGGGATTTATATAATATCTTACAAAAATCACCTACATACAAAAAATTTCTTATCTGTTTTCCAGATGATAAATTAAAAGATTTATTGTTTAAACAACTATTTATTACAAATGGTATTAATCGTTCGTTAGATTGACCTGGTCCATAAATCAAATAAGGTCTCAAAATCAAAACTGGAAATTTTTTTTTTTTATTGAGTTTAATCAAAAGGTTTGTAGATTTAAGTTTTGACTTACCGTAAATAGATTTTAACTTATTTGTATTATTTTGATTTTTCTCTTTTTGTGGTGATTTCATAAATCCATATTCAACGCTACTTCCAATTTGAATAAATGTTTTCATATTTTTAGAGAGAAGAATCTCAGCTAAGTTTTTAAGACCAATGTAATCTATTTGATAAGTTTTTTTTTTTTCAGCATGATTTTTATGCCCTGCTAAATTAACAACAAAATCAAAATTAATTTTTAATTTATTTTTTAATTTTAATCTATCTTCAATATTACAAAAAATATAATTTATATTCTTGTTTTGTAATTTTTTTTTAATTTTTTTTTGAGATAATGAATAAATATTAAATAATTTTTTTTTTTCTAATAAAGATATAAAATTTCTTCCAATAAACCCTGTTCCACCAGTAACCAAAATATTATATTTCAAATTTAAATTTTAACCTTTTTGACTAATATATTATTATATTCAATAATATTATTTTTAGATATGTTACCAGTAATTCTTCTGCCCTTTTTATAATAATCTACATACCAATTAGATGTTAAATTAACTGATTCTTTAAAATTTAAAATTGGTGTCCAGTTTAAATATTTTTTTGCTTTATTTGAATTTAACTTCAATAATTTTGATTCCTTATTTTTTAATTTTGAGTTTTTATTTATTTTCCATTTTGCATTATTCCAATTACGTTTAATTTCTTTCACTAATTCTAAGACATTTTTATTTTGATTATTTTTGGGTCCAAAATTAAAAACTTCACCGTGCAGTTTTGGATTATTAAGTTTTATTGCTAAAATAATATAACCTCTTAACACATCCAGAACATGCTGCCATGGTCTAGTAGACTTCGGATTTCTAATGTTTATTCTTTTATTCTTGTGCCATGATTTAAAACAATCTGGTATTATTCTGTCTTTTGACCAATCACCGCCACCAATAACATTTCCAGCTCTTGCAATTGCTAAATTAACTTTCTTATCTTTAAAGAAGGACTTGATATAACTATTTATAATTAACTCTGCTGCACCTTTAGATCCACTATATGGATCATCACCACCAAGTATATCAGTTTCAAAATAACCACGATCAATCTCTAAATTTTTATAACTCTTGTCACTTGTTATTATAACTGCTTTACATTTTTTAACATTTCTTAAGCATTCAAGAACATTTAATGTACCAATTGTGTTTACATTAAAAGTTGCAATTGGATCATCATAAGATTTGCTTACTATTGCTTGGGCTGCTAAGTGAAAAACATAGTCTGGTTGGTATTTTATAAAAATTTTTTTTAACTTATTTAAATTTGTAATGTCCAATTTACGATGTTTTATACTTGAATTAATATTTAAATCTTTAAAATGTGAGGGATTAGTTGAATAACCTTTTGAGATACCTAGAATATTTGCTCCAAGAAGACTTAAGCACAAGGTGAGCCAAGATCCTTTAAAACCTGTATGACCAGTGATGATAACTTTTTTATTTTTAAAAAATTTTTTATAAATTAACATTATTAATATTCATATTTAAAATTAATCATTATGCTTAATAAAAAACAATATTTTGATCAATTATTTCTTCATTGTTGGGCATATCTAAATTTGGGACTGGATAAGATTTATCATTTTCTAAATTATTTTCTAAGTATTTTGATGAAGCAAAGCTTAATTCAATTACAGAAGGTAAGCCTTGTTCATTAATAGATCCGAAATTGTTAACATGTAAATGCACTAAAGTTAAATCAAAATTATTAATAAATTTTTGAATTTTGTCATAATGTAAATCAAAATCATGGAACTCTATAACCATCCCATTAATTTTATTGGAATTTTCGAGTATTTCACTAAGAATTCTATATTCAGAACCTTCAATATCAATTTTTAAAAAAAAATTTTTATCAACATTTTCTAAAATTTTATTAAGACTTATATTGATATCGTTATCAAATAAATTTTTTTGCATTGAACCACAAGTAATAAATTTTTTATAATGAAAGTTATTTTTAAAATCATAGAAAGACCTAAATTTAATATATTCAAATAATTTTAGAAAATTTTGAAAAGAATTTTTAAACAAAAGTATATTTAAAAAAGATTTAATTAAGTTTTTAAACCAAAATTTGTTATTTACACTATAATCATAAGAATAAACTTTTTTTTGACCTAATGCTGAGAAATCTTTCTCAAAAGACCAATCGTCAGCCACACCAAAACTTAACAAAATTTCTGAGTTTAAAATACTTTTTTTTTCAACAATATAACCACCATCAAAATTTTTACCCAATCTAGTCAAATCACAACTTAATTTAGGATAAAATAATTTTGAAATTTTGATCATGATAATTAAACAATTTTATATTTTTTTTTCATTATTGATTTAAATGATTTAAATATTTTTTAGCAGTAACTTCAGCTGTAAAATTTTTCATTATATGTTTGTGTCCATTAATGGCTTTTAAATCCCAATTCTTTTTATTTTTAACAAAATCTTTTAGAGAAAGTAATATTTCTTTTTTATTATTAGGACTAATCAATGTTGAGTTTTTATTATTTAAAAACTCAGTTACTGCACCAACTCTAGTTACTAAAACTGGTCTTTTCGCCATTAATGCCTCGGCTATAGATAGCCCAAATCCCTCAAAAGTTCTTGTTAAAGATAATACAAGATCAAGTTTTTGAAAAATCTCTAAACTGTTTGATTTTATAAAACCAGTTATTTTAAAATAATTTTCTAATTTATATCGCTTTAATTTTTCAAAAACTTTATTTAATTCTTCTTTTTTAGCTGGACCAATAAAAAATACTCTCATTTTTTTTTTAAAATTTAAAGGCAATACATTAAATACATCTATTAAATCATAATGACCTTTTTCACTTTCA
>MDSW01192787.1_pt1 | contig 15864 bp, 7 predicted proteins | sample 811171 | NCBI WGS metagenome assembly MDSW01 (sample SAMN05326641, study PRJNA326480) | marine metagenome | isolation source: seawater | place: Atlantic Ocean: North West | collected 2012
ATTATCATTATCATTATCATTATCATTATCATTATCATTATCATTATCATTATCATTATCATTATCATTATCATTATCATTCTGATTGTCATTCTGATTATCATTATCGTTTTCACTTTTCAAATTATTCAAATATATTTTTTTTAATTTACTAATATTGCCATATGGTGTATCATCTGTAAAGTAATATATTAAAAATGCATTTATTATTAATAATATATATGGAAAATTTATAATGATATAATTATCTATATTATTTGTATGAAACAAATAATTAATATAATATATTAATCCAATACCAAAGTTACCAATACCACCTGTTAAACCCGTTGTCAAACCTAGTATATTTTTATCAAACATTGTTATTACCCATATTTCAGATATAGTAAAACCTGCAGATAAAATACCTAAAAAGAAACATAATACTTTTATCTTTAATTCATAGATAATATTTAATATCCCAAATAAACTACCTAATAATATTATAAATATATATGTTAATCTACAACCTATTTTATCACAAATTATGCCAAATAATATTCTAAAAAATGCAGAACCAGATAACTGAATAATAAATATTACACTACTATTTGGAATATCATAATTATTTTTAATTAAATAATATGAAATTGGATGAAATAATCCCATAAATGTTAATATAATATTAAATAATGAATAATAAAGAGCGCGAGAATGTGGTCTTTTAAATGATAATATAGGGCTTATTATATTTGTAGTTTCTTCATAAATAAATTTATTAGTATTGTTCCATTTAATCAATGCTTTACATCTACCATTACTAGAATTATAACAAGGTTCTTGCCAATCTTTTAATTCCCATATCATTGCATATGATAATATATAATATATCAAATCATTTTTTATATAAATATTATTTATATTTATTATTTAATATGATAAAATATTTATTTCATCTTTCAGATATTCACATCAGAAATGGTGATATAAATATAAGTAGATATAAAGAATATAAAAATGTATTTGAAAATTTATTTATATCAATTAAAAATAATATAATTAATTTGGGACTAAATAACAACGAATTTTTAATAATTATTACAGGTGATATATTTCATAATAAAAATAATATAGGGAATTATGGTTTGATGTTATATAAAATTTTAATTGAGAATCTAACTGATATTGGTTTAACAATCATTTTAGAAGGTAATCATGATAGTATACAACACGAATTATCCCAACCATCTCTTGTTACTTCAACTATAAATATAAAAAACTTAATTGTTCTTAGAGAATCAAAATCTTTTGTTATTGATAATTTAGGATTCTCATATGTTAATATTAGAGATACATTAGATAATTATTCAACATCTGGACGTAAAAATGTTTTAGAACCATTTCCTAATATAAAAGAAAACGTAAAATATAAAATTGCTTTATTTCATGGTACATTTGCAAATGCAAAATTATTTAATGGCTCTAACATAACTAATAGTCATAATCCATATCCTTTTGAATGGATTAAAGATTTTGATTATGCTTTATTAGGAGATATACATTTAAGACAATTTAATTACTATAAAAAAAAATTATTATGGTGTTATTCGGGATCTTTAGTTCAACAAAATTTTGGTGAAGATATTGTTGATCATGGGTATGTTATTTGGGACTTAAATAATAATAATATAATTGAAAAAAATGTTTTAAATGATTATGGTAAAATTGTTTTAAAAGAAATTAATAATAAAATATTTTTTAGAAAAACAAACAATTATATTGAATTAGATTATTATATTTACAATAATATAGACTATTTTCCTAAAAATTTAGAAATAAAATTTTTAACTAATTATAATTTTGATAGTTTTAATAATTTAATGAAAAAATATTCAATTTCATATAATATTATTTCAAGTTTCTCTAACAATATTGATAGCAAAAATATATTTAATGACAATTTAGATAATAATTATAATTATTTTGATAAAGAAAATTTTATTAGTTTTTTTAAAGATCATTTAGATAATAATCAGTATGTATTATTAAATGAAATTATTAAAAATTATGATAAGTTATTATTTAATATTGAAGATTATCCTGAAGAATTACATAGCGATTGTTTAAAAAAAAATAAAGAGTTGTCTTTACTTATTAATAACTGCCAATTAAATGAAGATACAAATAATAAAAATAATAAATTTACTATTAAATATTTAGAATGGAATAATCTTTTTTGTTATAGTAATAAAAGTTGGATTGATTTTTGTGATTTATCTAACTCTACATTTATAATTTCTGGTAAAAATGGCACTGGTAAATCTGCAATCTATGATATTTTAACTTTATCTATATGGAATGATATAACTAAAGCTAAACAAAATGAAATACAATCAGGAATTATAAATTTTACATCAAATTCAGCATATACAATTGTTGATATTGAAACTAATAATATAACTTATAGAATTAAAAAAATATTTACTAGAAAAAAAGATAATAATCATCTTATTAAAATATCAACGGAAATATATCAAAATATTGATAATAAATTTATTTTACAAAAAAAAGATAATGCTTCAAAGCAATTTATAAATGATTTATTTGGTTCACTTGATCAATTTTTATCATCATCGATGATAACACAAAATTTTGATTATAATATTTTAAAAATGAATTATAAGGACTGTACAGAATTAATTGATAAAGCAACTAATATACAATATATCTATAATCTCTATAATTTATTTAAAAATTCACTAAACAAATATAAAGATTTTATTAAAATTATTACTGCTAAGAAAAATGTTTATAATAACTTAATTAATAATTATAATTATGATAACAGTAATATTAATATTATTGAATATAAGGAAAAATTGGATAATTTATTAAATGAAAAAAATAAATTAAATAATGAATTAAATAAAATTAGTGTAAATATTGATAAAGATATTATATTTATTGATTACAATAATTTAATAAATAAATTAGGAAAAATTGTTATTAATTCTGATACAGAATATAAACAACATTTAGATTTATTTAATAATTTGCATTTTTTCTTTAAAAATAATAATATAAATGATAATGATATTTTAAAATTTAACAATTTATTTAATAATAACATTACATATGATGATACTATAAGGGAACCTTGTTATTTAGAATTTATTGAAAATGAAAAAAAACAATTAGAAGAATATTTTAGTTTTATAAATTGTTATAATGACAACTTTACTATTTTAGATTTTGAGAAAAAACTAGATAGTCTTAATTTAGAACTTAATTTTCTTAAAGATAAACTAAATAAAATTAGTAAAAATAAAATTCAAGATAAAAAACCAGAATATGATTATAATGATATTATAAATTCTATATTAACTATTTTTATTAACATTGATACATTTACTAACTTTTATAATGATAATAATCTAGTTGATAATATTCATAATAATGAATATTATAGTAATTTAAGTTTTAAAGAGTTTCAAAAAAATAAGGAAAAAATTACATCATTTCTTGATAAAATTGATTCACTTAATAATAAAATAAATATTATTAATGAAAATAATAGTGAATTATTTAAACTTAATAATATTTTTATTACTAAACCAGAAATAGATATTAAACTTAAAACAAGTAAAACTGTAAAAAATTATTTAAATACTTTTACAAATATTAATTTACTTATTAAATTTAATTTAGATAATTCAAAAATATTTAGATCTTATCAAAATGACATAAATGAAATACAAAATTTAGAAAATAATATTAAATCTTGTGCAAATGAATTAGAATTATTTGCAAATAATGATGAATATAATTATGATCCTAATTGTAAATTTTGCTGCAATAGACCTTGGGTTATTAAAATAAATAAATTAAAACAAGATATCAAAATAAAAAATGCCGAAATTGTAAATCTTAAAAAAAAAAATAAAAATGTAGATAATATTATCAAAAAATATACTAAAAATGAAGTTAATATTAATAAATATAATTTATATACTTCTTGGTATAATTATTATCAATATATTGAAAATAAAAATAAAATAGATATTAATTTAAAAACAATTGATACATATAAAAATTTAATTACCAATTTTAAAAAACAAAAAAATGAATTAGAATTAATTAATAATGGATTCTTAAATTATTCAAATAATCTTTATAAAAAATATATTAATTTTAATAACTATTTTAACTATATAGAAATAAACAAATTAAATGAAAATATTAATGCAATTAGTAGTGAAATTTCTTTAGTTGAATATCATATTAATTATTTCAAAAATATTAAACCAAGAATAGATTATTATAATAAAATTAAAGTTGATTATGATTTATGGAAGGATAATTTTAATAATTTAATTATTATAAATGCAAATAAATATTTATCTTTAAAGAGAAAAATTTCACAATATGAAAGTTATCTTGATTATGTAAATATAAAAAATATGCAAAAAGATATGTTAAATAAAATTAAATTAAATGAAGAAATTACTAAAATTGATAATGATATTATAGAAATTAATAACAAAATTACTAAATATGATATTGCTAATAATTATAATAATACAAACTTAAATCATTATAATAAATTACTAAATATTGAAAATAATATTCTTAATATAATTAAAATTGTATCAACTATAATAGATAAATTTAAAGATTATAAGAAATGGTTATACAATAATCATATCTTAAAAAAAATAATATATAATACAAATAATTTTATTAAATTCTTATGTCATTCTGATACTAAAAAATTTGAATTAGATTATATTTTAACAGAAAATAAGGATATTATTCATATTAATTGGTTAATTAAAAATAAAACAAATAATAATCAATCGCAAACTATATCAATAAATCAAGCATCTGGATTTCAACATTTTGTTATATCAGTTGCATTAAGATTAAGTTTATTTAATAATAAATTTTGTAAACAACTATTTATTGATGAAGGTTTTACTGCTTGTGATAAATATAATTTATCTATTGTGCCAGATTTTCTTAAAAATTTATTAAAACTTTTTAATACTATTATTTTAGTTTCACATATAGATTTAATTCAAGATAGTATAGAAGATAAGATATATATTAAATATAATGATATTGATAAATCATCAACTATAACTTATGGAAATTGTTTGTAAATGTAAAATAGTACATTTCTTTATTTTTATAAATTTTTTAAAAAGTATTTGGAAATTTTTTTATTTTTAAAGAAATGTACTATTTTGTGATTATTAACTTAGGTGTTTTTCACATTAAAAAATGGATTTTTTATAGTAATTATTATTAACATTATAATTTAATTTATTTTATAAAAAAACAGCAAAAAAAAAAAATCGATTTTTTGGCAAAAAAATTTCCACAAAATTTTTCATTTTGAGTAATGAGTAAATATTTAAAATTATGATAACAAAATATTATTATATGTTATTTTTAACAAATCATATATCATCTATGCTCATTTTACTCATTTTTTTTAGAGATAAATTTTTCCAATTTTTTTATATTTTTCAAGATATTATTATGAAAATAGTGTCATAAAATATAATGTTCAAAAATATTTCGAAATATTTTCATTGGACAGAATGTACATCATCCGAGACAGAATGTACATCCTTCCGGACAAAATGTACATCCTCTGAGACAAAATGTACATCATTTGGAAAAATATAATTTATTTACTTATAAATTATAATAATCTAATATTTTGAGTAATAAAGCTAAAATGAGTAATTAATAAATATGATAACAAAATTTTTATATAAAAATAAATATATACATTATATTCAGTAATGACTCAAAATTACTCATTTAAGTCATATAATTGTGAGTATTGCAAATACATAACAAATAGAAATTATAACTTACTACGACATCTAAATGCTAAACATAATAGTATTATAAATCAAAAAAACGAATTAATTAATAGTGGACAAAATGTACATCCAGGTGGACAAAATGTACATCCAGATGGACAAAATGTACACTTAGAAGAAAACTTATTTAAGTGTAAAAAATGTAATAAAACTTATAAAACAAAAAAAAACTTATTAATACACGAAAAAAAATGTAACGGAGTTGATGAATTAACTTGTCCAAAATGTATGATAAGTTTTACAACAAGACAGGGAAAATCAAATCATATAAAAAAAAATAATTGTAAAGCAAGAAGTGTAGTTTATGCTAGAAAAAATAATGTAGAAAATATAAAAACAAATATTCAAAATATTGAAAATCAAAATAATTATAATATACAAAATCAAAATATTATTGAATCACAAAATATAACAAATAATGTATATATTAATAATTATGGAAACGAAAGATTAGATTATTTAAATTATGAAAAAATGATTGAAATATTTAAAAAAGCTTATGATATTCCAACTTTATTAACAAAAGAAATACACTTTAATATAGAATTTCCAGAAAATAATAATATTAAAGATTCTGATAAGCAAAATTATTCTTTGGTTAAAATAAACGATGAATATATTTATAAAAATTTAAATAATTTAGTTCAAGAACTTATAAATGAAAAAGCAGAAATAATGCAACGTTTTGCAGTAGAAAACAAGGAAGATATTTGTTTAAAGATTGATACATATAAATATGAAAATATTATTGAATTACTATTAAAATTAGTTTTATTAAAAGAACCATCAGAGCATTATAAAAACCAAGTGGGTAATATTAGAGATATGATAAGAAATAGTAATAATATATCATAATTTAAAAATTAAAAATATTTAATTAATAGAAAATGAATAAAGATATCTTTAAATATAAAGAAGATATTTCACTTATTTTTAAAAATGTTATTGATAATAAAAATTGTACCGATATAAAATGTAAAAATATAATGAAAGAATGGAATATTAGAAACAAAGAATATGTAGATAAACTTGTAAAAATTACACAAGAAAATAATGATTTGGAACCTTATAAAGAATTTAATAAAACTAATACAGAATTATATTTCAATTTTAACAAAAATCAAATAGTAATAGATTATAGAACTAAAAGTAATAATGCAAGTTTAAAGAAAAAATATGATTTATTACTTAAAAAATTGACTAAAGATACTAGTAATAATTTAAAAAAATTAAAAAAAACAATTGAATATAAAAATGCAGTAAAAAAAATAAAGAAAGTAAAAGAAGATTTTATTAACTCAAAAATAAATAAAGAATTAAAAGAATGTTCATTCAAAAATTGTAAAGAGTTTCATATTAAAAGTTGTGAAATATTAAAAAAATTTACTTATAAATTATGTAAAAACGAAAAGAAAAAATATTGTAAAATTTATAAAATTGTTTCTAATATTGATTGTGCCAATCTTGATTATAAAAAATATTTGAAGGTAGTTAAAAATATAAAAGATTTAAATATATAATTTATTTATTATATAATGGAAGATAATTTAAATTTTGAATCATTATCACTTTACAATTGTAATATCTGTAAAAAAAATAATAGAATTGTTAATAATAAAAATATATGCAAGGATTGTTTAAAAATATTAACACCGCATTTTGATAACTGTCAATGTATATATTGTAAAATATAAAAAATATATAAACACACAACAGATATTTGAATTTTTTAGATTTAATCTAAGTCGAATGGCGAAGAGTCGTAGTCGCTGTAATCGACTACACAGTCTTCGCAATCGGACAGATACTGGTCATCCACAATATCATTATCGGATGAGGTTTCTGAATAATGACTAGTTTGAATTTTTCTATTTTTTTTAACTTGTTTTTTTGTGTATACAATATCTTGTTTTTTCTTTTTAGAATTATCTTCCAATTTTTTTGCAAACCATTTGTGGTTAGTTTTCTTGTTGGGATAGATAGAACTAATGGCGAAATTGTTGGCGAACTGAAAATCAAAGTTGACAATAGTCATCTTTCTTTTGATACCTTGTAGCAAGTGTTTTAGACTTCTTTGACTTCTTGTACTGTTGTTGTTTGTTAATATTAAATAAAAAGAATCATTTTTTTTCATTTTTTGAATTTTTCTGCACAAATTTAATTTAGAATACTAAAGCAAAATCTCAAGAGCATCATAATCTATACTTCCGTCACCATTTGAATATGATGGTTGTGGTGTAACTAGTTGTTCTGATGTAACTGGTTGTTCTGGAGTATCTGGTTGTTCTGGTGTATATGGTTGTTCTGGTGGTTGTTCTGGTGTATCTGGTTGTTCTGGTACTTCAGTTGTATCTGGTGTAACTGGTTCTTCAGTAGTATCAAATTCAGGTTGTTGTGTTACTTCGGTAATTACTTCTGGCAATACATTATTTAGTTTATTTTCAGGTGTTATATAATATATACTTCTATAATGTCTAATAACAACATAATCATCCATATATAAATTATCATATAATTTAAGAGTACCTTCATTTACTATCTCTTGCCATTTAGAATCTGTTATTTCATATTTATCTTCTCTTGATTCACTTAATTTATTACTACACAAATCAACAAAATTTTTTATTCTATTATTTAAAAATCTTCCACTGGGTTTTTGATAAACAATTTTCCATTTTGTTGGATCAGCCTTATCTTTATTTTTAATTATTTCATATTCATCTTTTGCAAATAAAGGTCTATAATAATTATCTTCATTATCTTTTATCAGATTAATTGTTTTAATATTATTTAGTAAATTAAATCTATCTGATTGTGCATCTATTTCTAATTCTGGAAAAAAGGTTTTATCCGTATTAATTAATCTAGATAAACTTATTTGTATAACTCTTTCTGTATCTTTATCTGGATCATAATCTACATAATGTACCCAATGATGAGGCGATGCAATAATTTCATTATCTTCTTTACAATCTGAATTAATATAACGAATGCCTTTTCTATTAAGTAAATTTATCCATTCAACATTATAACAATGTGTTAAATTGTTATTTTCATTAAAACCATCATTATTAATTTCATAAAAACATTCTTGTGATAATGTACTTGTAGATGGTAATAAATTAAATTTGGATTCAATATTAGATCCTTGTATTAAATCATCTTCAATTTCGGGATTAATTAATGTTAAATCATAATATTTATTTAATTTATAATCATATTTTAATTGACATTTATTTCTAGTTGGTTCTTCTAATGTTGATATTTGACTATTTTCAAGTTCATAAAGAGTGTAATTATTTTTTAAATTTCTTATTAAATTATTTTTTTGACCTTCACACATTGTATTCGCGCGAATACCATAAATATCACATTCATTATAATATGTAGCATCTTCTTCAGGAGAATAAGTAATATCATCATCAATATAGGGACAATTATCCTTATAATATTGAATTTCGCCTATTTTATTATCAAGATCGCTTTGCAATGCTTCTTTACTTGTATTACACGTTATTAATTCATCTGACTTATCTTCAATTGTTGTTAATCTACTTTGTGTGGCTGCTAAATCACTCTCTGCTTTGCTTAATTCTATTTCTTTTTGACTTAATCTGTTATTTATACTTGTTATATAACAAAATATTCTTTTTAAAAAACAGATATATTGATTAGTTTCACCAATATCAGAACAGAAAGTATCTTCGCCACCATCACTATTATTCCAACCATCACAATTTGTTGTAAATTTTTCAATATTATTATTTTTTTGTGATTTAATTATAAATAAAAATAATATTATTATAATTAAAATTAATATTAAAAATATAATTAATTTATAATTAGTATTCATACACTCTATTTTATTAATATATTATTTTAATAAAATAGAATATGAAGAAAGAATGTCCTAAGGGTAAAGTTTTGAATTTAAAAACTAATAGATGTAATAAAATTAAAACAAAAAAAGAATGTCCTGAAGGTTCGAAACTAAATTTAAAAACAAATAGATGCAATAAAATAAAAAATGATATTAAAATAAAAAAAAATAATTTAAATATGAAAAACGATATTTTAAATAATCTAAAAATTATTCTAGATTATGAAAAAATCCAAGGAAATACTTTTAAAATAAACTCTTATAATAAAGCTATTGGAATTTTAGAATTATATGATAAAGAAATAACTTCTGTAGAAGATATAAAAGAATTAAAAGGAATTGGTGATAAAACAAAAGAAAAAATAAAAGAATTTATCCAAACTGGTAAAATGAAAATTATTGATGAAATTCAAAAAGATGAAAAATATATATTAAATAAAAAGTTAAATAATGTATATGGAATTGGTCCTGCTAAAATTAAAGAACTTGTAAAAGTAATTAATAATTTTGATGAATTGTCTCTTAAAGAAAATAGTCATTTATTAAATGATAAGCAAAAGATAGGTATTAAATATTATGATGATTTAGAAAAAAGAATACCATACTCAGAAGGTGTTAAACATTTTAATATTATTAATAGCATTATTAAAGATATTGGTTCAAATATTGAGTTTGAAATGGTTGGAAGTTATAGAAGAAAAAATAAAGATATGGGAGATATTGATATTTTAATTAAAGAAAATGATAGTTTTCAACTAAAGGAATTAATTAATAAATTAATAGAAAAAAAATATATCGTTGAAACTTTAGCAAATGGTAAGAAAAAATTTATGGGTATTTGTAAACTATCTGAAAAAGATTTTGGCAGACGTATAGATATTATTATTTCAGAGAAAAAACATTACTATTTTACCTTACTTTACTTTACAGGTTCTTATCAATTTAATATTATTATGAGAAGAAAAGCTTTACAAATGGGTTTATCTTTATCTGAATATGGTTTAACAGATGTAAAAACAAATAAATTTATTGATACTTCAGATGTAAATTCTGAAAAAGACATATTTAAAAAATTAGAGATGGAATATGTAAAACCAGAAAACAGAATTCAATAAATTAACCACAATGATAAGTACAACCAACAAATGCTATTTTAAATACTGGTTGATTTTTCCATAAACAAGAAAAGTTATTTTCAATATAAACAAGATTATCTTTTATATAGTCTCTATCTATTATATTATTTATCTTATTAGTTTTTTCCTTGATATAAGTATCTAAAATTATATTTGAAGAACTTTGATCTAATATGTATTCTGATAAATTTGTTTCGAAATTTTCATCATATACATTTTCAAAAATTACATTTGAAGTTAAATAATCAAAATTTTCTAAAATATCAAGATAATAGTTTGAAAGATCTGAATTAATTAATTCTTCTTTAAATACATTTTTGTTATTTAAATATGATTTTAATTTAGTATCACAATTAGCAGTAGATATTATATGATCTGTAAACATATTTTTATATTCATCTTCTGAAATAATTGTCCCATCTTTTTTTATGTATTTTATTTGGTATTCAGATTCATATATGATATTTCCATATTCGTCATATTCATAATCTAGTAAATAATCACCATTATTATCTAATTTAATCTCTCCATTATAATAAACATATTTTTGTAAAGGTATATTTCTTGGATTGAAATCACAATCCATTGTAATTTTCGCTACTGTATAATTGTGTAATAAATCACCATCTTGTTTCATACCAATACCTGGAATATCAGATGTTGTAATATAATCACCATTTGATAAAGATCTGTTATAGTTTGATACCCAAATAGCGCCTTCGCCTAATGAATTAATAATTATCTGATTATTAATCCTATTTCCTAATTGAATATTATCGTCAAAAACTATTTTTTGTTGTTTGTTTGAAACAACGCCAATTACAGATTTTTGATTCTTTTTATCTGATAATTTAACATATGGCAAAGATTGTATTATATCTATGTTTTTGCTTAAATTATTTTTACTATATTTCCAATTGGCATCGTGATATGTATTATCTGAACATACAATATATCCAACCATTGATTTTAAGTTTTTATCATTTGACATTGTTATGTGTTGTCCTGTAAAATTATTTACCGGAGTTGATAATATATTTTTTGTTTCCCATAACGAATCTGTAAAATTATATCTTAAAAATACCGGATATCTATTATCATCTTGTGGTTGTGGAACAGGTAAACTTGAAAGTGGAATATTTTCACTTATATTCCATTTGTCATTATCATTATAATTTAAAAATCCTGATTTAACTTTTTTAACTATTTCAGAATTTGTTTGTATTTTATATTTTATAATTACAACACCATTCGCACCAATAGTACCTGGCGATACTATACTTCCTCCACCACCTCCTCCTCCAGAATTTTGTATAGGATTAGTTGCTTGAATCGAATAAGTATTATCATCTGATAATGCACCATTTCCACCACTTTTATAACCACCTTGACTTGTTATTCCTATTGATGAATTTCTCAAATATGCACCACCGCCTCCACCTCCTCCATAATATCTTAATTCATTTAGAATATCTATTGGTATACTATCACCACCATTACCTGCTATATTTATATTATTAGTTATATCAGTAATATATCTTGCATTATAGCCTTTTGATTTAGCACCGCCACCTCCTCCTCCACCAACATTAGCAATATTTCCAGATTTAAATACAGTTGCATTTCCACCATCATTGCCAATATATTTTGTTGCATTTTGGAAAATTCCACTTGCTATTGTTAGATTATCGTTCACACTACTTCCTCCAGAACTATTAATTGCTCTATTATTTGTTGATGTAGTATATGTATATTTTATAACTACAATACCACTACCACCTTTACCACCCCTATTATTTCCAGAATAATGCGAACCACCCCCGCCTCCACTACCTGTATGTTGCCCCCCATCTCCGCCAGGTCTATTTGCATGACTATTTACACCACCTCCTCCTCCATTTTCACCGTCATTGTATCCTCCAATACCACCATATGTAGTATTAATTGCACCACCACCACCACCACCTAAACCACCATTACCACCAGTTGTACTATACCCACTACCTCCTCCTCCACCTGCCCAATAATAATTTGGACCTAATATATCACATTGTATACCATCTCCACCATGTCCATTCGAAGATCTAAAATCGGGATGCCTATTTCTATTTCCTTGTCCAATTGTTCCAGCACCACCACCCCCACCTGGATAATGATTACTTGCTGTATGACCTCCATGATTACCATACATATATACACCATTGCATATTTGTTGTTTACCACCAATTAATTCTTTTGTTTTTAAACTAAATAGTTTTCCTACTTCTTGTTGCGTTAATGCTTTGCTATAAATTCTTAAATCGTCCATATTACCAGACCATTGTTTATCATTTGAATAAGCAGATTTATTTATATAACCAATAGTATAATTTATATTAGGAATTGGACAATTTTTAGTAATATTTTTATTAATACCATCTAAATATAATGTCCAATCACCATTTGTATCTACAGTAAAAGCAAAATGATGCCAAAATCTATCATAGTGCGTATGAACATCAACATCGACGAGTTGATCATCTGCCATAAGTATGCGAAATTTTGAATTATTATTACTTAGTTTACCCATAAAAAGTCCTAAGTCTGTACCAGCACTTTGTTGAAAATCTAAAAATCTCCAGTTATTTCCACTATTTTCTTTTATTTTATACCAAAAACTAAATGTTATACCTTTATCATTGGCATTACTATTCCATATATCATAAATATTAAAACCACTAGGGAATTCTAAATAAGTTGTATAATTTGTATGGAAATAAACTGAACTATATTCAACAGCATATGTAGGTGTTAATTCTGTGCCATGATTTATTAAGTCATTTCCATTACCATCAACATCTCTAATACTATCATATCCTACATTTGAATAATCATTAAATTTGTAATGTGCATATAATCCTTGATCTATATTATTTAAATTTGTATAAATATTTGGTATTGTTGGTATACTTGAATTATCTTGATATCCATAAAATCTTAAACTAGATAATGCTACATCTGTAGGAATATCTATTTTTGAAATAATTAGTCTATAATATTTATAGGCATCTGGTTTAGGGAAATTAGAAAAATGCTCTGGATATCTATATAATGGTACATCTCTTAATACATCAGGTTCCTCTACATAACCCTTAACTTGATGTATTTTATGCCAAGTACCTAATCTATCATTTGTACCACAAACTAACCATTCTTCAAGAGCTCTTTGATTTCTATAAGTATCATTATCTGAATATGAAAATGAATAACCAGATAATATAAATTTATCATTATCATCATTGCCATTATTTCGTCCAACTTCTATCCATATTCCTTTATATTTTGTTCCATCTGATAATTCAACTGTATCGTGTTCGTTAAACCCATTTGCATTATATCTACCAGTACTATCAGAAAAACTACCAAATTTTATATAATAATTATTTTCTAAATTATTCGATTCAAATGAATTACTATAATTTTTATATTCATCAAATAATTCATAAAATTTACCATTCGTTGCACCAGAATAATTAGTTCTAAATTCGTATAAGTCTCCATTAATATATTGTGAAAACCCTACTATTGTATTATTTGCTTCATACTCTTGTTTTGTTATATATTTCATCCAATTTACTTGATCATCTTCCCTTAAATTAAATACAGATGATGAAGTATTTGATGCATCATCTGCGCCCGTAGGCATACCACTAACACCACTTGGAGGATGTACATAATTATATTGCGATATAGCCATACCATGTAATGTGGCAGCATCTGAACCATTATAACCACCTGTACCACCACCTGAACCACCATCGCCTGCCGCGCCTAAATTTGGTTTATGCGACCGTGGAGCCGATGATCCATAACCTCCTCCACTTGCAATAAATGATATAGAATTATCACTAACTTTTTTAATATAAGAATCAAAACCATTATATGCAGAATATTGATATTCATGTGAACTTCTTCCTTGATAACCATTATTGTCATTGCCAACTGGTATTTGAGAACTATTACCGCCTGCACTTGGACCACCTCTACCACCGTTTCCAACTGCTACTTTATAATTACCGGCTGTAAAATTGAAATGTTTTCCAATTATCACACCTCCTCCACCTCCACCGCCACCCATATCCATTCCTCCACCCCCTCCTCCTGCTACAATTAAGAAATCTGCAGATACATCAGATGATAAGTTTAAATTAAATTCTGTATCATTTAAATTATTACTATCGTGTTGGAACATAACATATTCGGTAATAGTATATTCACTAGTATTATTATCATATATTGAATTTACTTCTTTGAAATGAACTTGATTTAAAGATGATACAAGTTTAAAAGGTCTATCTAATACATCTAATTTAATAATGCCATTACCTCCACTACCACTAACACCATCTATTCCATCATAACCAATCGATGACAGACTCTCTATTTCTGGTTCTTTAAATTTTATAATTACAACACCGGAACCCCCTCTACCGCCAGTAAAGTTATCAACGCCTCTATTATTTCCACCACCTCCCCCTCCACCACCTGTATGTGGTGTCGCTGGAGAAGCATGACCCCATCTCCTGCCATTGCTGCCACCGCCTTGACCACCACTACCTCCGCTGCCATTATGGTCGTTTGACATATAATTCCCACCACCACCTCCACCGGCATAATATGTATTTACGCCAGTTATATTAACTTGAGGACCATCTTGTCCGGATCCCGAAGGACCACTATAAGTTTTATAACCATCACCACCTCCACTAAGATTTGTACCTTCGCCATTTAATACATTCCCAATATTTTCTGGTCTTGTACCACCCGATGGATTTGTATTACCTTGAATGTTCCAATTATTACTTGGTTTTGCACCCATTGCTTTAAGTATAAATTGTCCAGTTGAATTATTTTTGATGCCACTAAATTGTGTTATTGGTTCATCATCCCAACTTGTACCAGTATAAGTAGTTAATAAATAATTTGTTGGTGA
>MDSW01040774.1_pt1 | contig 15863 bp, 10 predicted proteins | sample 811171 | NCBI WGS metagenome assembly MDSW01 (sample SAMN05326641, study PRJNA326480) | marine metagenome | isolation source: seawater | place: Atlantic Ocean: North West | collected 2012
CATGCATAGATAGCTGCGGTTTGGTCTTGGTCTTTAATTCTTGTTCTTCGTCTTGTTGCATTTGCGTTGGTCATTGCAGTAGCTACAGCACCTGTTAATGTTGCAACTGTATCACTAGTAACCGAAGAAATAATTCTTTCGTTACCGCCACCGTCAATAACAATATCACCTTCTTTAAGTTCTGCAGTAAACTTAGTTGCAAAACCAGTAACTGCAGTTCCTGACATTGATACTGAACCTGTTAAAGTATTGTCTTGGTCTGTGTCAACGTCTGCAGTAAATATTGCTCTACCTGATGTTTCAGGTGATTGTGATAATGCACGAACTCTATCTATACTGTATGTTCTTACTTCAGCTGCAGTACCTCTAAAGTTTTCACCAGTATGTTGAGCAGCTGTCATTGCGAAAGAACCATTTGTTGAACTGATTGCGTCTGCTTCTGTAAATGTTCCTACTACGTCATGAACGTATATTGCACCTGAACCGTCATCGTATGCTACGATAGCAGTTGCACCTGAAACTGAACCTACTATCTTATCACCAACTACTGCACTACCACTATGTCCACTATACTTAAGTTTGGTGAACATTTTGATATCAAAAAGATATGCATTAAATGTAGTCGCATTGTCCCATACCTCATCTGAGTTGGAAGTACCTGCAGTTGCCATATCAAAGTTTCTAATTCTTGCGTAACCAATATGACCACTAGAATTTTCTGCACCAGCAGAAGCTGTTACTGCGTCATATAGTTTAACTATATTATATGGTGCTTGTGCGTCTGAACCTGATTCGTTACCAAATTCAGGAAGACCGTGTGAATTTTTAACGGTAATAAAGTTACCCATTCTTACTGCTGTTGAAGAAGCTGTAAGACTTGCAGTTGTTCTCGCCTTTCTAATTGGAATAGTAGTACCAACTGGTTTATCTACTTCATATCCTTTTACATATGCTTTACCTCTTGAAGACTTAATTACGAACATGTCTTCCCTACCACCATTTAGTGTAGAATAAATACCACCATTAATTCCATCGTCTAAGTGTTCTTTTAAAGTAGGTAAGAATTGTCGAACAACAAAGTCACCCGAAGTATCGAATGTTCTTCTTGCCATGAGAGTTTGGAATGCGTTATATATCGGTCTTTGAATCGATAATTCCATGATTCCATTATTAACCCTCATTAACTCAATGAAGTTTGAATCTGTTGTTGAGTCTATAAGATGTTTTGCTAAAGTTAATTCAACTTTTAATCTGTCAGCACCAGTTGCGTTCTCGTTTGAACTTCCTTGTGCGTTATCGAATAGTGTAGAGTCAGTTGCGGAACCGACTAAGGTTTCTGCAATTTCTAAACCTACTCTATAACTTGGTGCACCTGAATACTTCTCTAGAAGTATCAACTGTTTATTGACTTTAACAAAATATCCTCTTGTGAAAACCACACCTTCTTGAATTTCTGCAATTGAAGCACGTCCTATAGGAGTCTTCGTAGAAGCTTGTATTTTTAAATCGTTATTTGCGCCCACTGATGTAGTCGCACCAGTTGAAGATATAGTTACTTCTTCTAGTTCTTCACCAGCAAGAAATGATTGTGAATTGACTGCATCTGACCCACCTTTATAATATCTAACAATATATGTAATTGGGTCAGAAGTATCTTCTGCATAAGAAGTTACAACTTGTGCAACTGTTCCTGATGTTTTTCCTTTAAGATATTTGTTATCAAAAGAAGTCCTGTAGTTTTCTACACCTACAGTACCTGATGAATTTGGGTTTGAAGATTCAACTTTGACATATCTAACGTCCATATCAACGTTAGACTCAGCACCAGTAACAATGCTTCCTTCTTTGAACATGTGGTCACCAAATCTTTCAATTTGGTTTTGAAGGATAGACTGTGCTTGAGTTAATTCTCTTGCCTGTATTGGACGACTAGCACGATAAAGAACTTTATGATATTTCTTATCTTCATCAAAATCGTCATAATATGGCGATACATTTAAGTCTACTTTCTCAGGCATATTTTTATCTCTTTACTAGTTAAAATCAAATTACATTTGAACAATTAGTTTGATATCTTCTATTTGGTCACTTGCCCTAGATACCGCACCTCTGTTCTCAATGTAAATGATTTGTCCCGAATAAGGTTGTACTTCGGGATAATCTGTACTAACCGCTTGAACCGTTCCAATCGATGTTGAACCCAAGAATACGTTGTTAGTTCCACTGGTAGCAAAATCAACATATCCGTTTTTACTATTTGCTTGAGGCAAATGGAAAACGTATTTGTTAGATGTATCTATCGATACAATTCTACTTACCGCAACACCAGTTCCGTCAGCTGATGCACTTCTAATAACATCATCTTTAGCTATACCTGATACAGTTGAAAGTGTCATTCTATGTAGTGCACTTAAAGTTGTATCTGTTGAAACTGTTGTAGTGTCATCTTGGAATGGGTCTTGAATCAGACCGATTCTTCGGAAATCATTATCTATTGGGAAGTCACCGCTTCCTTCTGCGAACTCCAATCTTGAATTCACGATAACATAGATACCACCCAATTCTTCTACTGGGTTAGCTCCGTGTCCATATATTGGTGATATAACAGGTTTGATTACTGCACTTGTTGAAGGTGTTCCAACTCCTGAATGGTCATCAAAGTTTACTGAAGCATGTCTATATCCAGTACCTTCATGTGAACCTATTGTTTTTATGTATGCTTCAGTTACCGCACCACCGACTACTTTAACAGTAGCAGTTGCACCTGAACCGTCACCTACAATTGCAACTCCATCGTAAGTTCCATTTGTATAACCTGCACCAGCGGTAGTAACTATTAAGTGGTGAATCCCACCGTCTACAGCAGCTGTTTCTACATCATACTGAACTGAACCATCGTCTGAACCTGCAGAACCATATCCACCTAGGTCACCGTTAACTTCTGTTTGTGCACCTAGTGTTTTAACTGGAATAAAATCGTTAGTAACAAATTTAATTGTTTCGGAAGCAGAAACTGAATACATGTATTTCCAAATATACCCTCGACCCGAAGCGGCAGCTGCGTCGGCAACGGCAAATGCTGTTGTAGCAGTTCCTGTAGGTTTAACCGTAGAAGCTACTACGTTACCTGAACTATCTCTTCCTGTTCTTAAACATTTATACACATGATACTCATCAGTCATAACAAAGTATCTTGCGTCATACAAATTATTTGCTGAAGAAGCGGGAGCAGTGTTTGATGCACTATAATCATGTGCATACTCGTCATATGTTGTTCCTGTTGCCCAATCTCTTCTTACTAAAGCATGTGATACGTCCGAAGAACCTACCTTCTTCATTGCTATCATATCCGCTACTGCGTTTCTTGTTTCCTCAACACTGTTTGAAGGTGTTGGTACTGTGTCTGATGCGTCCCAATCTTGTGGGCGTCCGATAAATAGGAAAGTTGAAGAAGCTGCTTCTCCAAAGTCCTCTTTAAATTGTCTCGCATTGTGTATGCGAAACTTTTCTGTAATTATTGCTGCCATTTGATTTTATCTCCTAAGATATAATGTATTTATACTTCTATTTATAAAAACTCCGATACTTAAATTTAATTTGTTCCTGATTTTACGTAAGCAGACAAAGTTATGTTAGTTCTATGTCTTGCGTGGTCAGAAAATTTCGGAATAAACGTATTGGGGAACATAATATCCATATCTTGAACTCTAATTCCTTCGGGTTTAGATACTTCACTCATAATAACCCCTGTACCATCTTCTAATGTGAAGTCATCATTATCTGTTTCGTCTTTCAGATAATACGCTATATCATATGTCTGTTGTCCAGTTATAATATTTAGGTCATTGTAAGTAGTTCCAAAAGATATGAAAGACGCTGTTCCAGCATTCTCACTAGCTCCCTCATGTGTCATTAAATCACCATTTTCCATTACTAGTGCTTCACCTTGTTCATGAAGAATATATCTTTGAATTAAATCTTCACGAGTTCTTTCTGTTACAAAGTATTCAACTTCTTCTACCGTAGTTGCACTTTCTAATCTAAGATATGTACCGTCTTCCATAATTGCTCTATCACCAAAATCCCCTTTACGGAAATTATTACTATGGTGATTACCTCTTGGTTTTTCAGGTTCCATTCTTATTAAACATGCTTCCTCTTCTCTTTCTATTCTTGTTCCGTCTTCGTAGATAAGAGTCTCTTCATGGTGTGGATTTATTGGAAGTGGTTTACCATGACGAGCTGGTCTTCTTTCGGGCCCACCGTTTACGTTTGTTTGTAGAACAAAGTATGGGTCAAAGGTTGCGTCACCACTTTCTAGTGATATGGTTGTTGGAATACCACCTGTCGGAGTCCACATACCAACTTGATTTGATTCCATATTCTTAGATACAATTTTAAGAATGTTGACATGTCTACTTCTCATTTCTGAGTCGTAATATTCTGTTCCCTTTCCTGTTTCTACACCACCAGTTTTTGCGTATGCTGATATAGTACCATTTGTTTCGGATAGTAAGAAACCACCTGTTCCTCTAATCTCATCTTCTAATATGAAATTATCATTGTCTGTTTCGTCTTTAATGAAATATTTTAATGTTGGGTCTGATTCCGCTGAAGGAATTGATTCATTAACCAAAGCAACTAATGGTGCATATGCAAGGTCTCCTGCTTCACCAAATAGAGAGTAAATTTCAATCTCTTGTCTTTGTGCTGTTCTTGTAGCTAATCCTACTTGTGCATCTGTAAAGTCATCTAGACCACCAGCATTGATAACAATCGTAGGTCTAAATCTGACATGTTCTGCATCAGGTACTGCAGTATCAACTGTATTAGTTACCGCAACCTCTCCAAAGAATATGTGACCTGTAGGGTGTACTAAATCTTTTACAATAGAACGATACTTATTAATACTCTCACCAATTCTTACAACATAAGAATGTGATTGGTAATACTTACTGTCAAGTAATGCTTGTCCTGAAGCGGACAATGCCCCTGTATCACTAGTTGTTCCTTTGTTTATAAATCCTTCACCAGCATATGTTCCTCTTCCAGTAAATGGATTAAATGCAAGAATCTTAAATGTTCCACCGTTTGGATATGTTACTGATTCGCCCTCAAGAAACATATTAGTCATGTCTTTAAATTTAACAAGTTGTGTATTAACGTCATATTCTACAACACTTGCTACAGAACCTGACACGCTACCTGTAATAACAGTATCCTTTGACAACTCAACGCTTGGTGAAGTAATCAACATTGGGTGTATTGAACTTGATTTTACATTTGCATCTGAACTATAATTATGTCCTTGTGTCTTTAAATTAATTGTTCCTATTCTACCAATAGATTTTGAGAATGAAAGTAATTTAGCACCTGTTCCCGAAGAAACATTTTGTTGTAGGATTGTAGAACTACTTCCACTACCACCACCTGTAATGACTTCACTTACACTAAATGAACCTGTATCTGTTGACCTTCGGTATACTTCTAGTCTATTCTTTTCGTTGTTAACTAAAGCAATTACTGCTGTAGCCCCGCCTGCGCCCGTGATAACTTCTCCAACTGCCCACCCTGTCATTGAAGCAGGATATATGTAACCGCCTGGGCCACATATTGGTAGTTTTGAGTAACCAGTTCCCTTATTAATTAAAGTTACTTTTCTAATGTTTGAATTTGTTGTTTCTAAGTTTATAACTGACCCATCTTCTTGTATAACTCTCATATACTCTGTATAGATTTCTACTTGGTCACCAGCACTTAATCCTGAATTGAAAGTTAGTATACTTCCCTGTGTGCTAAATCCTGTTGTTTGTTCCACGTCATTTACAAATACGTGTCTGTTGTGGTCTTCATAAATTACTTGTTGTCCGTAATTATCATAACCACTAAAAACTGTTTGTCCTGCTGTTGCAGTAAATTGATAGTATCCAAACCTTGTTCCTGCTTCTTGGAATAGTTCGTCTCCAGCAGAACCAATCATACCAAATGCACCGTCTCCTTCCGTACCTGCATTTGCGAAGATAACCATATCTCCACCTTCGTATCCTGTACCGCCAGCTTCAATGTATACGGATTCAACTTGACCTGTTTGAATTGATTCAACTACAGAAGTTGCATCACTAGCGTCACTATCGTCTTTTGAACCTTCAAAATCAAGTTGGTCATTAACTGCATATAACGAACCTAAAGAAGCACTAACAGTTTCAAATACTAAACCACTACCGTCTTCTAAAAGAATATTACCATCGTCATTATGGTCAAAGTAAATTGAAGATTCATTTATATTAATATCTTGAATAACACCTGAAACTGTTCCTTCTCTTTTTAACTTGGTGTCTCTATCCATTAATTCGATAGTTTCACCCTCTTCAAATTCTTTACTTGATATATTTGTTATTTCAAGAGAGTATAATGTCTCAGAACCAACTACTGGATATACCACATTGATAATACCTTGTGCGTATATTGACCCCACTTTATATTGAGTTATCGTATCTGTTGGTTGTGGTGCGTCTTTAAGAATAGGTACATTTACAACCATTCGTCTTTCTTCACCGTAAGACGATTCACTTGTTTTTAATGTATTATCATACGGATATCTAATTTCCGCTTCTTGACCGTATAGAAGTCTTAACAAAAATTCTAAAGACTCAGGAGAACCTTTTTTCTGATAAAGGTCTCTAATATGTTTAATTGTTGTTCTCTTGTTTGCATTTAAACCTGCCTCAAGAGAAGGCATAAAATCTTTTTGGAAGTAATCTAAAAATGATTCCGTTGTTGTGTCTATGTCTGAATATTCTAATAGTTTATTGTTTGCACGAATAGAAGATTCTTTATAGGTTGAAACTATACCTGTCTGTTTACTTGTTCTTCCTGTTACAGTTTCGTTTGCTTTAAATCCAAAACCTGATATTGTTTTACAAAAGATAGTATTACCGTTAACAACTTTTATTTCTGCAACGGATTTAGATTTACTACCAACAATATATTCCCCCACATGAAATGGGTCAGCTGCTACGTTTGGGTTTTCAATTGTTTGTTCTGTTAATATTTTATTAACTGTTTGAGAGGAAGGAGAGATGGTTGCAGTTTCGTAAATTACGTCACCACTTCCATCTTCCAATCCAATTGTATCAATAGTCGATTGACTTTTGAGTACGACTGTTTCTTGTTCTAGAAACTCAAAATAAGCTTTCAGGAATGCGACAAACTCTGGCGACTCTGTATTAACAAAGTCGGGTACTAGACTCGAAAGTCTAGTTGAAAGTTTGTCAACACCCTGAATTCCACTCATTATGACAATGTAACTGTACTGTTAAAGTTTGCTAGAATGTACCAGTTAGAACCGTCCCAAGTCAATACAACCGCTTCACCCAAAGTATTTTGAGAGATTTGGTTACTTGTACTTGTTCCACTTCCGAAACTAGTTACAGTAATGTTAGCCGCATGGGTAGATGCAGGTTCAGTTTTTTGATAAATTATCTTTAACTGACCAACGTCTGTTCCGTTGTCTAACGTAAATGCAACGTTACCTGAAGCACCTGATAAATCAATCGCAGTTGCGAAAGAAGAAGCAAGGTTACTTGCAGTTGCTGTTACCGTAGTTATGTCATCAATCGCTAAATGCGTTGGGACATTTTCAAAAAGTTGAGCAATTGTCATCTTTTTGTTTACTGGCGTACCGCCAGGGTTGTCAACGATGTGAAGTAAATCATCACCGCCTATGTCTGCGTCCGCTACTGCTGTCAACGCTGATATTTTCTTATCTGCCATTTGAATTGCCTCCTATTATAATCCAATAAATGGTAAACTACTCGTGGGACTCACGACCACTTTATTCATAGTTAGTAAGTAGAGGTTGATGTTGGAGTAAATCCTACACCAGCACTCGATTCACCGCTTGCAACGGTGTCCAATTCACTTGTGACCTTGATATCAGCTGAAGAGATATCGATTAACGAACCTCTCTTAGCAATAACATCATTTGAATTAGGTATTAAAGTGAAATCAATCGTATTGTCTGTATTAACTGTTGAGGTTATATTCAGAGCATTGATTGATATTTTACCAGTGGAATAATCGATAGTACCCGCTTCATTATCTTGATAGATTCTTACCGAAGCTGATAGATAATATCTGCGAATCTTACCTTTACCATCATCATCAAAATACATGATGTTGGTGTCTCCACTAATGTAAAATCCTGTTGACGTTGTAATACCACCAGCACCTGCATTGTGCCCTGAATGTGGGTTATACAACGGATTACCAAGTTCGACTGTTATTCCAGCACTCTGACCTAGTAATAAAATCTTTTTCTTAAGTTTTAATCTTACGTTTGATATATTTGATAGAATAGAAGAATCAGATTCATCAATCGCTTTAAGAAGATTTGAATGTCTGAATATACTATCAAAGTTGTTAAGATTATCCCTGTCATATGTTTCTATTGTAGACTTGACGATAGTTTCTAATTCGCCACTTGTTAAGTCTGTTAATTTTTCGTTATACTTGAATGTAGTTGTAATCATAATTTTAATTATCTCAGGGTCTACTATTTCAGGTCTAACCGTAATAACATTTAATTTATTTAGATTGTTTTTTATTGTTGTTTTTTCTACGTCTGATAGATAGTCACTATTCAAAGGTTTAATAGCGACAAAGACTTTACCATATTGTGGCGGGTCATTATCTTCTCCACCCCATACCGCTACTGCGTCAGCATTTGGATAATACTCTGATACCTTTGCTTTGTAGTCATTCAAAGTTACAAGTCTGTTTTGTGAAGAATAGAACTTTGTTGCTTTAAACTTAATAGACTCTACACTTTCCTTTTCCGCTCCGCCAGAAGCTATATCGGTAACAACCACTAAAGAGTCTGTGAAACCCTCAATAGAGTCTACCATGGTAAAGTTGTTTGCACCATTAGCGTGAATGGTATCCACTATGGTATACTGACATGTAATAATGTCTCCGTCTTTTAATTCTGCACCGATACTTCCGTCACCGAAATATATTTCTGTGAATCCGTCTTCATTCTCTTGTGTAAAGTAAACCGCACTAGTTGACTTAATGTTTGATATGTCACTAGCAAGTGTGTGAGTTGTACTCGTTCCAGCACTATTAACTGCAACAGTCATAGCAGTTCTATCTATTCTTGGTTGACTTAATACAAACTTAGGATTTGCAATCTGTCTATCATAAACAAAAACATCACTTGCATTTATTCCCTGTTTAATAGTTACGCCACTATATGTAAATGTTTTTCCATTTACGGTTGGTGTCACACCTGCAGCTACTACAAAGTTATAACTCTTTCCGTCATATGTAGTATTGAATCTATGACCTGCATTTATTGCCATTTCATTTGCACTTGGATATGTTCCATCTGCTTTCCTTACATTATTCATTGTAAGGTCTATAGTTGCAGTAGAAGCTGTTTCAGAAGAGGGTGTAAACCCTAAATCTTTTGCACGAGAAACTACGTTCTTTCTCATTTGTGCGGAATCTAAAAATAACTCGGAAGCAGCTATGTTCGTATTCACTGCGCCGATATGTGATGAGTATGCAAGTAAGTCTACCAACAATGAAAGTGTTGAACCCTCAAAGTCATAATCTTTAAGACTCTCTTGTCCTTTTAAATAACTTTTTAGGTTTTGACTTATATCGTCAAAATCTAAATCGGTTACGTTTAATGCTGAACTTTTAACTGCCATTTAGTGTCCTCTATCTTGCCCTGTTAACTGTAAAATCCATCTCTTGATGTTGGGAACCGTTTTTAATATTATAAAAGATAGTTACGTTTATTTCATTATTGTCTAGTACATCACTTAAGAGAACTTTAACATTCTCAACTCTCGGTTCAAATGACTCAACGGTTTTTTGCATTCTTTTTGCTAACTGTCTAACTTTTCTATCTGAATTTAATTCAAACAATTGATTTCTTATCGAAGACCCCAAACTTGGTTTAAAAGGTCTTTCATAAAAATTAGTTAAAACAATATTTCTAACTGCACGCCTAACTGAGTCACTATCATATTTGATAGTCACGTCTCCTGTAACTGGGTGCGGTTTAAATCTAAAATCTATATCTGCATACAGTTTTGTATTCGCAACGTTTTTAGTTTCTGATTTTAGTTGTGCCATAACTCTATTTATACGCCCTAGTTAGGTTTACTTGTTTCTGAACCATGTTTTACGTGACTTGGGTCAGTGTGTGTATGAGTTGCAAGTGTCGGAGCATTACCAGCGTCTGTTGATACATCACCGACTGAGTGTGTTGTCTTAGTAACATTTAATGTTCCGTCAATCTTAGTGTCAGATATAATTGTTGTTCCTGCTGGGCCTGTTACCGTAATATGTCCTTGGGAAGTTACGTCTGTTGTTCCTGTTATGTCTGCTTTCATATTTCCACCCACTGTTGCAGTTACATTTTTATCTACCATCAAGTCAGCATTACCCGCTACATAGATATCTGCGTTACCTGTTGCTACTGCGATTCTAACGTTACCATTTTCGACAGACACGTCTACGTTACCACCGACAATTAGTTTATCGTCTTTTGCAACTACTGTGTAATTATCATTTACAATTCTAGTTACTTCTGAACCGTCAGGGTGTATCTCATGGAAAGTTCCACTCCTATGTTCTACTGCAATACGTTCAACACCTAGTGTATCATCTATCTCAATAATGTGTCCTGACTCAGTAGTCGTAGACTTGTTATAAGGATATACTGGTTTCGCAGGCGATACAGGGAATCCCCACTCTTCGTCTACTACTCTTTTCTTAGTATTGTCTGTAAAGATTTCTTTTGTGTTTACGTGTTTAAGGTTTTCTTCCTTATCGTCTTTAACTTCTGTGAAACTTCTATGTGTATAAGTTGCGATACCAGTTGTGTTATCGTTTAAATCGGAAGCTTCATAATATCTTGGATAATATGGTAAATCGTCTTTAGTTAATTCTACTTCTGTTATCGTAGACCCTGTTCCGTCATATTTTAATGAAAGGGTTTTTGGTTGTTTAGGTGCTGTGTCTAAAGCGGTTGTTAATCCAAATGTTCTTGTTCTATCATGCGTGGGTGTTTCACCGTCAGGTGTATCAGCATAGTCTTCTACTGTTAATCTTCGTGGGTCATTGAATCCATCTTCAACCGTTCTTTGTATTTGCTGGTCTTCTATTGTTATGCGTGAACCTTGAGCAGGAATACCAGCTGCTACACCTATCACTACTGGGTCTTGCATATATTCTTCGTCTCTCCAAAATCCAAATACCGTAGACCCTTCTACGAGACCATTCCCGAATCCAAAACCCGACAACCCTGCAGAGGAAGTCGGGAGTAAAACTTGCGCCCACGGTAAGTCAGGTGTTGAGATTGCATGTTTGATAAAAGTATGAACTCCATGCACACGCACACGTACACGCCCAATCTTTAATGGGTCTTGTCTGTCTTCAACTATACCGTAAAAATATTTCATTATACTTCTCTTGGTGGGGCAGCATTATCTAATGGAGTGTAGTCTTGAATTTTCTTTGCATAACTTTCTTTTACACATTCAACATAAAGTTTTCCAACCTTATCAGCAGGAACTCCATTTACACAAATATCAGTTATCAAGTATCTATTGTCATTCATTTTATCTGATATGTCTTCACCTCGTGATGATTGTGGCGGCGCAATGTCTAATTCAATAACAGTACCAACACTTAAATCTGTTCTTAAAGGAAGTGTAATTACAATTCTATTCTGTTGCAATATCTCTAACATTGCTCTACGTTCTAACTTACCTGTGTCAACTTTAGCAGACCAACCCTTGGTTGTTTCTTCGGTATCTAACTTATCCGCATTATCAAATGAGTGTACCATTTTAGTATCTTTTATTATCAATGAACCTGATTTATGCGCTAAGTTCAAATCCACATCAGTCTCAGTAACACTAGGTGATACTTTTGCGTCAGTTACATTATCTGTTGTGAAAACTTTATCCAAGTATTCAAAGATACCACCTGTTCTAATCATAGGGTGTCCTGATAAATGGTTATCGGGATTTCTTTCAAACAGTTCGTTTATAGAATAGACATCTATTTCTTGAACTTTTCTAATGGGGTCATATGTATATTGAGTTGAAGCATACGCACCACCAACCATTCCTCTCAATGTGTCTGCTCTTTGTGGGTGTTCGATTGCTTCGATAACTGTATTAACACCACCGTCAGCATTTGCATCTATGTCTGCAGTTTCTGTATCTGCTTGTCTTGAACCATATGAAAATTTAAGAGGGAATTCTTGTTGGAACATTTCGTCAATACTTTTAAAACAAAATCCACCACTCAATGTTTGATAGAAAAACATACCGTTTCTGTATACTGCTTTATCTTCTAATCCTTTGTCTGCATTGTTAACTGTAAAGTCTATAAACTTATCAATAGTCCAGTTAGGAACAACCATTTGTTGATTCTCAGGTTTAGTATCTTCCCAATGAACGAACTCGTCCACTTTCATATGCCCTTCATTGATAAGAACATTCTGTAACATTTTATCATATGACCCACGCATAACTCTATTCACTCTAGAGTTTCTTACTGTGAACATTCTTGGGTCACATACTTTTAAAACATAAGTTTGTGTTGATTGGTCAGCTCTGTTGATTGAACTGATTTTATAAATTCTTAAATCTTTATCTATGGTAAATTCTTTAGGTGCTTCTTCACCCATACCTTCAATCTGTTTTATAGCAATACGAATGTATTCGTCACCAACCAGTTTGAAATTCTTTAAAATATCAAGACCGTCTATGATATGGATATCACCTGTAACAAATTTATTGTAAATACTTTCGTACAGACGAAACGTGTGCACCATAGTTTGTATGTCTACACTTTCGCCTTCTTGATTTACTAGGTTGATTGCATCGATGGAGAACACTCCACCCTGCATGTTTTTCTTGTCACTCATTATGCACTCATTATGCGTTCAAATTCAGATACGACTCTTCGTATGAACTCAGGTCTGATAACTTTTATCTTTCTTCTCTCTTCGTTTTTTTCATATTCGTCTTCGTAATAACTTCGTGGCATATATGTGCCTGTGCTATTGTTGTTATATCTTAAACCTTTGTCTATTGCGCCAGGGTCATAGTAATATGAAAGTCCATCTATTCCATTTGCAACAGAAGTTGGTGTGAACTTTTTCTTATCTAAATCACCTGCTTGATTGATTACCCAATCTGTTGAACCAGTTACTTCTTGATTCGCCACAAACTTATTACCGTTAGTTGTCTCTACCCATATTCTATAATATGTTGGGTCTACTTTTAATACTTTCCCTACCGCATTTCCTTGTGTAATATCTTCACCTATTAAAAACTTCATAGGATAATCACCACCTGATACAATGTCAGTAGTTACAGAAGAAACTAAAACTTGTCCTCTATATTTTTGTGATAGATATTTTTCAAAAGTTGGCGTATCCATATGCCAGTCATAATAATTAGATATTTCATTTGCTAAGAAAAGTGTCCAGTGTAAATCACCATTACCATAAAGTTTACTTGCAATTACATCAGGTCTTTCGCCTTCTTGTATCTCGTACCAAGTATAATCAATTAAGTCGTTGAGTTGAGAAGTTTCTAGTTTCGCCTTACGGAAGAAATCTTTGATAGTAACAATCTTACCATTTGAAAGAGTATATTGTACTTCGGGAAAGTTTTTATATAATTCGTTTGCCATTATCCACCACCTTTCTTCTTACCTGACAGATAGTTCAATGCACCGTCTTCGTAGTAATCGCCACCACTTGGGTCTTCTCCACGGTCTTTACCCGATGTTCTTCTGTCAGTAATACTGTAATCTGTTGGAGTAATAGACTTGTCACCAATTGGTGATATCTTTTGGAAGTTCTCTTGAGTGACAATCTTAATTTCTACAAAGTCTATTTTCATAGAAGACTTAGTTGGTTGTCCATTTGAAAAGTAACCTAGTTCGGTATCTCCATGCGTAATGTCGCAACCAGTACAAACCATTGGCATAAATCCATCTACTCTTTCTGCGATTGGGCCATCAAACGATACGTCAAAGACGTTTGGATAGTTAAAGAAGTTTTCATTGTCAGTTACTTCTGAGGTTCCATATGTGTCAGGTAACATTGCAGTTCTAAAATAGTACATAATTTGTTGTACCATATCTGCTTCTGCTTCTGAACGTGGATAAAATTCATATTGGAATGAGAAAGAACGGAAACCAATTCCTTCTAGCATTTGTTCTTCCATTGGGTTAATTGCTCGTCCAGCTGAAAAGTTTAACATGTCACCAGTAGCAGAATTTGCCATTTTATTGATTGCACTGCCAAGCATGTTCTTAACTTCACCTGCAAATTTTTCTAATGAGCCACCTTCACCAAAGAAGTCTCCACTTGACCCACCGTCAAATGCGTCCATAAGTCCACGCATACCTGCTCCGAATCCTTGAGTCTTATAGTTAACTGCATAGTTACTTGATAAATGTTCGGGTCTTAAATATAGTGCTATTGATACATTATCTTTTGATAAGAGGTTCATACCTTTCTTGCCGTCTCTAGCAGTTCTTGCACGAGTTTCAAAAACAATGTAGTTTTCTAACTGGTCATATACTGGGTAAATTAAATCAATGTCTGCAGATGCAGGTGTTGCTTTTGCAACTGCTTTACCAGCATTTCTTGCGTCTAAGTTTTTCTCTAGAGAACTTCTTCTCTTCTCTAATGTTCTTTTAGCTTCTTCTGCCTGTTCTCCTAACTGGTCAAGGACAGATGTCTTGTCAATGTTTTTTAATTTGTTTTGGATACCCTTAACGGAATTGACGGCAGACTTTGCCTGATTAACTTTATCTAATAATTTGCTTATCCCCATAAATACCTTCGTGAATCAATTTTAACTTGGTGTTATATCTATTTATGTCATACAGTGGAAAGTTTAAACCTAAGAACTACAAAAAATATAAAGGTGACCCTACAAAAATCTTTTATCGCTCATTGTGGGAGCGTAGATTCATGGTATACGCAGATTCTAACCCAAATATAGTTGAATGGGGTTCAGAAGAAGTAGTCATACCTTATGTGTCCCCTCTTGATAGAAAACGTCATAGATACTTCCCTGATTTCTATATTAAGTATACAAATAATCAGGGACAAACTATACGAGAAATTATAGAGGTCAAACCAAAGAAACAACTTAAACCACCTGAACGTCCTAAACATAGAACTTCCAAAAGATATCTTATGGAAGCACAAACCTATGCGGTAAACCAAGCAAAGTTCAAAGCAGCTGAAACATATTGTAAAGAAAGAAGATTAAAATTTAGAATATTAACCGAAGACCATTTGACTTAATTGCATAAATAGTTGTATGGGACAGCTATTAGACGATTTAAATAACGAACTACCTGAAGAACTCGCTGGCAGAAGTAGAGACGCCATAAACTGGTTTAGAAACAACTTAAGACAGGTAAGAGTACGTTCTTCTTCGTTATTAGATGAACTTGACCCTGCTGTAAGTAGAGTTGAATTGGGAAGAATGTATATGTTCTTCTATGATGCGAAGACACAAGATGAACTTCCTTATTGGGATTATTTCCCATTATGTATTCCTATTAAAAGATACAGCACAGGTTTTATGGGTTTGAACTTACATTATCTTGCACCAAGATATCGTATTAGGTTGTTAGACGCAATGTATGAATATGTTTCAGACGGTGTATTTGACGTTAACTATAGAATGGTTAAGTCAATTGGAAAACTAAGATGGGCAAAACCATGCGTCAAACAATACTTAAATGGTCACTTTAAAAGTTATATAAAAGAAGTTCAACCTGAGTATTGGGACATGGTATCA
>MDSW01150150.1_pt1 | contig 15862 bp, 11 predicted proteins | sample 811171 | NCBI WGS metagenome assembly MDSW01 (sample SAMN05326641, study PRJNA326480) | marine metagenome | isolation source: seawater | place: Atlantic Ocean: North West | collected 2012
ACGAAAAATACTTACTGTAGAACCGCTAGCAATGTCAGGGGAAAAGGTAACAGTACCACCACCACCAGAGCTAACTGCATTATTAGAAAGACCAGTCGTATAATTACTGATTGTATAGTTGGTAGCAGTGACATCATTAACACTTACTTGGATGTGACTTACGTCAAGAGATGGAAAGTTAAATGTTAAAGGAGATCCCGCATATGTATAAGTTACTTTTGCTGACATAGTTAGGGTTTGTTAAAGTTTCGTAAGTTGTCAAGGTAGGCTGCCTTCGTTGATTGACGGTTCGTCTCTCTTTCAAGGACACGCATCTCTTGTGCCTTAGCAAGTAATTCCTGTACATCAGGGCGATCCTGCAAAGTCTTCCAGGCTTGTGACCTAGCTGTATCAAACAGTTTTTTAATTTGACGGTTATGTGCATACATCATAGGATTCATCTCTACATTCATCGCAGCATCACGGTTACCAAAAGCACCTTGAGCCTTAGTAAAATAATTGACCTTATTCTCCATATCTTTAATGGATTGAATAATATGTGGCTCACGTGCCATTTTGTCAAGGTTATCTTCTAGACTACCTATCTCATTACGCCAATCACCTATAGCCTTAGCAAACTCAGATCGGATCTTAGGATGCTTTTGTAGGCTTACATTCTCAGGACCAGGTGCAGAGTACGTACTTAGACGTAAGTCATAATTAGAACGTTCCAACAGTTCCAAGGCTTTAGTATTACTGCCAATATTAATAGGCACAGCAGAGAGAGCGTTGAAGAACTGAACAATCGGCGGTTCTTCATTTAACCTCTTACCATTCAGGATATTGAACTTATCAGGTAGACCAGGAATGTATTTATTACGATTACCAATAGCACTTAACGCATCAGCTTCTATCTCTTTGAGATACGGGTTTAATACATTACCAAGGTCATTACGCAGACCACCAAAAGGAATCTGGGTATTTGCTTGACCACCTATAAGACGTCCATAACCTGCCCCAGGCTCAGCATTAAGAGCCTTAGTAAGGTCATGCATTTGACTCATCATAGAGCTATCTGTAAGTACTTTTGCAATAGCAGTAAGCATTTTATTTCCCATACCTTGCGTCCACTCTTCACCCATAGTATGTGCATTGTCACCAATCAAACCCACAATCTTAAGCATAAGATGATGTGTTTGCAAGAGTGATACAGGCAAGGCGACAGGACCAATACTTACAGTATTAGACTTACGTCCAGCACTACGTAGTACATTTGCTTGCTGCTTCTCGATACTACCAGAACCTTTACTATTACCGGTCATATACGAAAGTGAGTACAAACCAAGTACAGCAGAACCAATTGCTTGGCGTCCTAATAGATCATCCTTAGCAGCTTCTAGGTCTTCTACAGTATTGATTCCGTACTTACCAACCTTTTCTTTAAAGTTTTTAGCTGTAGCATTCAGGATTGCACGTTGCTCATTAAACGCTAGACCAAGTAAAGGAGTGTTTTTAAGATTTAGAACAAGGTCATTAATTGATGGCGTAGCAAAAGCAAACATCCGTGCAAGCAACGGGTGTGTATTCATAAAGGCTTGGAAGGCTTTAGGCATTCCATCCAAAGGTGTAGTCAAAGTATTTTCTTGGACAATCTTTGCAAGATATGGATCCTTAAAAATATCGATGTTACCCTCATCATCAAGTAGATTATTGAAGTACAATTCGTCAGCACGTTTCATGATTTCTGGTGTGATCTCAGTAAATGTGCCGTTATCTACTTCCTTCATTGCATTACGGATAGCCAATGAACGCGCACGTTGCTTAGCCATGACGTATGTCCAAGCATCATCGATTGGACCAAGAACACGATTACTCCAAGATGCAACTCTGTTAAGGTTTAAGTTACGACCAAGCTTGGCCAGTCCATAAAAAGCTTTGTCAGCATTAGAGCCACGTTTGCTGTAATACTCATCAGCAAACTCCCAGTTAAACTCATCTTTGTTATAACGATCAAACCGATTATTGTAGTTTGACTTGTTCTTAGCAAAGTTGTTTTTTAGTTTAATCTTGGCAATATTAAGTGCATCAGGAAGTGACTCAAAAAATGCTGCCATTTCAGCTGCAGCTTCAAGTTGATTTACTGTATCCTTTTTACTACCACGCAAAAGTGCCCTCATCTTAGAACCAAAGAATCGGCTAAGAGTTCTAAAGAAAGTAAATTCAGCAGTACCGATAAGTGCACGTTGTGGAGTCTTAACGCTATTCAATGCACTGTTAATCCATACACCCTGCATTTCACGTGCAAGTTGACCACTGTTTGCTTTACCGTTTAATTGACCACCACGAATCTTCTTACGCATATATGCATCTAAATCAAGCCAGTTACGTGTGCTTTCAGAAGAAGCAAACATGTCTAAAATAGACTTCGTAAAGGCAGGATTCTCCGTGTCAAACTCCTTAAATACATCGAACATAAACTCGATGTTTTCTTTAGTTTCAGCAAACGTATCGTCTAGTTCTTTAGCGATTAGGTCAGGGTCAATCTCTTTAAAATTAACTAGACCTTCACGTTGCCTAAAGTTACGCAGTTGATAAGACGCAAGCTTACGTGAACGACGTGCTTGACCAAGTGCAAAGACAAGGTTATCTTTTAGGTTAGTCATCGGCCCATCAATAGCAAACGCATCTCCATAGGACATGACTTCACGAGCTGCTTTAGCAGCGTTCTGTGCTTGCTTGAAAAGATGACTGACGACAAGGTCAGTAACAACAACGTTCGATGGTGACCATGCACTTAGGTTGACTGTGCCAGGTCCTTCACCTGTCTGAAAAGGTGCATCCTCTAGAATAAGTTTAAAGTAGTCCTCAGGACTTTCCTTCATTGCATCGTGTCCAATAATTTCTTGGAAACGCTTAAGGGATGGTTCTAGGATTTCTTTTACAGAACGACGTGAATCTCTTGCTTCACTAACAAGTGATTGATATGTTTCATCAGAAAGCAGGTCTTGTGCAATCTCTTTCATGTCAGCTGTAGACATGCCATTCTGTGCATTCATTCTACGAACTTGTGCACGAGTAAAGATTGGATCTGTAGACCCAGCCGTAATGTCTTCCTTGTCAATCTGATTCAGTTGCTTCAATACCTTAGAAGGTTTAGCAGTGGGAACAGCATTACCTTGCTCAAGGTTAGCAATAGGTTTATTTACATAACCACTAAACTCAGGCAAAGCTGGACGTACTGGACTACCGGGTAGCGCAGGAGGTGTGGTTGAGCCAGGTAGAGCCGCCTGACCGGGCAGACGTGGTGTCTGTGGTGTTAGTTGTGGATCATCCAATACACGGATGTCTGAGCGCATTACAGGCCACTCAAAGCTCAACGTAGAAGGAGATGAAAAGTCAATAGCAGCGACCTCATCAACTTGCTGAGCAATGTTCATGTTGACATCAGTGGTGTACTTAATAATTTCATCACTATTGCCGAACAAATTCATTACTGCTCTATCAAGCACATAACCAAGACCCATTTCAAGAAGAACGTTCTTAACTGTCTTGAATAGTGGGTGATCTGTATCCTCGATGTCTAAAGAATTAAAGATTGGAATCTCTTTAGTAAGAGGCCAAATTTCTTGCAAAGTATTAATTGCATTGCTCTGTTGACCCTTGTTAGAGATTGCTACAGTAGTACCACCAACAACTGCAGTTCCTAGTGCAGTAGTAGGTACACCACCAGTAGCCATAACCCCAGCTGCAAGCGTACCAAAGTGAGTAACATCTTCAACAAATGGTCCCCATTTAGTCTTAGCAATAGGGTGGTTGCCATCTACCTTACGAGGATCGAACTCTGGTTGGTAATCATTACCTTGCATAATCATACCTGCGTAACGCTTACCAACAGTTAGAACCGACTCAATGGCAGATTTAATACCACCACCAGCTGCTACAGCAGTCTCTGTAAGGTTTTCTTTAACACCAAATTCCTCAGGATCTTTGTCTCTCCAGCTAAGAAAAGCACGTGTCATAGAGTCAACAGACTGACTGTCACGTGGCACGTTATCTAGATACTGTTCAAGCATCTGTGGAGTAATCTCCGTAGGTACTTCAACAGTTTCAGGTACTTCAGTAGGTGCAGCAGGTTTTTCCGTACGAGCACCTACACCAACATAATGTTCGGCTACCTGATCATCTTCAACTTGTTGAAGCAGTTCGTTAGCACGCGGATAGCCTTCAAATTTTTCGTCCTCCGTAGAGTTAGTAAATTGTTCCATTTAGATTAAAAGCCGTAGCGTTGTTTTGCAGCTTCAACATGTTCTTGCATTCTAGCCATTGCTGTACGAACAGTAGTGTTATTACGATCAGCCAGGTCTTTATTACCCTTAGGGTTTCCAGTCAAAACAGCAGTGTAAAGATCCTCTCGTGATGCGCCTTGTGTACTAAGACCGACTATCTTAAACCGATCTTTCAAATAACGAACCACAGGTCCACGAACTTGATCAGCAAAACTCATGCCAGGAGTATATCCGTAGGTTTTACGTTCCTCTTCACCAAACTGAATGACGCCTTTGTGACCAAATGGATTACTAATAGATGCTTTATAAGTACCCTTTGTTTCAAATCCAATAATTGCAGCCAAATCTAATGGATTGACGCCTAGGACTTGAGCAGCATCTTCTAAAGCAGCTTTCTCTTCATTAATCTGCTGTACAAGAGACGGGTTTACATGCTGACGAGCATGAAAGGATTCACCTCGCAAAGGGATGCTTACTTGATTATTAGAAATACTATTTGGATTGCGGGTCAACAATCTCCAAGTTGGATCTGACTTAGGAATAGATTTGTATTCAGACTCTACATCAGGTGCCTTCATAGGTTTACCGTAGTAAGCCTCGTGCAGTTTATCTGCAATCTGATATTTAGTGAACTGCCCGTCAGACAAGTTATAAATACTATTTACAACAGGATGATGATCAATTTCCATACCTTTTCCAAATCTGTCTAAATAAGTTTTTAAGTCGTAGTTATTGGGGATCTGATCTTGTGGAATACCGTTTGGATAAGATCCAAGTAAATTAGATAGTTGAGCAGACAACTTACGAGTATCTTCGGGTCGAGAAAACTTAGTGAATACTCCAAACTCACCTTCGCCTTGTTTAGCTTTTTCCTCTACAAGGGTCATAACATCTTCAAACACAGTTGCAGGTGCCTGCCCTTGAATAATTGACCGCTTGCGTAATTCTTCCTTAGCAAAATCAAGAGCACGTTTAGCTGCTCTGCCCTCTTCGTATGACAGCCCACCCAAGAAGCCAGCATCATCAGTGATACGAGCCATCAACTCATTAATGCTGTTACTAAGGTCTGTCTCAACTTGCTTAATTTCATCTTCATACTTAACCTCATATACTTTACCGCTGAACTTAGACTGATTGTCAGGGGTTAGGGCAGAGTAATGCCTATCATTAGCAGTGATAGTGCCATAAGTATCGATCTTTTCTTGGACAGCTGCAATGAGATCGTTTTGCTGCATCTCTGCAGTATTCATAATCTCCTTAAAGAACTCTGTGCTTTCACCTGGAAATCTATTTTGAAAGTCAGTTAGTAGTTCTTTTTCTTGTTCTGGTGAGAAGTAACGTCCCGCTTGTAGTAACTCTTGACTAGCAGTGATGATCTGACGCTTACGGTCAATAGCAGACGCTTCTATTTGATCTTCGACAAAATCAATGTCTGCAATTTGTCCTTTGATACGTGCATCTTGAAGTGCGTACACCTTATCAGGACGCAGTTCTAAATTAGTTTTGTTACCGCCGACACGACTACTTGCATAGGATTCAATAGCAGATTCAGGTAAAGCATTGTTATCTGCAAGACTCTTCATCGTGGTAAACAAAAACTCATGCACTTTACGATTATCACGAAGCTTACCAGTCTTTGGATCGACAGTGAACTTAGCCTCTTTAACTGCCTGATCATAAGAAATAGACCCTGAAGCTAAAGAACCAGCAATGTTTTGCTCACGTTCAAAACTAAGATTTAGATCAACAACTGACTGATATTCACCACGTAGCTTAGCACTAGCTTGATATAACTTAGCTGAAGCTTGTAGAACTGCATCTTCATCTAGATCAGTCAAATTGTCATTGATAAAGTTAGTGGTTACAAAAGCAACCGATTGGGCAATTTCAGAAGATGAAGCTACAGGTAACTGTTGTTCGTTAATTTGATTACGAAGAATAGAGTCAACGTTAGTAAGACGTTGATTTAAAATACCTTGCTCTAAGAACTGACGTTGCTTAGCGCTGACACCAAGGATCTTTTCACCAAACTCAATAGATCGCCCAGCGTTTGTTTCACGAATAGCTGTGTCTAACAGACGGTTGTATTCGGCTTGTTCTTCAGGTGTACTGTCACGACCAGGGACTTCAAAACCAGGCTGTGCCATAAGTTTCATAGCAGCAACAGCCATTCGAGTCTTTGCTCGTTTGGTCAATTCATCCTTTCTCTTAGCTAGTTGACTGCCAGCAGACTGTGCCAAAGAACCAAAGATCTGTAGGTTCTCACCAGCACGGGATGCATTAGCTAGTTCTGTACGATAGTTAGCACGAATACTTTCAAACGAGCTTTGCAATCCCTGATTATAGATGTTAGTGTTACGTGCAAATTGTGAAGAGTATGTCATCCTGTAAACGGATTAAGGAGTGCTGAATAACTTTGATTTGTAATTTGTGGTGCCGTAGAATTGATAGTATTAACTGTCTGTTGAGTACTAGCAAGTGTTCCGCTAGAAGAAGCTGCTCCACCGCCACTAAATACACCAGCACCTGCCATTGCACCGACCGTAGTCAAAGCAAGCTGACCTACCAATGCCATAGGATTAGGTCCTTTCTGAAACTCAGGCATTGCAGGAGCAGGAGCAGCAAGACCAGCACCCATATTGACTTGACGCCAGTATTTGATACGTGCAACTTCAGCTTGTTCGACTGCTTTACGACGTTCAATAAAGGATTTAACAGAAAGATCCCTACGTGCAGCAAGTAAGTTACCTTCCTGTCTACCGATAGCTCGTTCTTGATTGGCACCATAAGACCTAGCTCTACCGCCTTCTGCAGCCTGACCTGTACCGATCATGCGTTTAACTTGAGCATCTTGTTCAGCCTGAAGTATTTGAGCTAATGCTTCAATTTCTTGTAAGTCAACTTCACCACCAGCTTGACTAGCAGCCAAAGCTGCTTCATCTTGTGCAATACTTACATCGACAAGGCTAGTAGAATATGCGTTGATGCGATCTAATTCACTCTTTTGATAAAGTGATTTACGTTGGTTGTAGTCATTAGCAATTTGTTTGTTTCTAGCATCGGTAGCGGCTACTTGCGATTGGTATCCACCAATAGCTGATGCAGCCTGTCCGACACCCATGATAATAGATACGGGTTCACACACGACAAAATTCAATAAAGGTTAGTTTGTTCGGACCATAAGTAAACTCACGCAAAAACTTAAAACCTAAGTATTGAAGTAACCTTAGATGTACGGTATTACGTTTGTCACATATGTTCCACAGCAGTTTTTCAGATCGACCTTCTAAATAACGTTTAGCTGATCTTGCAAAAGATATAGGGTAAATATGGATAACAGGAGTGCAGAGCATCCATATGTCTCCCTGAGCACCAATACCACCACAACCTGCTACTTCACCGTTAGGTGCCCAGAAAGCCACTGAGCCGTGCCTAAGAGAGGCTAGAGGGAGCACTAAATAGGGATCATGACCATGACCCTCAACAATCTCCCTCCGGTCCTCAGGGCGTAAATTAGAAGCAATATGGTAAGCAGTATTAGCTGTTAATTTGTCAATCTTAAACACGTCTATGATACATGGATGAGTAGTCCCCTTCCCACGACATCGAACGGAAGTTTAAAGGAGCAGGGTGAGTAGAAGTAATACTCACATTGCAGTTAGTATTACGCTCATATACAGGAACAGCTATCGTAAGTACTTTATCAATAGGTGCATCATTGACTCTGTAGTCATTCAATACTGTCTGATTATATTCTTTAGTATAGTCTGACTTGCCGATACGCTTCAATCTAACAGAAAACTGACCAATATTACCAAAACGAAGTTGCATCCTTTGAATAGTAAGAGAAGCAGTTAGATCAGCAACTAGTTGGTTGTTTGAAGATTTAGTGACATACACTTGTGGTAAAGCTACTTTAAATTGAAATGGAATACCGAAAGTAATACTACCGCCAAGTGCAGTATCAAAAGTCATAACATTACCAACGATAGAGGTTGGCTTTTTAATTTCACCATTCACAATAGCTACGACATTTGTATAACCATCGTAGTTGTCAAGGTTAGGACTATTAGAAGCAGGTTGCCAGGTATGAGTAACAGAAGGTGCAGTATTTGATGCGGTTACATAAAAGCTATCAAGGAAGGACGTGTAGTTCACAGGACCACCGTAAATACCAGAACCTGAGATGGTTGTTTCACTACCATACGGTTTGATATAACACTCATACAAAAAGTAATTACCAGAAGAATTTTCTACAATATAGAGTTTGTCATCTATACTGAAAATATAATCTATACTAAATGGAAACGTCCATTGGAACCAGGCTGACTGAATGCGTTGATTATTTGCATTGTGATACCTGTAAGCAAATATAGACTTAGTTCCTTTCTGTAAAAAGAATACCGTATTATTCTCTCTACTATTGATAACGTGGTCAACCGTAGAAGGTAACAGTGTTTGTACGATCTTAGTCTGTTCAATGAGCTGAGGCTCACGGTCTCTTGAAATATCAAACATCTCAAAGAACCTTGTGTTCTCACCGGCTTGGTCAGTAAACCCAATAGTCGTACCCATAGATACTGGTTTTGCTGACGGGTTATATCTGTAAGTAGATATGTTTGATAACTTCGCAGTCTCAGGAGTTAGTGAATCACTATCTGTATGCAGTAAGAATTGTTGACTTTGTGCAAAGGCTACAAGACCTGTGGTTGTCTCGATGGCTGATGTAAAGGTAACAGGCTCTGTTGAACTAGCAGCAATATCAATAGGGTCATCAGGCGAAACCACCAAAGCAGAGTTAAAGAAAAAATTACCAAGGTCGCCAGTTTGACTTAAGATAACATTACCTTTAGATAGAAAGCCTAATCTGTTGCGGTGAAAGATAGTTTGACTAATTGTGTTACCAACAAAACTAGGGATAGGGTTTGTTTTGTCATCACCAACTTCTCTTGGTTTCCAGGCTAGGTTGCCGTCTGTTTTGAATTGGTCAACAATAAAACCATTAAGTGTTCTAACAATAGTATGCGGTAGTGTAGCCGGATCAATTGAGGTTTTTATCTGTTTTTCATCAGCTAGTGGTGCAGGTGGAGACGGTATTGACGGTTCGATTGTTTCTTCCCATGCACCAGGACCGTCTTTATTATTATCTCCTACAAATTTAAGATAGTAATTATCTTCAGCTGATCGATCACTGTTAGTCACTTCAACAATAAAGCCATGCTTGCATTGAGATGGTAACTCAGATGTATTAATTGCTTTTGAACTAAGGATACTCCAAAGATCAGGTTCTGAAGTTGTTACATTAAATTCAGTATCTGAAGCGATATAAATACCATTACCTATAACTTCAGTCACTAGGTTGATAGGAGAATTTTGTGTCCGTATAAAAGCAGTAGCTTCATTGATTTGACTTAAGATTGATTCTGCATCAATCGGAGTAGTAGCCTCAAATGATGTCGGCTCAGGACGAAAACGTGCTTCCTGATGGACCTGTCTTTTTGCAATATTAGTAACAGTAACTAGATACTTTTGATTTTGAGGATTTTGACCATCATGTCTAGTAGTAACGCCACCCATATCAACAAATACAAAGTCACCCTTTTGCCAGCCATGTCCACCATGTAGCAGCTCTACAGTAGTGTTGTAGATAGATTGGTAGTCACTGCCTGAATTTATATTCGATGCAGTCCCTTTAAGATTAATCTGTGCTGTAGTTGTTAATCTAAATGCCAGATTTCGTCCGTCAAAGTCATTACCAGCTGAGGTTTCATGGATTTCACTAGGTACTATAAAAGTTTCACTGGCAACAAAACGAGCATCAGGATTGATATTTTCATAACCAAATTGAAACCATCTGTTAGATGTTGATCCGTTAGAATTTAATACTACTACTTGTTCGTAATTACTATTATTAGGATTTTGACTCGTAAAGAGTTTGACTGCCTGTACCTTTAAGGTTATAGCTGTCTTTTCTTGAGCTGTACTAGCTGAATTACCACTCTTAATTTCAAAGTTATATGCTCTACCATGCACTAACTGCTTCAAAGAAATAAAGTACTCATATCGTTTATTCCTAGCAGCGGATAGGGTACTGAGCATACTGACTTCCGTTGCTGTATTAGTGACAAACGTATAGTCATTGGCTGTATTAAATTTAAGCTTACCAGCCTGATGCGCTAAGTAATTTGAGGTTAGATTATTAGTGACATTCTCTGGGGAAACAGTGCCATTAGAGTTAATCTGCCACATTCTGACAGTCCCGTCTGTAGCTACCTGACCTATATAAATACCTTCCGCTTCATCACGATAGTAACTGAACCATGCGCCGTCAGTAGTAGCGCCAATCAAGTTACTGAGAAACTTTGTACCGCTACGCTTAACCAAACCATCAGTAATGTCTGGCAAACCGTTGACCAATTCTTTGACTTGCCCTGGAAGCATCAGTTCTTCAGGCTGTTGTGAAATACCAGCGATATAATTAGGAATAGTTTGGGTAATACTTGCCATTAGCGTCTCAATGCATCAGAAGGAATAAATGATCTATATGTTGTTTCATCAGGTATACCCAGGTATGATAGATCTTCCTGATCACATTCGTAATCAATACAAGTTGATCTTGCCTGCAGTTCCTGTGTAGATAGAAGCTGTACAAGTTGTGGGTTAGCTACAAGCTGTGTAGCAGCACGTCCAGCAGCTCGTAAAGTGACATAACGTTGGAAGACCGAAGGTAGATGTTCAAACTTAACGAGGAAGACAACATCGATCAGCTTGTCACTGTCAAATGTAAATGTATGATTTAGCTTATCGTAAAGCATAAGAGTACCACCATTATCTCTAATGACAGTATTAATGGTTCGATCAGTCAAACCGTCGTGCACATCAATACGACTAAGTGCAGGCACACCAAGCATGGTAGCTACTTCAGAGACTACAATATTATTATTACTATTAGGTGATACTTTGATGTGACGTTCAGTATTATAAGTCCAGCCTTCATTCTGTACATCCTTAGAAACTTCGATCAAGATGTTATGAATTAACGAAAGCTCAGGGTTATTAGAGTCAAACGAAGAAACTGGAGACTGACCAATAGCATTAAGGATTGTATTTACTGCGGATAATTCGTTATCGAGAGAAGGGTTAGTTGAAGGGGACATAATTAAAAAAAAGGGACCCCGAAGGATCCCTTATAAAGTTCAATATCAAGCGTTAGCAGGATAGGTTGTGCCAAAGGCACCAGGAGCAGAAGCACCTGCATAAAGTTCAACTGCACAGGCAGGGTTGAGGAAGTCAGCACCCATTGCCAGACGACCCAGCATCACGTCACCCTGATAAATCACGGAGACGTCACCACTGGTGACTTGCACCTGAGGACCAATTGCTTCAACAACACCAGCAGCTTCTTTCTGGAAGATCAAGCCACAAGTACCATCGAAAGCGTTTTGCTCACCATAGTTATTGTTCATGCCGGTGACGCTGCCACCGTCTTCAAGAGCAGTGTCACTACCAACAAAGGAACCGGTATTACCAGGATCAGCAACACCAGCATCAGTAGTACCACCAGTCGTACCGTACTTAGTACCGTAGTTACCCAGGAACGGGATGTTCATGGACTTATAGATACGGATACCAGCGATCTCGGCAACGCCTTGACCAGACTGCAGCGCAGTACCAGTGGCGTCACGGTTGATCAGACTCAGAGCATTAGAACCAACGTTCTGAATCAGGGAGTAGTACTGACGTGGGTTCAGTACAGCAACACGTCCATCAGAGCTGACACCCTTTTCATCGAGGGCAGCAGCAGCGTTGTAGAAAGCTTGGACAAGTTTGTCAGCATTATATGCATCAGGCAGAGTAGTACCAACCTGAATCTGTGTACCACCGGGTTCAACAAAACCAGACTTAGCGACAGGAGATGCTTGACGTGCACCTTTCGCAATAGCGCGGAAGATCAGACGGTCATACTTTTCAGCCAGTGCGTAGCCGATCTTACGGGAGATCTCAGAACGCAGGTCATAATGAGAAAGCACCTCGTCCAGTTCATAGACGAAAGCACTAGAAATCAGAAGGTCATCACAGGTGATGGTCTTCTCAGCCACAGGCGGTGCACCATCGCTGTTACCCAGGATGGCGTTACCAGGAGTGTGATACTCAGCGGTAGTACGGCCAGTGTAGATGAACTGAATGGACTTGCCATTCTTCAAGGTACGCTTCATGACAAGGTCACGAGCGATTGCATTGTTCTGGAAACCTTTGAACATCTCACCTGAAAACAATTTCAGGTAAAGAGCGCGAGCTTCAGCAGTAGTCCGTGGAGAACTTACTGCAGAGTTAAGTGCACCAGGACTAGTAAGGTTAGTAGTCAAGGTGCTAGATTGTTGTGCCATTGTTAATTAAAGAGAGTAATGTATAAGCTCTCTGAACGTTCAGAGTTATTCAATTTATTGTGGTCTATCCCACCGTCTAGACGGCAGCCAAGGTGTCCGCGTACGGGCTTGGTGCCACATGCAGGAGGAGTCCGACTCTGAGGTGCTCCTCCTACTATTCAATTGTCTTAGACCCGAGCTTCCGACGACTCGGTCCTTAAACCGTTCCTTCGGGCTATACAAGCCAGAAGTACGGGTATTATTTGGCCCCCGGTAGGCCAGTTAATAATTAAAAGCTAATATCAGATCGATCAAGTTTATTCAAAAGATCATTTCGATATGCTTCATCATTATCATATCGTGGATCAGACATTGCTTGCACAAGTTCAGCCTGACTGCGGAATACATCATTGGATTGAGCAGACTGCTTACCTTGAAGCATCCGACCTTCATATCCATTCTGCGTCTCGTACTTAGCTTTAAGACCATCAACCATAAGTTGAATGGCTTCCTTATTACCAGTGTTAATAATATTGTCAAATGCGTCAGATTCAGCTTGACTCATATTCTGACTAGCCCATCCAACAATGTTGTCATACTCTTGCTCGCCACCAACTGAATTTTTAATTGACGCTACATCAGCATCCGACAACTCAGCAACAGGTTCTGCCTCAGGAGTATTCTGATACATCTCAAGATATGTTTGAACCAACTCTTCACTACTCATCTCAGAAAGCTTAGAGATAGTTTCAGGTGTTAGCTCACCTTTTTCTGAATATTCTTCAGTAGCAGATGATAGCAAAGACTGTACAGGTGTCATCTCAGGCTCATCTTGAACCTGATCGTCCTCTGTCGAATCAGTCTCAACCTCACCTAGTTTCTTTTGTAGTTCAAGATATGCTTGTTCAAGATCTTCCGGACTTTTATATTTACCTGCGAGCAAGTTCTCCTGCTCTGCTAGCATCTTCTCACCGACTTCAAGAGAGTCCTGTTCTTCAGAACTTAATACTTCAGTTTGTGGTTCGTTATCAAATGTCAGAATTTCTGCCATAAAATTTAGGTGGGTGATTGATCCATAGCCATCTCAGCTATGGGTGATTTAGATAGTTGACCAGCTTGATCAACCAAAGATTGATTGATTTGGTCTTGCTGCTGCTGTTGTAAATCTTCTGCAATTTGTTGTTCAGACTTGACAAGGTTAAGTACATCAATACCTTGTGCAGCTGCAAGTCGCTTCACTACTTCAAGAGGATTAATGTATTGCGATAATGCTTCAGGTCCAAGTGTTTGTGCAATAGTTTGCATAAACATGGATAGGCTTTCTCGATCTTGACCACGACCCAATGCATTAACACCAGCTACAATTTGAGGACGTACAAAATCTTTAGGAATGTTTGGTAGCTGCTTATTACGCTGCAGCACCAACATGATTCTATTCAGATACGGTACAAGAAACTCAACAGTAAGTAGACTGAACAATCCACCTAACTGTTGCTCAAGTTCAAGTTGAGTAAGCCTTACCTCTTCAGCTGTAGTGCGTTCAGATTGACGGACCTGCAACTGTAGGAAAGCATCACCAATGCGTCGTTCAATTGTTTGAGCCATGTTGGCAGCAGTGGAGAAGTCAGCAGTTTTACCGACTTGCACTACAGCAATATCTTCAGGTCTACCTTGTACGATAGCTCCGTTACCTGCTTTAGATAGTGTCGCTGGTTTAGTTGTACTAGACGGTGAGACAAGGAAGATAACCTTTGCTGCGGCAGCACTTCCTTCAATCAAAGCTTGACTTAGAGCATTCAACGAACGGAAGTCACCTAAGAATTCTTCAACACGACCACGTCCATAATCTTCACCGTCAACAGCATTAAACCTAAGAGGCAACCAAGGTGTTGCATCTTTGGGAGCTGTGCTGCGACTACCAGGAATAATCTTATCAAATACTTCCTGATGCCATACCCATTTATTATTCTCTAGTCTGACGTAAGTGTAAACAGGACACTCCTTATCATAAGACTCAGTGTTATCAGACACATCGTCAGTATAAGCAATACTACCCAACACCTCTTTACTAATCATTTCTTTAGTAACGATCTCAATGACGTTACCGTCACCATCTCTGTTAACAGCAAAACGATTCAAAGGATAGTTCTTTAAACCATCAGGTCCCATATAGATCAGAGCGTTGCCACCTACAATTAAATGTTTAATTGCTTGATGTACAACCACTCGATCATTAGAAGCTGCAATGTAATCCATTACAATCCTTTCTATTTTAGAAAAGGACAAGTCAAGCTCGCTACGAATATCAGAGGAATCATAGTCCCCTAATTTATCATCACGAACTTGAAGTTTGAAGAAACTTGTTTGTGGTGGTAGAAGAGCAAGCATAAGCTTACTGGCCAAAGTAACTACAGCCTTAGCTCCTACAGAAGACCAAGGCTGAATAAGTCTTTTTTTACCTTGTGTATAAGTGTCGTCAGTAATAAGGTAAGGCAACGTCAGTTCAGAACACTCAACAGCCGAGTCAAGAAATTGACTACGACTAGATGTCAAGCGATCATAGGCTGCACGTGCATTAAGCATTCAAACCTCCTGTAGAAGAACCAGTGTCAGATACATTCATTGGAATACGTAGTTGATTTAAACCACGTGCTCTACGTGATCGATCGCTTTTTCTTTTAGAACCATATTGAACCTCTGCCTTCTTATCAATACTTAGATCAGATGCAGGCTTTGGTTTAGGCAACGGTTTTGGAGCAGGCGGTGGTGGCGGCTCCGGTGGTGGAGGTGGCGCAGGTTTCACCACTGGAGGTTTAGGAGTTTTAAATAGACACATCGGTTTTAGAAAGTCGTTGGATATACCACTCAACAACAGAACGCTGACCAGCCTTATACATGATCATGTTTATATTGTTGTCAGGTGTAGGCGTTACAGGTGGAAAAGTTTCGTCAAGCTCTTGTTCTAACTGCTCAACTGTTGGTCCAATAATAGACTCAAGCATATTGGGGGAGGTTAACATTACTGTGTTCAAAGAATGCAGGCATACGTGCTGCCTTAGTGTCGGCAAGCTCAGGTGCTTTGCCTTCATACATTAGACGGTCACTAGATGACAGCCAGAATTGTTTGTTCAAATATTTGTCTTGGCTATTACCAAGCGGTTGCATCACCCAATTGATAGTTGCCTTGCGGAGCTTATCAAGAGAAGGACTGATGTTATACCCCAGCTCAGT
>MDSW01161473.1_pt1 | contig 15862 bp, 15 predicted proteins | sample 811171 | NCBI WGS metagenome assembly MDSW01 (sample SAMN05326641, study PRJNA326480) | marine metagenome | isolation source: seawater | place: Atlantic Ocean: North West | collected 2012
ACTGTAACACCTATAGAAGCGGCTATTATTATAAAATAAATTGGAAATGATTTACCTAAAGCTGATAAAGCTTCTGGAGATATTTTTCCAGCATAAAATGTATCAACTATATTATATAATGTTTGAAATAACGTTCCTATACTGGCAGGTATAGCAAGTCTCTTAACCAGTTTAGGAATATTTTCTTTTAATAAATCCATATTTTAATATTCTTTTTGAAATATGTGCTTCTTTCCAAGTTTTTTTGCAAGATTTATTTGCCTTTGTCGCATCCTAAATCTATCTTTTTGAGAAACAGATAAACTATCGTGACAATTTGGACATGAAACGCCTTCTTCGTATTTTTTAGATTTTTTACTCTTATTAGATATTGGCTTTCTACAGCCACTACACATTGAAAAATCACCAGGAATTAATCCATGTTTTAATGAAACTCTATTATCAAAAACATAACACTCGCCTTTCCATAAACTTTTATTTTTTTTAATTTTTTTTAAATAATTTATAATTCCACCTTTTAATTGGTAAATATTATTAAACCCTCTTTTCTCTAGATAAAAGCTAGCTTTTTCGCACCTTATTCCACCTGTACAAAACATTGCTATATCCTTTTTTTTATCTAACTTATTAAGATATTTTGGAAACTCTCTAAAATTTTCAATCTTGGGATTTATAGCATTTTTAAATGTACCAACATTGTATTCAAAAGGTTTTCTAACATCAATTAGATAAGTTTTTTTACTTTTAATTAATTTGTTCCATTTTAATGGATCTAAATGATTGTCTATTTTTCTTTTGGATATTTTGATTCCCATTGGAACAACTTCCTTTTTAATCTTAACTTTGCCCCTGTGAAACGGTTGAAATTTGGACATAGATAAATTTTCACTATCAAATTTAACAAATTTAAAAATGTTTTTTATTTTTTTAATTACTAAAATTAAATTTTTTTTATTAGCTGATAAAGTTCCATTAACTCCTTCATCGGAGATTATGATTGTTCCTCTAATATTTTTTTTAATAAAATAAGCTTGTAAAGATTTTTTAATTTTTTTAATTTTTTTAATTTTCTTAAACTTGTAAAAACCTGAAATGTATATCATTATAGCTTCCTACAGACATTTAGGCCGTCGCCCAGTGGAAGAATTAAATTTTCTACTCTTTTATCATTGTTTACATATGTATTAAATTCTCTAATACATACAGTAAGTTTGTCTTGTCTTTTTTTGTCTATTACCTCTCCGTGCCATAAAACATTATCAATAACAATCAAGCCTTCTTTGCAGATCAAATCTAAAGATTCATTGAAATAATTTATATAATTCTCTTTATCTGCATCAATAAAAATTAAATCAAATTTTTCATTTTTTTTTTTTAAATCGCACAGAGATTCTGAGGCTGATTTAATTATAGTTTTAATTTTATTTTCTTGCTTAGCTTTTTTAAAAAACTTTTCAGCTACTTCTGTGGTCTTCACGTTCTTATCCAAAGCAGTTAATTTTCCATTATTTGGTAATGCTAATGACATTGTCAATGAACTTAGACCTGTGAAAGTGCCAATTTCTAAAATTTTTTTTATTTTGGAAGTTTTTATAATTAAATGTAGAAAATGACATTGTGATATTGAAACTTGCATTCTCTTTATATCGCCTAAAGTTTCATTGTATGCGATTATTTCTTTCTGAATAGAATTTAATTGAAAAGAATGATCATTAATATAATTTTCAATTTTTTTATTAATAGCAAGGTTTGAACCCATATTATTTTAGCTTATTTTTTAAAATCTCATTTAATAACTGAGGATTTGCTTTACCACCAGAAATTTTCATAGCTTGACCAATAAAGAAACCAAATAATTTTTCTTTTCCAGATTTATATTCTTCAACTTTATCCTGATTATCTTTAAGAATTTTATCAATTATTTTTTCTATTTCTTTAGGGTCGCTTTGTTGCTTAAGTCCTTTTTCTTCAATAATTTTTTGAGGATCCTTATCTCCTTGAGACATAAATTCGAATACTGATTTAGCTATTTTTCCAGATATAGTTCCATCTTTTATTAAATTAATCAGTTTAGATAGATTTTTTGAGCTTATCGGACTTTGGCTAATTTCAAGGTTTTTTTCATTAAGAAGTGCAAATAATTCGCCAGTAATCCAATTAGCGGAAAGTTTAACATCAGAACTTTTAATCACTTTCTCAAAATATTTTGAAGTTTCTAAATCAGAAACCAATATATTTGCCTCATATGGTGTTAGTTTAAATTTTTCAATAAAACGGATCTTTTTTTGGTCTGGCAGTTCTGGAACTTCTTTCTTTATATTATCAATAAAATTATCATCAAATTCCAAAGGTAATAGATCAGGGTCAGGAAAATACCTGTAGTCATGTGCATCTTCTTTTGACCTCATGGATCTTGTTTTATTTTTTTTAGTATCAAATAATCTAGTTTCTTGATCTATTGATCCACCTTCTTCTATTAGATCAACTTGTCTATTAGCTTCATATTCAATTGCCATTTGCATGAATTTAATCGAATTAACATTTTTAATTTCACAACGTGTACCAAGTTTATCGGTACCAAGTTTTTTAACAGATACATTTACATCAGCCCTTAGAGAGCCTTCTTGCATATTTCCATCACAAGTTCCTAAATATCTCATAATTGATCTTAATTTTTTTATGTACAAATTAACTTCTTCCGGAGATCTTAAGTCAGGTTTGCTAACAATTTCCATTAATGCAACTCCAGATCTATTTAAATCTACTAATGTACTATCAGGATCAATATCATGTATACTTTTTCCAGCATCTTGCTCTAGATGCAACCTTTCGATTCCAATTGTTTTTTGTTCATTGGGCAAATCCAAAACCACTTTTCCCTCACCAACTATAGGGTTTTTGTATTGAGAAATTTGATATCCCTGAGGTAAATCAGCATAAAAATAATTTTTTCTATCAAATATTGATTTTTTGTTTATTTTTGCATTTAAACCAATGCCAGTTTTTACAGCTTGCTTGACACAAAATTCATTTATTACAGGAAGCATTCCTGGAAATGCTGCATCAACTAAACTAACTTGTGTGTTTGGTTCTGATCCAAATTTTGTTGAAGATGTAGAAAATAATTTTGAATCTGATTGAACTTGAGCATGAACTTCTAATCCAATTACAACTTCGTACTTATTGCCATTTTTTTCAATTAAATATTGATTGCTGCTCACTTCATCCACCAGTGTTTTAAATCTAATTTAAAATTAATTTTCTCTTCCATTGAATATGCAATATTTAAAATATTTTGTTCGTCAAAAGCTTTTCCTATAACTTGTAGACCTAAAGGATAACCTTTTTTGTCTAAACCGGCAGGTATAGAAATTGCTGGTAGTCCAGCAAGGTTAATAGGAACTGTAAAAATATCATTTAAATACATTGAAACTGGATCACTCGTTTTATCTCCTATTTTAAATGCTGAACTTGGTGTTGATGGAGTTAAAATAGCATCCACTTCATTAAATGCTTCATCAAAATCATTTTTTATTAACTTTCTTACTTTTTGTGCTTTTAAATAGTAAGCGTCATAATAACCTGATGATAGAACATAAGTTCCTATCATAATTCTTCTTTTAACTTCATCTCCAAATCCTTGGGATCTTGTTTTTTCATACATGTCAATTAAATTTTCACCTTCGGCTCTGAAGCCATATTTAACACCATCATATCTTGCTAGGTTTGATGAGGCTTCAGCGGGTGCCACAATATAATATGTTGGCAAAGCATAATTAGTATGAGGTAATGAAATATCGATTACCTCTGCACCACAGTCTTTTAAATATTCTTTACCTTTTTCCCACAATTTATCGATTTCGGAAGGCATGTTTTCTACACGATATTCTTTAGGTATTCCTATTTTTTTACCTTTTATATTTTTATTTAAATTTGACGAATAACTAGGTCTTTTAAAATCAATTGAAGTGGAATCTTTTGAATCAAAAGAACTAATGACTTCCAATACTAAAGCAGAATCTTTAACGTTTCTTGTCATAGGTCCGGCCTGATCTAAAGACGAGGCAAAGGCTACTATGCCATATCTAGAACAACTTCCGTAAGTAGGTTTTAAACCAACTGTTCCTGTAAAAGATGCTGGTTGTCTAATTGAACCACCAGTATCAGTTCCAATTGTAGCAGGAGTAAGTTTTGCAGCTAAAGCTGAAGCGGATCCACCTGATGATCCTCCAGGAACTAAATTATCATCTATTGGACTGATTACATTTCCAAAGAAACTTGTTTCATTTGAAGAACCCATAGCAAATTCATCACAATTTAGTTTTCCAAGGAGTATTGCTCCAGCATCCCAAAGATTTTGAGTAACAGTCGACTCATAAGTGGGAACAAAATTCTCTAAAATCTTACTACTAGCAGTGGTTCTTACATTTTTTGTACAAAATAAATCTTTTACAGCAATAGGTATGCCACATAATTTATTATCAAAATTGGGATTTGCATCAAATTTTTCAGAACTTCTCAAAGCATTATCAAAAGTTTCTTCAATATAACAATTTAATTTTTTTGAAGAATTAGATCTTTCAACATACGCAGATGTTATTTCCTTAGAGGAAATTTCTTTAGATTTAATTTTTGCCACCAGTTCGGTAAGTGTATGATTAATTATATCATTCATTATTCAACTACTTTCGGGACAACAAAGTAGTCTTTATTGTCTTTTGGAGAATTTTTAAGCACGTCCTCTCTTATATTTTTAGAAACAATTTGATCTTTTCTAAATCTCAAAGTTGTTTCAGCAATTGAAGATAAAGGTTCAACATTATCTGTATCTAATTGATTCAATTGTTCTATCCACTTAAATATAGAATTTAGATCTTTCTCTAATTTCTTAGCTTTTTGATCATCAATTGATATCCTTGATAATTTAGATATATGTTTTACTGTTTTAAGATCTATACTCATATGATATGTAATTTTAAGGCAAATTATCACTATATTGAAAAATTACAATATGATCACAATAGATGAATTAAAGGTTCAATTAGACAATAAATCAAGACTAATAGGAATCGATATGGGATCTAAGAGAATTGGAATTTCTATATGTGATGAAAATAGAATAATTGCAACTCCATATGAAACAATTCATTATACCAATATTAAGAATCTTGTTTCTAAACTTAAAGAAATAATATTAGAAAATAATATAAAAGGAATTATATTTGGCTTTCCTTTAAATATGGATGGTTCCGTAGGTCCTTCCGCCCAATCAGTAAAAGATAAAATAAATTTAATTTCTAATAAATTAGATGTTCCTGCTATTTTATGGGATGAAAGACTTTCAACAGTGGGTTCATTCAATTTATCTAGTCAATTAGATATAAATGTATCTAAAAGACTTAAAAATATTGATAAAAATTCAGCTACTTTTATACTTCAGGGAGTTTTGGATTATTTAACGAAATAACGCTTGATTATATGAAACAATATAGCTATAGAGTTAGCTTTAATGGCCATAGACACAAAAAAAGCTATTAAAATTTCTCAAAAACATCTCCTAGGTATTCAAGATTTAAAAATTTCTGAAGTAAAATTTATTTTAAATGAAGCTCAAGAATTTATAGAGCTAAATAGAAGTAAAAATAAAAAAATAGACATTTTAAAAGGCAAAACTCAAATTAACTTATTTTTTGAGCCATCAACACGTACTCAGAGTTCTTTTGAATTGGCTGGAAAAAGATTGGGTGCAGATGTTATGTCTATGAATATAGTAAACTCAGCAATTAAAAAAGGTGAAACCTTGGTCGATACAGCTATGACATTAAATGCAATGCACCCCGATATTATTGTTATCAGACATCAAGACTCTGGAGCATGCAATCTTCTATCTCAAAAAGTTAATTGTGCTGTACTTAATGCAGGTGATGGAAGAAGAGAGCATCCTACACAAGCATTATTAGATGCTCTAACAATAATTAATAGAAAAAAAAGTATTGAAGGTTTAAAAATTTCAATTTGTGGAGATATTCTTCATTCAAGAGTTGCTAGATCGAATATATATCTTTTAACAATGTTGGGTGCAGAAGTTAATATTGTTGGACCTTCAAATTTATTACCAGCTTATTTAGAAAAGATGGGAGTTAATGTTTTTACGGATATGAAAAAAGGTGTTAAGGATTGTGATATAGTAATGATGCTTCGATTACAAAATGAAAGAATGGCAAGCTCATATCTGTCATCAAACAGAGAATATTATGAATATTATGGTCTGACACCTGAAAAACTTGAGTATGCAAAAACTGATGCATTAATAATGCACCCAGGGCCCATGAACAGAGGTATTGAAATTGATACTATGCTAGCTGATGACATTAATAAAAGTGTAATAAAAGAACAAGTAGAATTAGGTGTTGCGGTAAGAATGGCATGCTTAAAAATATTTTGTAGCTAATGACAAATAAAAAAAAATACTTTCTAAATGCTCATATAGTTGATCCATGTAATTCAGTTAATGAAATTGGTGGATTAATTGTTAATGAAGAAGGGAAAATTGAAGGTTCAGGAAAAAGAGTTAATAAAAATAATATCCCATCTAGAGAAAAATTTATTGATTTATCTGGAAAACATATTTTTCCTGGTATTGTTGATATGAGAGTATTTGGCGGTGAACCTGGATACGAATATAAAGAAAACTATAGATCTTTAAGTGAAGCGGCTTTAGCAGGTGGAGTTACTTCTGTAGTTACAATGCCAAACACTAAACCTGTTATAGATAGTGTTTCAATAGTTGATTTTATTCAGAGAAGAGGAAGAGATAAATCAAAAATTAATATTTTTCCAACAGCAACATTAACTAAAGATGCCGAAGGAGCAAATATGACTGAATTTGGTTTACTTAAAAATAAAGGAATAGTAGGTTTTACTGACGGCTTAAATTCAGTTCAAAATTCAAGAGTGATGTCTCGAATTATAAAGTCTGCATATGACTTTGATTGTTTGGTTATTCAACATGCCGAGGATAAAGAATTATCAAAAGATGGAATGATAAATGACGGAATTATTTCAACAAAGCTTGGGCTGGCTGGTATATCTGACTTAGCTGAAAAAATAATAATAGAGAGAGATTTAAGTTTATTAGAAGATGTAAACTGCAGATATCATATTTCACAGATTTCAAGTAAAAAATCTCTTGAATTAATTGATTATAAAAAAAATAATGTAAATTTTACTACAGGTGTATCTATAAATAACCTTGCACTTAATGAAAATGATATAGGTGAATTTAGAACTTTCTTAAAACTTTCTCCACCACTAAGAACAGAAGATGATAGGTTGTCCTTGATTGAAGGTATAAACAAAAATTTAATTGATGTGATTGTATCAGATCATAAACCGGAAGACGAAGAATCTAAAAGATTGACTTTTTCACAAGCTGCAACAGGAGCATCTGGTATTGAAACTTTACTTAGCCTAGCGCTTGAGCAATTTCATAACGGATCTGTAAAATTAGAAAAAATAATCAAGTTGTTAACCCATAATCCAGCAAAAATATTAAATATTAGTAAAGGAAATCTAAGTATCGGAGCTGACGCTGATTTTTGTATAGTTGATGTTAATAAACCATGGATTGTTAAAAAAGAAAACCTTGTATCAAAATCCAAAAATACATCTATTGAAGGAAGAAAGCTCCAAGGAAAAGTTATTGGTACTTTTGTAAATGGTCATGAATTGTATAAAATAAAATGAAATTAGAAATTATTATCATTATTTCTTACTTATCTGGTTCAATACCTTTTGGATTTTTATTAACAAAAATTTTTTTGAAAAAAGATATAAGAAAAGTTGGTTCCGGTAATATTGGAGCTACAAATGTTTTAAGAAGTGGGAGTAAAACAATTGGCTATATAACTTTAATTTTAGATATTTTAAAAGCTGTAATACCAGTTATTTTTATTAAAATTCATTATATTGAATACATATATGTTGCCTCATTATGTGTTTTCTTAGGACATGTTTTTCCAGTCTGGTTAAAATTTAAAGGTGGAAAAGGTGTAGCCTCATATGTAGGTATACTCTGTTGTATTAATTTATATCTAGGGGTCGGTTTTGGAATAGTTTGGATAATAATATTTGTTATTTTTAAATATTCATCACTATCATCTTTGGCTGGCTGTCTTTCGATTCCACTAATTAATTTCTTTATTTTAAACGATGAGGTTGTTTTTTTCTTTATAATAATGTTTGTCTTAATTTTTTATACTCATCGTGAAAATATAAAAAGACTACTAAATCGTACAGAATCTAAAACAAAAATTTATTAGTTTGACTATTGAATAGTTTTTTGTGTAGTTTCTCTAATTATGAATCTTGTCATAGTTGAAAGCCCTGCAAAAGCCAAAACAATTAATAAATATTTAGGAGATAATTACACTGTTTTAGCCAGTTATGGACATATAAGAGATCTTCCGTCAAAAAATGGATCCGTAAATCCAGAGGATAAATTTAAAATGATATGGGAAGTTGATAGTTTTTCAAAAAAATATTTGAAAGAAATTACTGATGCTGCGAAAAAATCAGAAAAAATTATTCTCGCAACAGATCCTGATCGTGAAGGAGAGGCTATTGCTTGGCATGTAAAAGAGTACCTGGACGAAAAGAAAATTTTAAAAGATAAAAAAGTTGAAAGAGTAGTTTTTAATGAAATTACTAAAAAGGCTGTAACTAATGGAATAGATAATCCAAGAAATATTGAGCCTAATTTAGTAGATGCTTATATGGCTAGAAGAGCTTTAGATTATTTGGTTGGATTTAACATATCTCCTATTTTATGGACTAAATTACCTGGATCTAAATCTGCTGGAAGAGTTCAATCTGTTGCTTTAAGATTGTTAACTGAAAGAGAGCATGAAATAGAACAATTTAAACCAGAGGAATTTTGGACTTTAAATGTTGATTTTAAAACCTCAAAAGGAGATATTTTAAATTCTAATATTGTATTATTTAACAATTTAAAAGTAGAAAAGTTTTTTTTTAAAAATAAAGAAAATATTAACAAAACAGTAAAAGTTCTTGAAAATGGCTCATATAAAATCTCAGATATAAATTCTAAAATATATACAAGAAACCCTTTTGGTCCATTTACTACTTCAACACTTCAACAAGCATCCTCAAGTAAACTAGGGTTTGGAGCTTCTAGAACAATGCAAATTGCACAAAGACTTTATCAAGGAATCGACATTCAGGGTGATACGGTTGGATTAATTACATATATGAGAACAGATGGCACAAATATTTCAAATGACGCTATTTCTGACTTTAGAAACTTTATAAAACAATCTTATGGAGATAATTACTTACCTAAAGAGCCAAATAATTATTCTGGTAAAAAAGCTAAAAATGCTCAAGAAGCACACGAAGCTATTAGACCTACTGATATTAAAAGAACCCCGGAGTTAATGAAGAAATTTTTAAGCACAGATCAAATTAAACTTTACGACTTAATTTGGTCCAGAGCCTTATCATCACAAATGGAAGCTGCCAAATTTGATAGAAAAACTATTACAATAGTTTCAAATGATAATTTAAATCAATTTAAATCTTCAGGATCAACAATAAAATTTGACGGTTTTCTAAAACTTACAAGAGTTAATGATGATGAAGATGAGAAAATTTTGCCAAATGTAGATAAAGAAGAAGTGACAATAAATAATTTTATTGATGAGCAGCACTTTACTCAACATCCGCCAAGATATTCTGAAGCTAGCTTGGTAAAAAAACTTGAAGAGCTAGGTATCGGAAGGCCCTCAACCTACGCAAGTATTATTTCAGTAATATCAAACAGAGGCTATGCAGATATTCTAAACAAGCGTTTTTTTCCAACTGATAGAGGTAAATTGTTATCTGCATTTTTAGAAAAATTATTTTCAAAATACGTAGATTATGGTTTTACCGCAAATTTAGAGGAACAGCTAGATGATATTACTGCAGGCAAGGAAGAATGGGTTAAAGTATTAGATAGTTTTTGGAAAGATTTCTATATCAATGTATCAAATGTTAAAGAGAAAAGAACAAGAGAAGTATTAGATTTATTAAATGAAAGTTTAGGTGAATTAATTTTTGAATCAGATGAAAATGGAAATATTAATAGAAAGTGTCAATTATGTAATACCGGGGAATTGAGTTTAAAAAATAGTTTTAGAGGCGGTGCATTTATAGGATGTTCAAATTATCCAGATTGTAAATTTACTAGACCTTTGTCTAAATCTAAAGCTAATGATCTAATTTCACTAGCTGAACCAAAGTTAATTGGGCAAAATGATAATGGAAAAGAAATATATTTGAAAAATGGGAGATTTGGACCTTATCTTCAATATGAAATAGCTGATGACAATTCATCATCTTTAATCAAAAAGAAAAAAAAAATTAATAACAATTTAAAAAATGTATCAATTCCAAAAGGTATAGCGATAGATCAAATTGATTTAAATAAGGCCAAATACTTATGTTCTCTACCAAAAGTTATTGGCAAGCATCCAGATAATGATAAGGATATAACTGTTAACTCAGGAAGGTTCGGCCCCTATCTTAAATGTGATAATAAATCAGCAAGATTAGAGAATGTTGATGAACTTTTTACTATTGGACTTAATAGAGCTATTATATTAATAGCTGAAGCAAAACCTGGAAGAATATCTTCATCATTAATAAAGGACCTTGGAGAGCATCCAGATGACAAAAAACCAGTACGAATCATGAAAGGTCAATATGGTCCATATATTAAATATAAATCATTAAATGCTACTATACCTGAAGAAAAAGACCCTACAGAATTAAACATGGAAGAAGCATTAATATTGATTGAGAAAAGAAAAGAATACGATAGAAGTAAAAAAAACAATAAAAAAAGAAAAAAATGATTAAAAAAATAGCTTTTATAATTATGTTTATAAGTTTAGCCTCTTGTGGAACTGTAAAAGATAAGGCAAGTGGTATAAAAGAAATGGGAAGCATCGGAAAAACATGTCCTCCAAAAGGTGAGCGAACTTTAAAACATATTTTTTGCCAGGAATCAAAATAGTAATTTGGTAATTTATAAGTGTCATACGAAAGTAATATAAAAGAATTAAATATAATATTACCCAAGGCTGCTCCCCCTGTAGGTTCCTATGTTGCGTCAAAAATAGTAGGAAAATTATTATATATATCAGGACAGATTTCAATAGATGAAAATGGCAACTTAATTAAAGGCAAATTAGGAAAAGACTTAAAAACTGAAGATGGATACAACGCTGCTATAAGGTGTGCATTAAGTATAACTTCTCAGGCAAAAAAAATATGCGATAACGATTTATCCAAAATTAAATCATGTATTAAATTAACAGGTTTTGTAAATTCAACAGATGAATTTATTGAACAGCCAAAAGTTATTAATGGTGCATCAGATACAATTGTCAAAATCTTTGGTGATGTTGGTATACATACTAGGGCAGCTGTTAGTGTTAACAGCTTACCTTTAGGAGTCGCCGTTGAAGTTGATGCAATATTTGAATTAAATTAATTATTTACCAACTGCATAAAACTTAATACCATTTTTTTTCATTTTTTCTGGCAAATAAATATTTCTCATATCATAAACAATTACATTTTTATTTTTTGTAAGTTTTTTAAAATTTAATTGTTTAAATTCGTTCCACTCAGTGTGTATTACTATAAGGTCTGCTTTTTTTGTAGCATCCACAACATTATTTGAGAAACTAACATTTTTCAATTTTTCAAGTTCTTTTTTAGGTCTCGTGGGATCATAATAATTAATTTTTACACCTTTTGAAATCAATGGAGGTATTAATTTTAGGCAAGGTGACTCTCTCATATCATCTGTATTTGCTTTAAATGTTACTCCTAAAAAGGTAATAACTTTATTCCTAACTTTATTTTTTGAAATTTTTAATATTCTATTTAAGAGTGTTTTGGATCTATTTTCATTTGATTTAATTGCTGAATTAATAATACTTAAATCTATTTTAAATGACTTAGCTAATGTAACTATGGCTCTTGTATCTTTTGGAAAACAAGAACCACCATAACCAGGTCCGGCTCTTAAAAATCTTTCACCTATCCTTTGGTCTAAACCCATTCCAACAGATATCTCTTCAATATCAATATCTGATACTTCACATAAATTTGCTATTTCATTAATAAAAGATATTTTTGTAGCTAAAAAAGCATTTGAGGCATATTTAATTAATTCTGCACCTCTTCTAGAAGTAGAAAAGAAACGTGTAGTTTTTTTTATTATTGGCAAGTATAGAGATTTCATAATTTTTAGGGCTTTTTTACTTTTTGTGCCTACAACAACTCTATCAGGTACTACAAAATCTCTAATTGCCTCACCTTCTCTTAAAAATTCAGGATTTGAAACAACATCACACTTTGATCTAAATTTATTTTTTTTTAAAATACTTTCAATTTTATCGCCTGTAGTAACTGGTACAGTTGATTTTGTAACTATTATTTTATACTTATTTAAATTAGATTTAATTTTATTAGCAACTTGAAAGACATATTTTAAATTGGCAGCGTTTGTTTTTTTATTAGTTGGTGTACCAACACAAATAAAAATTACATCAGATTTTCTTATTGAATTAGACACATCATTAGAAAAAGTTAATCTTCTCTGGTAAATATTTCTTTTTACCATTTCTTGCAAACCAGGTTCGTATATTGGAATAACTCCGGTGTTTAAATTTTGTATCTTTTTTTTATCAACATCGACACAAATAACATTGTTTCCTAAGTCAGCAAAACAAGTTCCACTTACAAGACCAACATATCCGGTTCCTATCATGCATAATTTCATAATTTTGAAATTTCAAGTGACGATTTTATATATCCACTCATAGTACCACAATCTAGATATTTACCGGCAAAATTATGGCCAATAAATTTATGATTTTCATTTATTAATTTTCTAATTGCATCAGTTATATGTATTTCTCCATTAATACCCTTACTTTGATTTTTTAATTTGGAAAATATTATTTTTGGTAAAATATATCTTCCTATTACAGCATTAGTAGATGGTGCACGGCTTTGTTTTGGTTTTTCAACTACATCTTTTATTAAAAAATTTTGATTATTAATTTTTTTATCCACTGAATAAATTCCCCATCTACTTACATCTTTTTTCTTAACTTTCATAGACGCCATAACAGAACAATTATATTTCTTGTGTAATGAAATCATGGCTTTAGAACAATTTTTTTTCATAATTAAATCGTCAGGAAACAACATTAAAAAATGAGATGTAGATATTAAATTTTTAGTTTTTAAAACTGCATCCCCGGTCCCCAAAGGTATGTTTTGATAAACAAATTTAATTTTTTTTTTTAAACTTAATATTTTTTTGTATTCTTGTTTAATTCTTTTATCTTTTTTTTTTTTAATAATATTTTTATAAAATTTATCATTGTAAAAATATTTTTTAATAAGTTTTTTTTTATTAGAAATTATAAATATGATTTCCTTAATCCCAGCTTCAACACATTCATCCAAAATATACTCTAAACCTGGTTTACCATTTATAGGAAGCAATTCTTTGGGGAAAGTACTTGTTAAAGGTAACAATCTAGTACCCAATCCGGCAAGTGGTATTATTGCTTGTTTGATCATAATGTAATATTTAATCAAGTATCATAAATGAAAATTTTTAAAAGCTTTAATGTTTTGAATAAAGAAATTAATATTGATGAAAGCATTGGATTCGTCCCTACCATGGGTTCATTACATGATGGTCATTTATCACTAATTAAAATAGCTAAAAAACAATCAAAAAAAATATTAGTTAGTATCTTTGTAAATCCTTCACAATTCAACGATAAAAAGGATTTTATTAAATATCCTAGAAATTTAAATAAGGACATTTCTATTTTAAAAAAACTAAAAGTTAATTATTTATTTTTGCCTACCAGCAAAGAAATTTATAAGAAAGGAATTAAGAAAAAATTATCAATCTCAGATAAAGATAAAATTTTATGTGCTAAATATAGAAAGGGACATTTTGAAGGGGTTTTAGCAGTTGTAAGTAGATTTATTGAAAATATTCGTCCTAAGTGTTTATATCTTGGTGAAAAAGATTATCAGCAACTTTATCTAATTAAAAAATATTTACAGCACAGGTTTGAAACTAAAGTAATTGCTTGTAAAACTGTGAGAAATAAAAGGAAATTACCGTTATCCTCTAGAAATAAATTATTATCAAAAACTTCATTAAGCAAATGTGAAAAAATTTCAAAACTTCTATTTGATTTTAATTATAGAATTTCTAAAAATTTTAAGAATATAAAAATGCTTAACTATTATAGATCTAAAATTATAAAGTTATGTGATAAAATTGAGTATTTTGAAATTAGGAATCTTACAAACTTGTCTAAAAATATTTCAAAAAAAAATTTTAAAATATTTATAGCTTATAAATCTGAAAAAGTTAGATTAATTGATAATGTTTAACTAGTAAAAAAAGTAAGCCCCAATTCCAAGAAAAGATAAAAATCCAATTACATCAGTAATTGTTGTTACAAAAACACTCGAAGCTATTGCAGGATCAACTTTAAATTTTTTTAAACTTATTGGTATTAGTATTCCAAATAAACCTGCAACTATCATATTAAGAACCATAGAGACAGCTATGATTATTGATAATGTAAAATCTTGAAACCATAACTGAACAACTATTGCACTAATAATTGCGAAAATTACACCATTTAAAATACCAATTGAAAATTCTTTAAAAATATTTTGAACAAAATTGTTTTCTGTTAAATCATTTGTTGCTATTCCTCTGACAGTAACAGCAAGAGTTTGCATTCCAGCATTACCACCCATTGAAGCTACAATTGGCATTAGAAAAGCTAAGGCAACCATTTGTTCTATGGTAGCACCAAACAAACTTATCACCCATGTAGCTAGAAATGCTGTAAATAAATTTAATAATAACCAATTAAATCTTCTTCTTGTTTTTTTAACAATACCATCTGTAATTTCCTCATCTCCAACTCCAGCTAACCTTAAAGCATCTTCCTCCGCTTCTTCTGCTAAAACAGTCAATACATCATCGCTGGTTATCATGCCTACAAGTTTATTACTTTTATCAACTACACATGCTGAATTAAGATTATAGTTTTCAAACAATCTACCAACTTCTTCCCTATCCATATCGACTGGGATTGAAAGTTGAGTTTCATTAGTAATTGATATCATTTTTGACTCTCTTGGAGTTCTCAACACTTTTGATGATGAAACTGTTCCAATAGGTTTAAACTCGTTATCTACAATAAAAATTTCTAAAAATTCTTCTGGTAAATCTCTATTCTCTCTTAAATAGTCAATCGTTTGACCTACAGACCAGTTACTTGGTATTGCAGTAAACTCTCTTTGCATAATCCTAGCAGCGCTATCTTCTGGGTAACTTAAACTTTCCAATAATACAAATCTATCTTTTGGTGGAAGTAAACTTAAAACTTCATTTTTATTTTTTTCATCTAAATTTTCTAGTATTTGGATTGCATCGTCAGATTCTAAATTTTTTAATATAAAAACAACACTTTCATTCGACAAGTATTTAATTATTTCGCTTTGAATAGATTCATTGAGTTCAACAAAAATAGAAGGATCAATTTTAAAATTATTTAATTTAATAAGCTTTTCTCTGTCTTCTTGAGACAAATGCTCAATTATATCTGCTGCATCAGCAGGATGCATTTCGCGAAATGAATTATTTATAAATGAAGCATCGCTGCTTGATATTTTTTCATTGATAACTTTTATATATTCTTTATTAAATTCAAAATTAACAATTTTATCTTTG
>MDSW01113871.1_pt1 | contig 15855 bp, 11 predicted proteins | sample 811171 | NCBI WGS metagenome assembly MDSW01 (sample SAMN05326641, study PRJNA326480) | marine metagenome | isolation source: seawater | place: Atlantic Ocean: North West | collected 2012
GCCAAGGCGGCCGGTGTCGAAGTCAGTGTACCCTTTGCACCCGGCCGGGGTGATGCCACGGACGCCATGACCGATGTGGAATCCTTCGAGCCGCTGGAGCCAATCCATGACGGTTATCGCAACTGGCTTAAGGGCAATTATGCTGCCTGCGCAGAGGAGTTGTTGCTGGATCGCACCCAGTTAATGGGGCTTACCGCGCCGGAGATGACGGTGCTGGTGGGTGGCATGCGAGTGCTGGGCACCAACCACGGTGGCACCTCCCACGGTGTGTTCACTGACAATCCCGGCGCCCTGAGCAATGACTTCTTCGTTAATCTCACGGATATGAACTACACCTGGAAGCCGGTGGACAATAATCTCTATGAGATCTGTGATCGGCAAAGTGGCGCTGTGAAATGGACCGCCACCCGGGTGGATCTGGTGTTTGGTTCCAATTCCATCCTGCGCTCCTATGCGGAAGTTTATGCTCAGGACGATAACCGGGAGAAGTTTGTCAATGATTTCGTGGCCGCCTGGACCAAGGTGATGAACGCGGATCGGTTTGATCTGCAGGCCTGAGATGGGAAAAGCGGGTTATTGAATCCCGCATTGCTGTAATGCAACCCGCGCCTTCGGGCGCGGGTTTTTGCTGTCTGCGCGATGATTTTATCTGGCCGGGTTCTGCTGGCGTCGGCAGCGGAGAGTGCCAGGCAGATACCGCTGCAAGCTTAGCACTCCCAGCCACAATAACAGGCCGTACCAGGGCAACGAACCGCCACCGCCACCACCGGATGAGCCACCGTCGCCGTCGCCACTGCCGGCACTGTCGCGTGCGATAACCCGGCTATCAGCCTCGCTAACGCCCACAAACAAACCATCGCCCTCCAGATCTGCAAAGCCACCCAGCGGGGCAGGGGCGTCATCCGTGGTAAAAATGCTCACCGGGTCGGCCAGCTGTGGTGTCAGTTGGAAAGCGACAAAGTTAGTGGGCATACCCAGGCCCCCACCCAACAGGCTGGGAATCAGACCGTACACCCGCATCTGCAACAGACTTTCCTGAATGGCGAAGGACACATTCAATTGGGTGCGGTTGCTGAACTGATTGTTGGTCAGGGTGTACACGGGATTGATGGCGACCCCGCCGGCGGGTTGCACGATTTCCACCGACTCTCCCGCGCTGATGGTTACGCTGTCACGAATGCTGAATTCCGCTTCGGTTGCTGTGCGCACGGCCACCGCCGGCGTAAATTGCAGAATCACCGCCAGTTCGGGAGTGAAACTCAATTCCTGATCAATGCTCCAGAAGCTGGCCACATCCACATCCACCGCGTTCAGCTCCACCGCCGCCACCGGTCCCAGAATTTTGGCCTTGTTGGGCAGTTTCGGTCCTTCCCAGATCACACCCAGAGGTACCCCCCATACCAACGACATGACATCCATATCGAAATCCAGGCGAAAGAAATCGGAGTCGTGGATACCATCGTTGGTAAAGGGCAGGGCCCAGTCACTGCCGTCATGGGCACCGGCCAGCAGTTGCCGGGTGCCGGTTGGAATGGTGTTTTTAATGCGCTCATCCACGTCCACCTGTTCCCGCAGGGGAAAGCAATCACCGCAATCAAAGCCAAACGCCACCGGGGTATCCATGTCCGGCGTCAGCACCGCCAGATCGGCAAAGGAAAAGGCGGGAACGCCGGCCACCGGGCGGATGCCGGGCACCACCAGGTCAGTACGGTAGAGGCCTCCGGTAAACAAAGGCAGAGTTTCCTCTTTCAGCCGGATATCCACCCCGGCTGGGGAAAAGTTCAGCCCCAGCCACTCGCTGTCGGCAAAGCGCACCACGCCATCCACAGTGGCGTTACCCACGGTGGTATTACGGGAGTCCGCTGTATAAATCACTTCCGAGCCGCGCTCCTGTTCGCCGGTGTTGAAATTCACGCTGGCGTATTCGGTGCGGACGTCGGCCTGGGCATGGATAAAGCTGCCGATGGCGAAATCCACATTGGGTGCGGTGGAGCTCAAACGATATTGGCTGTCGTCATTGCTGAACCAGGTCTGGATGCGGAAGACCTCTCCCTCGGCCGCGGCTGTCACATCCGTATTGATACCCGCGGCGCCGGCCAATGACACGGCCACCGAGCCGGGGTCCACCCGGAAATGCCCTTCGATTCCCAGCTCCAGATCCATGGAGTAGCGCAGTTCCATCCCCAGGTCGTAGTCCCGGGTGGCCGGTTGCGTGGGTTTGGGCCCGATGCCGGCTCCCACGCTTCGCACCCAGGTTTTGCGATTGCCAAAGGCATCCAGGCAGCCGGACCAACCCAGTTTGGGTGGTGCCACGCAGTACGGTTGCCGGATTTCCCCGGCGATGCATTCCGCCTCCGTGGGGGAACGCCTGAACAGGGTAATATTCTCCACTTTCAGGGTGTATTCATAACTCTGGCAGGTGGCCAGGGCCCGTTCCCAGATGGCCTGCAGGGTGTGAACCGGCAGCTCTTCGGGCAGGCGGCGGATCTGGCCCCGGGTAGTCTCGGGGATGTGCTCGTCCAGCAGATGGAATTGAATGGCCTGTTCCTGCAGATCCCGCCCCCGGTACAGCGGTTGATCCTGGGTGCTGAATTGCAGCCCGGTTCGGGTTTCCAGCCCATAGGTCATGCCGGATATCAAGAAAATCAAAGGGATGGTGAAAAGCCTGATAATGGTATTCATAGTGATGCCCTGCCCCAAAAAAACTTGAGTCTAGGGCCCGCCGGCGGCGGCCACCATACACCAGATGGTGTAATTTGCTTTTGCCCGGGGACTGGGTTGTACTTGATTGGAAAAGCATCAAATAGGGAACCCAGTGGACACTCAACTGCAGCGGTTGCTGCTGGACACCTCAGCGGAGCCGGACCGAATCACAGAACTGTTGCAGGCCATGGCATTGCGGCTCAGCCAGCCAGAGCAGGCCGAGGGCGTGGGAGCGGAAGCGGCGCTGCAGGATTTTCAGCTGGCACTGAATCTGGCGGAAAAACTGTGTCAGACCGCCGCTGACAAATTCCGGCTGGAGTCGGTGCTGAATAATATGCCCATGGCCATGCTGGAACTGGGGCCTGATCTCAGCGTACGCGGTACCAATCAGCAGGCCCAACGCTTGCTGGATGCCGGGGTGTTTCTGCGCCGGCAGGGGCATTCGGTAATTTGTGATCATGAGCTTAGTCAACAACGGCTGGAGGAACTGGTGGCCCAGTACAGCGTGCCGCGGGCAGAGCCTTTACCACCGGCGGTGTTTAATCTGGCGTCTGTGTCGGACCCGGGCCATCTGGTTCCCTGTTACCTGTATCAGCAGTCGCAATTCGATTTGGAACGGCAGCAGGCGGTGCATCATGTCTGTCTGCTGCTGAATGAAAACGCCAACGCCACGCCCGGGCAGAATGTGTCGGCCTATGCGCAGCACCATGGGCTGACTGCCGGGGAAACGGAAATACTGACCCTGCTGACCAATGGCCTGAGCGTTAACGAAGTGGCGAAACAGCGCTGCAAGAGCGTGCATACCGTGCGCACCCAGGTAAAAGGCATACTGGCGAAAACCCGCGCCGGTCGTCAGTCCAACCTGATTTTACAGGCACGGCAGTTTGTTGCGGCGGGTGCTGCCACGGGCGCGGCATTGCAGCCACAGTCCGGAGCCGCGCAGCGCTTTACCCTGAGTGACGGCCGCCAAATCACCTATTCCGACAGTGGTGGTCCCAGTGATCAGGTGGTGGTGCATTGCCATGGGATGTTCACCTGCCGCCTGGATCCGGTGGATCATCAGGTGTTTCGCCAGCGGGGTCTGCGGCTGATCATCCCCGACCGGCCGGGCTATGGCCTCAGTGACCCACTGCCCAACCATAGCCTGCTGGACTGGGCCGGCGATCTGCTGGAACTGCTGGAGGGCTTGGGCATCGACCGCTGCACTCTGCTGGCGGCGGATTTCAGCAGTGCGTTTGCCCTGGCGGTGGCCTGCCGGGCACCGCAGCGGGTGCGGGATGTCATTTTACTGGAAGGGGCGGCGCCGGTGGACAGCCGCCTGGAGCGTTACGAAGCCACCATGCCGGTGTACTATAAAGCGGTGTTTCTGGTGGCCCGGCGGATGCCCAAGTTGATCCACAAGGCCACCTATGTGGCTTACGCGCACTTTTCCCGGGATCCGGAAAAAGCCCTGCATCGCTTTATCGACATTATCGGTCAGGATAACAGTCGGGTGGTGCGCGAGCCTCATATCTATCCGCAGATTCTCACCGCCGTGCGGGAATCCATTCGCCAGGGCATCAGTGCCCTCAGCGCCACCCAGATTTTACTGTTTTCGGATTGGGGATTTGCCCTGTCGGCGGTGCGGTGTCCGGTGTATCTGGTGTGTGGCGATGCCGATCCCCTGGCCAGTTACCACCGCGCCCGATTGGAGGATGCGCTGGTACAACCGGTTTTGCTGCCGCTGGCGGGGCAGGGCTGGGCGGGCATGCTCTACCGGGAAATAGATGCGGTGCTGGACCAATGGATGGAGCACAGAATTCAACATCTGCCGTTTTCCATGTGAGCAGTTCAGGGCCCGGGACTTTCGGTTTCCCGCACGGTGACCTGAGAGTCTTATAAACCCCTTTAACCTTACTCAAATAAAGGTTAAAGGGGTATGGAACAGTTCATCTGATAGCAGGAACTTTGCGTCGGCCTATCCTCACCCTCAGATTTGATAAGGGCGGTGGTCTGGCTGATCCGCGCCAGCTAAAATCTCCGCCTAATGCAAAACCTCACATAATGAGTGGTTATGGCGATTGCATATCAGATTGTGCTGATATGCTGCCAGATTAGCCAGGCTTTTCAATCACTTGACGACGGAAGCGCAGTCCCGTCCAGGGCCTGTCCGGCGTTGTTCTGAATACCGTTTATCAATATACTGCAAAAAAATGAACCCTGGCTCAGGCAAAGGCGCTCAGTCATCTTCCGGTTGCAGCCCCACCAGATTTTAGGTCGATTCGTTCCCGCCCTCGCCTCAACCACCGATTCACTGTCCATCACCTGTCCGGCACCGAAGCGGTCCGTGCGCGTGGCCCTGGCAATCAGCACTCCAGCCCGGGGATTCCGTGCCGGCCGCGGACAGTCAGGCTAAACCAACACGCGGAAACAGACCCGCTATGAACAATCTGGCAACCATAGAGCAAGAGCAATTTTGGGTGGGCATTGGTGCTTCCGCCGGCGGGCTGGAGGCCATTAAGAGCCTGTGTCAGGCCCTCTCCAACCAGGCCAATGCCGTCTATATCGTGGCGCAGCATCTCTCCCCCAAACACGACAGCATGTTGACCGAACTGGTGCAGCGGATCACCGAAATCCGGGTGGAAACCGTGGAGGACGGCATGGAGGCGGTGCCCAACGTGGTGTATGTCACGCCACCCCAGCACGATGTTTCGGTGGAGGGCAATCGCCTGCGGTTGACCCGGGTGTCTGATGCCAACATTCCCAAGCCGTCAGTGAACAACCTTTTCACCTCCCTGGCGGAACAAAAGAAAGAACGGGCAGTGGGGATTATTTTGTCCGGAACCGGTTCCGATGGGGCCCATGGTATTAAGATGATCCGTGCTTCCGGCGGCTGTACCTTTGCTCAGACCGAAGAGACCGCCGCCTATTACGGCATGCCCAAATCAGCGCAGGATACGGACTGTGTTGATTTCGTTCTGGCACCGGAACAGATCGCCGAGCACCTGAATAAACTGAGCTCTCACGTACCGCAGAATCTGCGCCTGAAACTGGAGCAGGATGAGGCGCGGGACCGGTTTTCCGAGCTGTTTACCATCATTCGCCGCCACTGTGGCGTCTCGTTCAAGCAATACAAGAAAGCCACGCTGCAACGCCGCATCGAGCGTCGCATGATCGCCAATGGACTCACTGATTTTGATCAGTATGTGGATCTGGTGCGGGGGGATCCGGAAGAAGTGGTATTGCTCTATAAAGATATTCTGATCTCAGTCACCAGTTTCTTCCGGGATCGGGAAGCTTTTTTGCAATTGGAGACCGTGCTCAAGGATATTTTACGCAGGCGTCATAATCAGGAGCCCCTGCGCCTGTGGGTGGTGGGTTGCGCCACCGGCGAAGAGGCCTATAGTCTGGCGATTCTGCTGGCGGAGTCAGTGGGTGGGCCGGCTAACCTGGAGGACCGTAACTACCAGATCTTCGCCACCGATGTGGATTCCGATGCGCTGGGGGTGGCACGACGGGGGATATACAGCGAATCCTCACTGGAAGATGTGCCGCCGGAATTCAAGAGCCGGTATTTCATCCGGCGGGGGGATGACAGCTACGAGGTCATCAAAGAGTTAAAGAGTCTGGTTCTGTTTTCCGGCCATAACATCATTGATGATCCGCCATTTTTGCGCATCGACCTGATCACCTGCAGAAATCTGCTGATTTACTTTGAGCATGACCTGCAGAAAAAGGTCTACAGTATTTTTCATTATTCATTGGCAGCTTCCGGCTATTTGTTTTTGGGCAAATCCGAAAGTACTTCCCAGGTTACCGATCTGTTTCGACCGGTGCGTAGCAAGGAACGGATTTTTCAAAAGCGCAGCGTCACTTCGGTAACGCCCAACCGCTATTTTGTCACTGGCAAGACCCCCTATTATTCCAAGATCTCCGACAAGCAGCCCGCCGAGACTGACAAGGTACCCGACCTGCCGCAGACCTTCGTCGAACAGTTGGGTGAGGCGTCGGTGCTGATCAACGATAATCTGGATATTGAACATGTTTACGGCGAGGCCGCCACTTACCTGCGACTGGGGCGTGGCAAACCATCGCTGAATCTGGGTGAAATCGTTATTGATGTGTTTCGTCAGGATGTGCGGCCGTTGGTATTCAAGGCGCTACGCACCAAGACCCTGGCCAAGGGCCAGGAGCGCAAAGTGGCGAGGGACGGAACGGTGTACGTGGCCCGGGTGATGGTATACCCGGTGGTCATGGACGATGCGGCGGAGAAGTTTTTGCTGGTGTGTTTTCAGAAAACCAGCGACAAAGTTGAATCAGCCACGGCAACTGACCCGGCCGACAGCAGCCGGATCAATGAACTGGAAGATGAGTTGTCCATGGCTCGCGAGCATCTGCAAACGGTGATTGAGGAGCTGGAGACATCCAACGAAGAACTGCAGTCGATGAATGAGGAGCTGCAGTCATCCAATGAGGAGTTGCAGTCTTCCAATGAAGAGTTGGAAACCACCAATGAGGAGTTACAGTCCACCAACGAGGAGTTGGTGACACTCAACGACGAATTGAATGCCAAGTCTTCGGCGTTGGAACAGGTCACCACGCAGTTAGCCAATATCAAGAATTCATTGCCGTTTCCCCTGGTTTATATCGATAACGACGGCAATCTGATCCGCATCAATGAGGCGGCGAAAGAATTTTTTGCCATTGCGGATGAAAAGCAGAATCTGTATCGGATACTGCCCGCTGATCTTAAGGGTGCGGAGATTCCCGCGCTGGTGAAAGCCGCAATCGCGGTGGGCAGTACTCGTAAGGTCAGGCTGGAGCGGGGGGATCGGCATTATCTGCTCTACGTGACTCCCTACCAGCATTCCGATGATGTGGTTGTGGGTGTAATTCTGAGCTTCGTCGATAACACCGACTTGATTCGCCAGCAGGAGGAACTGGAATTGAGTCGGAAGAAAGCGCAGGAAGCCAATGTTGCGAAAAGCGAGTTCCTGGCCAATGTCAGTCATGAAATTCGCACACCACTGAACGCCATTGCCGGCGTCAGTGAATTGTTACGGCTGCAGATCAACGATCCCGCCAAACGGGAAAAGATTCTGGATATTTTGGAAAGCTCCACTGGCAGCCTGAAAAATCTGTTGGATGAGTTGCTGGACTTCGCCAAGCTGGAAGCCGGTCAGGTAGAGCTGGAGTCCACCGATTTTTCCATGCAGAAGATTATTGCTGAATTGGTGGAGATCTACTCGGTACAGGCATCGCGGCATGAGGTGGCGTTGATTTCGCATATGGACAGTAGCCTGCCCAAACGCTTTGTGGGTGACCCGCTAAGGCTGCAACAGGTGATTGGCAATCTGCTGTCCAATGCCGTGAAGTTTACCGAGCGGGGTCATATTGAATTGTCGGTGTCGGGGCAGGATCAGGGTAACTTCCACCAGGTGGTGATAAACGTCAGGGATACCGGAGTTGGCATGGAGCAGGCGGAAATCCGCCATATCTTTGATAAATTTACCCAGGCGGATTCCTCCATATCCCGACGCTTCGGTGGCACCGGCCTTGGTTTGTCCATTGTCAAGGAATTAGTGGACTTGATGCTGGGTGAAATCGTGGTAAAAAGTGAAAAGGGCGTCGGTACCGAGTTCGAGGTAACCCTGCCGCTGCGGGAGTCCGACAGAGCCCAGATTGACCGTGAGCTTATCATGGGGTCGGAGATTCCCCGGGAACAGCTGGATGCCAACCGGATTCTCATCGTGGAGGACAACCGCTCCAATATTTTCGTATTGTCAGCATTTCTGGATGAATTGGGTTTGCACTATGATATTGCCGAAAGTGGGCCGGAAGGTTTGGACATCCTGCGCTGCACTCCGTACTCCATCATACTGCTGGACCTGCAGATGGAAGGGATGAACGGTTTTGAGTTTTTTGAGCGCTTGCAGGAATACCAGCAGCACAGTCAACAGGACTATCGGGTGATCGCGGTTACAGCCCACGTTCAAAATGAGATTATTGAAAGGTGCCGTAAAGCCGGTATGCACGATTTTCTACCAAAACCCCTGGATATGGTGAAGCTCAAAGCCACTTTGCTGCAGCATATGAAATGACAGATGGAACAGATCGAATTACGCTATCCGGGCCTTAATCCGGTATTTTTTATCGGTGCCTCCTCCGGAGGAGTCAAGGCACTGGAGTTTCTCGCCCAGCGGTTGCCGGAAGATTTTCCGTCGCCTTTGTTTTTTCTGTTGCATCGGCGCCGGGAAGGTGCTGATACCAGCCAGATGCTCCACAGTATCCTCGCCAGCAAAACCAAATTAAAAGTGGTGGTGGCGGAGGCTGGCCATCCGGTGAACGGTGGCACCATCTACCTGCCGCAGGACAACAGGCACCTGGCGTTGGAGGACAACCGCATTGTTTTGCTGGAAAAACCGGACACCGAAGAGTGGCGGCCCAGCATTGACGTGTTGTTCAAAAGCGGTGCCAGGGAATACAAGGAGCGGGCCATCTCGGTATTGCTTACCGGCAAACTTGATGACGGCGTGGAAGGCCTGCGGGAAACCACTTTTCAGGGGGGCATCACCATAGCGCAGTCACCTGCCGACGCCTACGACCCGCACCTGCCGTTGAATGCCCTGCTCAACGATCATCCCCTGTATGTGTTGCCATTGAAGGATATGCCCAAGCTGTTTTGCGAGTTGGCGCACCACCATATGGCGTCGGACCAGCGTGACGTTGCCGGACAGGCAGCCATTGCCGCCCGGCGCATCAAGCAGGATCCGGCAGCCATTGATCTGCCGGAAAATCGCCCTGGAACATCCTGATCGTCTACCTGACCTTGCTTAACAGGCCCAGATCCACCTCGTACCGGGTTTTCACCGCAGGCATGCTGGCGTACAAAAAGCTTTCCACGTCGTACAGCGTGATATAACCGTTGTCGACGCCCCCAAGATAGGCAAAGATCAGCTTGGTCTCGGTGCGGCCGGCACCTGTAATCGTCACGTCTTCTTCGGCGCAGGTGGCCAGTTTGACCTCCAGCAGATCAGGGTAAGTCAGGCGTCCCTGCTCATCCGCCAGCAGTGCCAGGCGGTCGAGGGTGGCCTGTCTCCTTGCTTCGGTGACTTGGGTGGCGCCTTTCGCAAAAGTCAGTCCACAGTCATGGGCGATCCCGGCGGCCTGATGCAGGCGGCCGATGTCCACCCCCGCGGCCCCGGGTTGACCCACTGCCACCGTGGCAGCCACCGTGCCACACTCCAATGGTGCACAACCGAAAACGTCGGCGGCGGCTGTCAGTTCCGTGGTTGAGACCTCCAGTGTCTCCTGCTCCGCCAGCGTCTGATCGAGCAGTCCGGAACGCTCCAGCATGCGCACAAACGGACAGAGTATTTCCGGGTTTTCCGGCCGGGTGCTGCCCCGCTCAACGGTGGGAAACTCCGCCACCAGCTGCTCCCGGGTGGGCCCGGAAGCGTCGCCGCAGGCAGACATAGTAATGATTCCCGAAAGCAGCAATAACAATCGCAGTGAGCAGGTATTTGAGTGCCGGTGTTTCATGGTGAGTTCCCCTGGGGTAGAGTGGCGAAAGCCAGGAACTGCCCTGGGGCCTGGCTTTACTAATCGTCATGGTGCAATCCGGCGGGTGGTTACTCAATATCGAAGGTAGACAGAATGTAACCTGCTTACCTGCCTATCAGCCTGCTGCGGGGAGACTCTTGATACGCGGTCCCGGGGGATGACGGTCTGTCAGCTCTCACTGGTGGTATATATTGGTGATAGAATAGCGGCCTCCGTAACCCCACTTCGGTCCGCGGCAGAGCGGCAGCGGGAATGTACGCCATGAATCGACGCCAATTATTGATTGCCGCCGTTGCGGTTGCCATCCCTCTGGCCCTGTTGCTGCTCTATCTGCAACGGCAACAGCCCATTGACTGGAACAGTACGGCGGTGCAGTGGTACCACTATGAGGCCGGGTTGCAGGCGGCCGCGGCGCAGGATAAAAACATAGTGCTGATTGTGTACGCGGACTGGTGCCCCACCTGCAAGCAGTTCTCTCGCATGTTTCATGATCCGCAAGTGGTGGATGCCAGTGACAATGTGATCCTGATTCGTCTGGACCAGGATCGGGACACGCAGTATCTGGAGCAATACAGTCTGGATGGAGATTACGTGCCAAGAACGTACATTATTGATCGTAACCGGGAAATCATGACCAGTCCCTATCGCAGCAGCCGCTACGAGTTTTTTCTGCCGCCGGGTAATACGGAGTATCTGGCGAACCTGCTGCGGGAGTTAAAGTAAGCTGCTGTATCTGATTCTGCTTTCACTGCCGGCGGGCTGGCTGCTCTGGTACCTGATGTCCCGGTTTCGGGTCCGGCGGAAGCAGCGGCGCCGCCAGCGGTTATTGGCTACGGAAGTGCCGCCGGCCTGGCATGAACTGCTGCGGCGGGAGTTTCCGTTGTATCGCAGGTTGCCGGCGGATCTGCGCCGGCGGTTACTCGGCCATATTCAGGTTTTTCTGGATGAAAAGGTGTTCGTGGGTTGCAATGGCATGGAGGTCACCGAGCCGGTGCGGGTGCTTATTGCCGCCCAGGCCTGCCTGTTAATATTGAATCAGCCAACGGACTATTATCCGGGTTTCCAGACGATCCTGGTCTATCCCGACACCTTTGTGGTGCCGGTCACCGAGCGTGATGGTGTCATTCATTCCGATACGGTTTCGGCACGGCTGGGGGAATCCTGGCATCGGGGGCCGGTGGTACTGGCCTGGGATCAGGTATTAAATGGCGCGCGGGATGATCGGGATGGCCACAATGTGGTGATGCATGAGTTTGCCCATAAACTGGATGAGGAGAACTGGCAGGTGGACGGCCTGCCGGTGTTAACTGATCCGCAACAGTATCCCCAGTGGCAGCAGGTTTTGAGTCGGGCTTACGCTGAACTGCAACAGGCAGTGGCCCGGGACGAACCTGCGGTGATTGACGACTACGGTGCCAGTTCCCCGGCGGAGTTTTTTGCGGTGGTGACTGAAACCTTTTTTGAAAGACCCCGTTTGCTGCACCGCCACCATCCCCGGCTTTATGATCAATTCCAGCGGTTCTATCGGCTTGATCCGCTGCAGTGGTATCCGGACTGAGGCCGACGCCAGCCTGCCCCTGAGCCCCGCCGGCGTTGGCCCCAGTCCGTGGCGGCCGTGGGTCAGTGGCGTATAATCAGTGGCGTATAACTGGCCCTAATACAGTGTTATAACTTGGGGTTTATGAAAACAGGATTATGAACACAGGATTATCAACATGCTGAAAATCTGGGTGGATGCCGATGCCTGTCCGGTGGTGATTAAAGAGATTTTATTCCGCGCCGCGCAGCGCACCGGAGTGACCACCACACTGGTGGCCAATCAGTATCTGCGGGTGCCCAAATCGCCTCATATTCAATTCCGCCAGGTGGCGGCGGGATTCGACATTGCCGACAACGAGATTGTGAAGCTGGTGGCGGCGGGGGATCTGGTGATCACCAGTGATATTCCCCTGGCGGCGGAGGTTATTGAAAAGCAGGCCCAGGCCCTCAGCCCCCGTGGGGAGCTGTTTACCCCGGAAAATATTCGCGGCCGCTTGAATATGCGGGATTTTCTCGACACCATGCGGTCCAGTGGCCTGGACACCGGAGGGCCGCCGGCCCTGACCCAGAGTGACCGGCAGGCGTTTGCCAATCATCTGGACCGGATTCTGGCCAAAGCCAAAGCGGCTGACTGACGTACTTATTCAGAGGTTCCTTAATTGCCAATCATGTTGGATTGGCAATTTTGCTGGCAACAAGGAGGATTATGCATGGCGGTGCAACCCAATCCAGCGAAAAATACAGACAATAATGCCGGCGCCGCGCTGATGCTGGGGGTGTTTTTGTGTGCCGGCCTGCTGGGTCTGGGATTTATCCTGGCCAAAGCGGCGGTGGACGTAAAGGAGTACGAACGCAGTGTCACCGTAAAAGGCCTGGCGGAGCGGGAAATGTCCGCGGACGTGGTGATCTGGCCCATCCAGTTTACCGAGGCCAGCAATGATCTGGGGGCTTTGTACGGGGCACTGGATGACAGCACCAACAAGATTAAAAGCTTTCTGCTGACCAATCATATCGCAGGGGAGGATATCAGTGTGTCCGCCCCGGCGATTACCGATAAGTCCGCCCAGCAGTATGGCAACAACGGCGCCGCCGAGTTTCGCTATACGGCGCTGCAGAGCGTAACCGTGTACTCGAAAAATATCGGCGCGGTGCGGGCAGTCATGGGTGAGCTGTCCGAGCTGGGAAAGCAGGGGGTGGTGATCACCCGGGGGGATTATCAGGCGCAGACGGAATACCTGTTCACCGGCCTCAACGAAATCAAGCCGGCCATGATTGAAGAGGCCACCAAGAAAGCCCGGGAGGTGGCCAACAAATTCGCCGCGGATTCCGACAGTACCCTGGGCAAGATCAAACGGGCCTCCCAGGGCCAGTTCAGCATCTCTCCCCGGGATAAGAACAACCCGCATATTAAAAAGGTGCGGGTGGTGTCCACCGTGGAATACTACCTTTCCGACTGATTCCCGCTGCGGCAGCCAGTGGTCATACCCCGCTCATGGCCACGCATATTCGGAATTTCATATATATGTCATATTGCATAGGTACCCTGGGATTGTCTGGCCATGGCTGAATCCCGGGGGTGCCATTGAATCCTGTCCAATTCTATAAATGTCTGGCGGACGACACCCGTTTACGCTGCCTGCTGCTGATCTTTCTGGAAGGGGAGCTTTGCGTCTGCGAACTGATGGCGGCGCTGGAGCAGAGCCAACCCAAGATATCCCGCCACCTGGCGCAACTGCGTAAATGCGGACTGGTGCAGGACCGGCGTCAGGGGCAATGGGTTTTTTACAGTCTGGAGCCGCGGCTGGCGCCCTGGTGCAATGCCGTGCTGCAGCAGACGGCGGTGGCCAACCGGGGTTTCCTACAGGTGGATCTGCAACGTCTTAACCGCATGGGTGAGCGCCCGTCCCGGGCACAGGCCTGCTGCTGACGATTACTGATTTAATGATTTGGGAGTGTAGTCCTATGGCTTTGAGCGTGGGTATTAACGGGTTTGGCCGCATGGGTCGTCTGACGCTGCGGGCGTTGCTGGAGAAGGCGGATGTACAGGTTCAGTGCATTAATGATCCGGCGGGGGATGCCGCCACCCTGGCGCACCTGCTGAACTTTGATTCGGTGCATGGACGTTGGCATCGGCAGGCGGAGCACGCTGCCGGGCTGATAGTGATCGACGATCAACGGATTTCCTGTACCCGTAATAAAACCATCGCGGAGACGGACTGGTCCGGATGCGATCTGGTGATCGAAGCCTCCGGTAAAATGAAAAGTCGCGCGCTGTTGCAGGCCTATCTTGATCAGGGGGTCAAGCGGGTGGTGGTGACGGCGCCGGTGAAAGAAGCGGGTGTGCTGAACCTGGTGCTGGGCGTCAATGATCATCTGTTTCAGCCGGAATCGCATCCTGTGGTTACTGCCGCCTCCTGCACCACCAATTGTCTGGCGCCGGTGGTGAAAGTGATTCATGAGTCCCTGGGCATCGTCCACGGTTCCATGACCACCATCCACGATATTACCAATACCCAGACCATTCTCGACGCCCCCCATAAAGACCTGCGTCGGGCCCGGGCCTGTGGTGAAAGCCTGATTCCCACCACCACCGGGTCCGCCACCGCCATTACCCATATTTTCCCGGAGTTGAAAGGCAAGCTGAACGGCCATGCGGTGCGGGTGCCCCTGGCCAATGCCTCATTAACGGATTGCGTGTTCGAAGTGGCCCGGCCCACCACGGTGGAGGAGGTCAATGCGCTGCTCAGGCAGGCCGCCGAGGGTGAACTGAATGGCATCCTGGGTTATGAGGAGCGCCCCCTGGTGTCGGTGGATTACAAAACCGATCCCCGCTCCAGCATCATCGATGCCTTGTCCACCATGGTGGTGAACCAGACTCACGTGAAGATCTACGCCTGGTACGACAACGAATGGGGATACGCCAACCGCACCGCGGAGCTGGCGTTGATGGTGGCGCGGGCGGATCAGGGCTGATGTGATGACGCCATTGGCGCAGCTTTCGCCGCAGGTGCGGCAATATATTCTGGTCACCGGTAACTATTGGGCGTTTACCCTCACCGATGGCGCCCTGCGTATGCTGGTGGTGCTGCATTTTCATGATCTGGGCTACAGCCCGCTGGAAATCGCCCTGTTGTTTTTGTTTTACGAGTTCTTCGGCGTGGTGACCAATCTCACCGGTGGCTGGCTGGGGGCGCGGCTGGGGTTGAATCGCACCATGAACCTGGGCCTGCTGCTGCAGGTGGTGGCCCTGGGCATGCTGCTGGTGCCCACGGCCCTGCTCACCGTGCCCTGGGTGATGGCCGCCCAGGCCCTCTCCGGTATCGCCAAGGACCTGAACAAAATGAGCGCCAAGAGCGCCATCAAACTGCTGGTGCCCAAAGACGCGGAAGGGGCGTTGTATCGCTGGGTGGCCCTGCTTACCGGCTCCAAAAATGCGTTAAAGGGGGCCGGTTTTTTCCTCGGGGCCGCGCTGCTAATGGCGTTGGGCTTTCGCGGCTCGGCCCTGGCCATGGCGGCGGTGCTGGCGCTGATCTGGCTGTTGAGCATGATCAAATTGAGCCAGGATCTGGGCCGCGCCAAAGCCAAACCCAAATTTACCGAAATCCTGTCCAAGAGTCCGGCGGTAAACACGCTCTCCGCCGCGCGGATGTTTCTATTCGGCGCCCGGGATGTGTGGTTTGTGGTGGCGCTGCCGGTATATTTGAGCAGCGCGGGCTGGGATCACTGGCGGGTAGGGGGCTTTCTGGCCCTGTGGGTCATTGCCTACGGCATTGTCCAGACCCTGGCGCCGCGCTTTACCCGGGGCCGCCAGGGCCGGTCGCCGGACGGGCGCAGCGCCGTGCTGTGGGCTCTGCCCCTGGCGCTGTTACCGGCGGCCATTGCCCTGGCTATGGCCTGGGGCACGTCGCCGGTCACCTGGCTGGTGTTGGGATTGTGGCTGTTCGGCGCGGTGTTCGCCGTGAACTCATCCCTGCACAGTTATTTGATTGTCAGCTATGCCCGTGGTGATGGCGTGTCGCTGGATGTGGGGTTCTATTACATGTCCAATGCCGCCGGCCGGCTGCTGGGAAC
>MDSW01120528.1_pt1 | contig 15855 bp, 15 predicted proteins | sample 811171 | NCBI WGS metagenome assembly MDSW01 (sample SAMN05326641, study PRJNA326480) | marine metagenome | isolation source: seawater | place: Atlantic Ocean: North West | collected 2012
TAACCCAAGAGATGTTAAAAAAAAATTTTTTAGCTACTAATATAGTCTATGTTAGCACTACTCATTCAAGTAGGCTTATTGACAAATATTTAAGAGAATTTGAAAAAATTTTAATAAAAATATCAAAGTTTACGAAAAGTGAAATTAAATCTAAATCTATATTGGAGGGACCTGTGTCCGAGTCAAAGTTTGGAAGACTTAATTAATTTATGGAAATCAAAATAAATAAAAAAATAATTTCACAAAATACTAAGACATATTTTATTGCTGACATAGCAGCCAATCATGATGGTTCTTTAAAAAAGGCAAAAGAATTGATTTATGAAGCGAAAGCTGCTGGTGCTGATGCAGCAAAATTTCAGCACTTTTCAGCAGAAACAATTGTAAGTGATTTTGGTTTTAAATCACTTAAAGGTAAATTATCTCATCAATCTAATTGGAAAAAAAGTGTATATGAAGTATACGAAGATGCATCAATTGATCTTTCTTGGACACCAGTATTAAAAAAAGAATGTGATAAAGTAGGTATTGATTTTTTTACAAGCCCATATGCTTTTAACATGGTTGATCACATAAATCCTTATGTTCCTGCATACAAAATAGGGTCTGGAGATATAACTTGGCATGAAATTTTAAATTATATTTCAAAAAAAAATAAACCTATAATATTAGCCACAGGTGCTTCAACCTTCAATGAGGTTGAGATGGCTGTTAAGATTTTAAGAAAAAATAATAAACAAATTTGTTTAATGCAATGCAATACAAATTATACTAACTCAAATGAAAATTTTAATTATATCAATCTGAATGTTTTAAAACTTTACAAAAAGAAATTTCCAGGAGTTTTACTAGGTTTGAGCGATCATACTGCTGGCCATAGTACTGTATTAGGAGCAATAGCTTTAGGCGCAAGAATGATCGAGAAGCATTTTACATTGAACAACAATTTAGATGGCCCAGACCATAAATTTTCTATGAATCCTAAAACCTGGAGAGCGATGGTCAGTAATGCTAGAGAATTAGAAAAATCACTTGGTAATGGTAAAAAAACTGTAGAAAAAAACGAACTTAAACCAGCAATTGTGCAAAGACGAGCGATTAGAGCAAATACCAATATTTTAAGAGGTACTAAGATAAACAAAAAAAATTTATCATTTTTAAGACCATGCCCAAAAGATGCTTTACCTCCATTTAAAGTAAAATACTTATTAGGGAAAAAATTGAAAAAGAATATTAAAAAAGGTGATGTTATTAGGTTGAAGGATGTTAAAAAATTTTAGATGTTATTTAATAAAAATTTATCAATTGTAATTCCAGTGCATAATGAAGAAAATACTTTAAAAAGAGTTGTATTAAATTGTATAAAACTTGGTAGTGTTATCGTAGTAGATGATTGTTCAACTGATAGTTCAATTAAAATTTTAAGAAAATTAAAATGTAAAAATTTAAAAATATTAAGTAATAACAACAAATTGGGTTATGATGGCTCAATAAATAAGGGTATAAATTTTGCTTTAAAAAAAAAATTTAAATTTGTTATTACATTTGATGCAGATGATCAGTTTGATTATAAAGATATAAATAAATTTATTAAGTATTTAAAAAAAGAATATCAAATTGTTATTGGGGTACGCCCTTATAAGCAAAGATTTATTGAAAACCTATTTGCCTTTATTTTAAATAGAAATTACGGAATAAAAGATCCTTTTTGTGGATTAAAAGCGTATAATAGAAAAATTTTTAAATTTAACAAAACATTATTCACGTATAATTCAATTGGTACAGAAATATTGCTAAATTACTTAAATAATATAAAAAAAATAAAACAAATAAAAATTAAAATCAAACGGAGATCAGATAGACCAAGATTTGGTAATATTTTAACAGCAAATTATAAACTACTTTTAGCAATTATTAATGGCTACAGAATAATAAAATGAATATATTTGTTACAGGTTCTGCAGGTTTTATAGGTTATCACTTAGTTAAAAGTCTTTTAATAAATAAAAATATTAAAAATAATAGAATTTTATCAATAGATAATTTTGATAATTATTATGATAAAAAAATTAAATTAGAAAGAATAAAAAATTTAAATTCAAAAGACTTTAAATTTAGAATAAATCATAAGTTTAAGAAAATTGATTTAAAAGATAAAAACAAACTTGACACAGAAATTAGAAAGTTTAAACCTGATATTATTATCCACTTAGCAGCCCAAGCAGGTGTGAGATTATCCTTGATTAATCCACATAAATATTTAGATGATAATATTAAATCATTTTTAAATATTTTAGAGATAAGCAAAAAATATAAGATTAATAAAATAATATACGCTAGTTCAAGTAGTGTTTATGGATCAATCAAAAATTATCCATATTCTGAAAAAATGATTGTTAATAAACCAAAACAATTTTATGCAGTTACCAAAATTGCTAACGAGCTTATGGCTCAGACATATAGTGATTTGTACAATTTACAAATAGCAGGTATTAGATTTTTTACAGTTTATGGTCCCTATGGAAGGCCTGATATGGCGATATACAAATTTACGGAAAATATTTTAAAAGGTAAGGAAATTAATGTTTTTAATAATGGTAATCATTATAGAGATTTTACCTACATAGAAGATGCTATTTTAGGTATAAATAATTTAATTAAGTATATTTTAAAAAAAAATACAAAACATCATCAAGTTTTTAATATTGGTAATGCAAGACCAATAAAATTATCTTTATTGATAAAAAAAATTGAAAAAATATTAAATAAAAAAGCCAAAATTAAATTTAAGCCAATGCAAAAGGGAGAAGTACATAAAACATTTGCAGATACATTTAAAGCAAAAAAATATTTAAAATTTAAAAATAGAACAGATATCGATACAGGTCTAAAGTCTTTTATAAAATGGTATAAAAATTTTCATAATTTAAAATAAATATTAGCAGATGTTACAAAATTATTTAAAATTGTTTAGAATTACCAAAGGACCAGATAGAAATAAATTTATTGTATTAATATTTTTATTAATAATATTAACAGTTTTAGAGACAGTAGGTGTTGGAATAGTAATTCCGGTCATAGCCATTCTACTTGATGAAGAGCTACTTAAAAATTATAAAATAGGCAAAGATTATTATATTTTTATTCAAAATTTTAATTTTTTCTTTGAGTTTAATAATTTTAGAGAAAAAATAATAATTTTATCTTCAATAATTGTTATATTTTTCTTTTTCTTGAAATTTTTATTCACTATTTTTATCACATATTTTCAACAATATTTTTTATTTAATTTTCATCAAAATATTTCTTCAGATTTACTCAAATCTTTTGTGAAAAGAGATATAAATTTTCATCTAAAAAAAAATTCTTCTGAATTAATTTCAGATTTAATAGAAGAAATAAATGAAATTATATCAGTTTATTCTGCGTACATTTTATTTTTTACAGAAATTATAATATTTATATTTGTTTCAATGTTAGTTCTATTTTCTGTAAAGTTACAAGGAATAGTAATTTTATCTTTCTTTCTAATAATTGGTATGGGAATTTTACTTTATACAAAGCAAAAATTAGTAAAACTTGGAGGAAAAAGACAATTTCATTTTGCTGAAAGATTCAATTCAGCAAAAGATTTATTAAATTCAATTAAAGAAATAAAAATACTTGGTGTAGAAAATTTTTTTATAAATAAATTTAATATTCATAATAAACAACTTAATAAAACAGCTATACCAAAAAGAATTTATCTTGTTTTTCCAAGAACTTTACTAGAATTTGTTGCAGTTATGGCAATTTTTTTAATTACCATAGTATTATCATCAGGCAATATTTATACATCTCAAGAGATAATTTTTGTAATAGGTTTGATTGTGACTGCTACAATTAAAATTTTTCCTTCTGTTTCAAAAATTATTTCTTCTGTACAAACTATTAAATTTGGAAATGTTGCAATTAATAAAGTTTCCAATTATTTAGAATATAATTATCAATCTTCAAATAATAAATCTTTAAAAGATATTAACTTTAAAAAAAATATTCATATTAATATTAATAATTTCAAGTATCCTGGTTCGGAAAAAAGTGTACTAAATAATTTAAAAATAGAGATTCAAAAGAACCAATGTATTGGAATATTTGGAGATAGTGGAGTTGGAAAAAGTACGTTGATAGATATTATAATGGGTCTACAAATATTAGATAATAAAGTAAATATACTAGAGGTTGATAATAAAAAAATTTATGAGTCCGTTCATAATTGGAGAAAAAAGTTTGGTTATGTTGGTCAAACTATTCATTTTTTAAATGATAGTATTGAAAAAAATATTGCTTTTGGAATAGAAGAAAAAAATATCGATAAAGGAATGATTATGAATTCTCTTAGAAAAGCTGAAATTTTAGATTTTGTTAATGAGCATCCAAAAAAAATCAATTCTATTTTGGGAGAAGATGGACTGAATATTTCTGGGGGTCAACGTCAGAGATTAGGAATAGCAAGAGCTTTATATCAAGATCCAGAAATTTTAGTTTTTGATGAAGCAACAAGCTCTTTGGATATAAAAAATGAAAAGTTAGTTATGCAAACTATAAATAGTTATAAAGGAAGCAAAACTATGATAATAATTTCACATAAAATTGAAAATTTATCTTTTTGCGATCAAATAATAAAATTATAACCTTATGGAAAAAATTAAATTAATTGCTGAAATTGGCTGGAATCATATGGGCAAAATGAGCTTAGCAAAAAAAATGATAAAAGCTGCAGCAGAAAGTGGAGCTGACATTTGTAAATTTCAAACTTGGAATGTTAAAAATCTGAAGCCTGGTCCCTGGGACAATGATGGGAGAAGAAAAATATATAATAAAGCACAACTGAAAAATAAAGATTACAAGTTTTTAATCCAAGAATGCAAAAAAAATAATGTAGAGTTTTTAACATCGGTTTTTAATGCTGCAGACATTGAACATCTTAAAAAATTAAAAATAAAGAATATTAAAATTCCAAGCCACGAAATATACAATTTAGATTTAATTAATTTGGCTATTAGAAAATTTAATGTAATTTACCTTTCTTTAGGAGCAGCAAAATTACCAGAAATAAAAAAAATTTTTAGGCTTACAAAAAAAAATAAAAAAAAAAAAATATTTTTGATGCATTGTGTATCTAGCTATCCGTTACTTGAAGAAAACGTAAATTTGCCAAAATTAGACTATATTAAAAAATTTACTGATAGAATTGGTTATAGTGGTCACACAAAAGGAATAGAAGATGCAATAGCAGCAATGTCTATGGGTGCAAAAGTTGTTGAGAAACATTTTACAATAAATAATAAATTACCTGGAAGGGATAACCTTAATGCAATTCTTCCAAACGAAATGAGTAAATTAAGAAATTTTAAAAATATACTTGAAAAAATGTCCATAAATAAAGGTTATGGTTTGCAAAAATGTGAATTGGATATATTTAAAAATTATAGAGGGAGATGGTCAAAATGAAAAGTAACGTATCTGTAGTAATAAGAGTAAGAAATGAACAAAGTTGGATTGGACATTGTATTCAATCAGTTTTAGATTTTATAGAAAAGCCAGAAATTATAATTGTTGACAATAATTCAACAGATGAAAGTATAAAATATGCTTCTCTGTTTTTAGAAGATCCAAATTTAGATAAAAAAAATAGTAATTACACCAAAATAAAATTTTTAAAAATTCAAAACTATACTCCTGGTCGAGCAATTAATCTTGGTGTAAAGCAATGTTCAAATAAATATATTTTGTTAATATCTGCGCATTGTATTTTACAAAATTTAAATAAAGAAAAATTGATTAATTCATTAAAAAAAAATATTGCAGTATTTGGCAGACAGATACCCCGGTATCATGGTAAAAAAATATCTAGAAGATATATATGGAGCCATTTTGGAGAAAAAGCAAAAATTAATATGTATTCTAATTTAGAAAATCGATTCTTTTTTCATAATGCATTATCTTTTTTTAAGAAGCAAACTTTGGTTAAATATCCATTTGATGAAAAATTAACCTCAAAAGAAGACAGATATTGGGCTCAAAGCATGATAAAAAAGAAAATGAGAATACATTATTTACCTGAATTTTTCGCGGAACATCATTATACACCCGATGGCAGTACTTGGAAAAATTTCTAAGTTTAAAATGAAAATTTTAGCAATAACACTCGCTAGAGGTGGCTCTAAGTCTGTAAAAGATAAAAATATTAAACTATTAAAAAATAAACCATTAATTTGGTATACTATTAAAGAAGCAAAAAAAAGTAGATATATAAAGGATTATATAGTTTCAACTGATAGTAAAAAAATTAAAAAAATTTCACAAAAATATAAAGTTGATGTTCCATTTTTAAGACCTAAGAAATTATCTACAGATAAGACAAAATCAAGCTTGGCATTGATACATGCAGTAAAATTTATGGAAAAAAAAATAAATTAAAATATGATATTATAGTTGAATTGATGTGCACCTCTCCATTAAAAAATTATAAAGATATTGATAATTGTATAAGCATTTTAATAAAAAAAAATGCTGACTCCACAATAGCGGTAAAGCAATTATTTGACCATCATCCTGCAAGAATTAAAAAAATATCAAAAGGCAAAATTAAAAATTTTTGCATTAAAGAGAAAATGGAATCGAGACGCCAAGATTTAAAACCAAAAGCCTATATTAGAGCTGGTGCAATTTATGTATTAAATAGAGATTATCTAATAAAAATGAAGCATAGATATGGTTCAAAAAAAAGTTATGCATATGTATTACCAAGCAATAGAGCAATTAATATTGATGAACCCAATGATTTTATTATGGCTGAAACATTAATCAAAAAACTGAAATGAAAAGAAACATTTTAGTTATTACGCCAATTAAACACATCAAAGGACTTTTAATAAAGCTTAAAAAAAATTCGAGAGTAACTTTGCATGAAAATATATCTAAAAAAAATTTTTTAAAACTTAATGATCAATTTGATGCAATTTTCACAAATCCAAATAAAACAAACATATATCTAGGAGAGCAAAATTTAAGGCATCTAAAAAAAATAAAAGTTATTTGCACAGCCTCAACAGGTATAAATCATATTGATACTGATTATTGCAAAAAAAAAAATATTAAAATCATTAATATTGCGAAAGATAAAAAAATTATTAATAAAATTTCTTCAACAGCAGAATTAGCTTTTGGATTAACATTGGCTTTAATAAGAAATATTGTACCATCTTTCATAGACGTTCAAAAAAAAAATTGGGATTATGAAAAATTCATTGGTCGTCAAATTAATTCTTTAAAGATTGGAATTATTGGATATGGAAGATTGGGAAAACTTTACCACAAATATTGTAAAGTGTTCGGCGCTCAAACAAAAATTTATGACCCATATGTTAAGGTTAGATCTAAAGATTTTATTTCATTAAAAAAACTGTTAATGAGTTCAGATATAATATCACTACATATTCATGCTACAAAAAATTTCAAATTTATGGATAAGAAAAAAATTAATTTAATGAAAAAAAATATATGTTTAATTAATACCTCTAGAGGTGAGATAATCGATGAAGATGAATTGGTAAAATTCTTGAAAAAAAATAAACTTGCAAAAGTAGGAACTGATGTTCTTTTTAATGAAGTCAAAAATAAATTCTCAAGTTCACTTTACAAATATTCGAAAAAAAGTATTAATCAAGTACTAATAACTCCACATATAGGTGGAATGACTTTTGAAGGACAAGAATTAGCATATACCCATGCTGCAAAAAAACTGTATAGTTATCTAAATGAGTGAATTAATAACTGTCAATCCTAAAGAAAAACAAAAAGGTTTTTTTTCTGAAAATTTATTAATTAATAGATTGCCTCTAGATCATAAATCTACATTTGAAAAGATTAAAAAAATAAAAATAACTGAAAATGATTATATTATAAAAAAATATGTATTAGCTTATGAAAGTTATTTTAAAAATAAAAATAATAACGAGATAATACCCGGCGATATTGATAGAATTGAGTTAGAAAAACTAGAGGGAGAAAATTTAAAGAGATATCTAGAATATAGATATAAATATAAAATTTATCCTAATGAAAAAATTTTAGAGGACTATCCACCTTGCGTTCAAGTAGAGCCAACCTCAGTTTGTAATTATAGATGCGTTATGTGTTATCAAAAAGATAGAACCTTTTCTAAAAAATCGTCAGGACATATGGGTAATATGAAATTGGAATTGTTCAAAAAAATTGTCGATGAGTTAGAAGGAAATGTAGAAGCAATCACACTTGCATCCAGAGGTGAACCAATGTTGAATTTGGAAATTATTGATATGTTAAATTATTGTAGCAATAAGTTCCTAGCATTAAAAATGAACACTAATGGATCTATGCTAAATGAAAAAAAAATTCATAAAATTTTATCTTCTAACTTAAATACTATTGTGTTTTCTGTTGACTCTGCTGACAAAGAAAATTATGAAAAAATTAGAGTAAATGGTAATTTTGAAAAAGTATATTCTAATATAAAATTATTTAGTGAAATAAAAAATAAACATTATAGTGATAGCGACATAATAATAAGAATTAGTGGTGTAAAAATAAATAATATACAAAATATTGATAGCATGAAGGATCAATGGCAAGAATATGCAGATATTTTAGCTTTTACAAATTATACACCTTGGCAAAGTTCTTATGAAAACGAAATTAATAAAATATCTTCTCCTTGTAGCGAATTATGGAGAAGAATGTTTTTATGGTGGGACGGAAAAATTAATCCTTGTGATTTTGATTATAAAACTGTTTTAAAGACAGGGGATTTTGATATAAAAAAATCACACAATATTAAGAAAGCTTGGAATTCAGAGATATATAATAATTTAAGAACTAAACATTTAGAAAATTCTCGTAAAAAAGTTAATCCATGTAATAAATGCATAATGATTTAGATATTGGAATTTTGGGATATGGATCACAAGGCTCCAAAATTTCACAAATTGTTCATAACAGAATAAAGAAAAAAATTCTAATTTTTAGTTCTAAAAAAAGAAGCAATACAAAAGCATATATTTTTACTAAAAAATTATTTTTATTAAAAAAATGTAAAATAATATTTATATGCTCTCCAAGTTTTACACACTATAAATATTTAGAATATTTTAAAAATACTGCAGAATATATCTTTTGTGAAAAGCCTCCATTTAATAAAATAAGTGAATATAGAAAATTAAAAAAATTTTCAAAAAAAAATAAAAAAAAAATATATTTTAATTTTAACTATTTGTTTAGTGATCAATATAAAATTTTAAAAAGAAAGTTATTATCAAATAAAATTGGTAATTTAATAGATATAAATATATCCATTGGAAATGGTATTAGTTTCAATAAAAAATTAATTAATAACTGGAGATCAAATAATGACTCCATATTTACTGGTATTATTGGAAATTTAGGTATTCATTACATAAATCTTTTAACAGATCTACTTGGTGACGTAGAAATTTCAGATATAAAACTAAAAAAAGTAGGAAATTTTAAAATCCCAGACACTGTTTTAATTAATACATACTCAAAAAAAAATATAACTAGTAGAATATTTTTAACATATGCTTCCCCATTTCATCAAAATATAAAAGCAACTTTTTCTAATAGTATAGTTGAAATATGTAATCAAAAAATTATTGAATATTATCCGAGAGATACATTTGATAAATATAATAGATTCATAAAACCAAAAAAAAAAATTCTATACAATAAGAAGTCAAATTCAATTTGGAGAGATACGTTAAATAAATCTGTTGAATATTTTTTAAGACATGCAATGAAAAAAAAGTTTTTTTCAGATAAAAAATTTGAAATAAACATAGAACAAGTAAAAATTATATTAGATAAATTACATGGAAAAAGAAGATTTAAATAATTTTTTTCCAACTGAAAATTTCTCAGATATTGAAATATTGCAATCAGAAGCAAAAAATTTATCCGACAATCTAAAATTCTTTTACGTAAATAATTTACAATTATTTAAAAAGATTTTTGATGATAAATTTTCTTTTAAATTTCAAGAAATATTAATAAATAGAGCTATCACTCCAATAACTTATATCTTTTTTGAAAGATTTTTAAGAGCATATAAATATAACAAAAAAAAAAATGGTAACTATTCTATTAATAAAATTTTTTATAAATTTGAAAACAATATTGATATGGAGATTTTTTCTGAAAAATGTTCTTATTCAAATGATTTTAATTTTTCACTTATATCAAATTTTCTTAAAATTTTAAAAAATGATAAGATAGATCAATTTGAAACCATCAATTGTGAAAATAATTATATTTATAAAGAAAAAAATTTTAAAAATTTTTTGCAAAACTATTATTCATCAAGCGAAAAAATTTTAATAAAGGTAAATTCTATTTTTGAAAAAATTTATAATTTATATGCTTATTATAAAAAAATACCTATAGTAGAAGCAGCCAACGTAGATCCTGCCTTTAATTTAAATGGATTTTTTATAAAATATTTTTCTAAATTAAATAATCTAAAAATAATAAATAGTGAAAGTTTTTCAGATCATGAAAGAGATAAATTAATCAAAAAATTAAAAGATAATAAATTAAATTTTGATATATTTTTATCTAATTACGATTTATCAAATGAAATTAAACAAAAAATTATTAATTTTTATTTTGAATTTTTAAAATTTAACTATCCAATTTGTTTTTTTGAAAATTTGGATGGTAATTTCAAATATCAAGAAAATATTTTAAAAAAGTTTAATTCAAAAAAAATATATTCATCAGATGATGAAAGTTCTGTTGCTACCTTAAGTTATTTTGTTTCCAAGAATTTAAACTTTGAAATAGTTAAATTTCAACATAGTGGGCATTATGGTTATTTAAAAGATACTTTGGAAATAGATCAAATAGAATTAAAAAACACTGACACTTTCATTTCAAATGGTTGGGAATATAAAATAAAAAAATATGATGAGAAAAGTTTTGTAAATTTTATTAAATTACCATCTCCACTTTTATCAGAAAAAAAAAAATATTTTAAATCATATAAAATATATACAGAAAAAAAATTTGATTTTTTATTCCTGCCTCAATTTGTAAAGCCATTTACTAACCCAATTCAAGGTATTGCAAATTTTAGAAGAGATATAATAAAAGAATATTTAAATGAATTTTGGGAATTAGCTGAATGTTTAAGTAAAAATAATTTTAGAGCAAGTATTAAATTTTATAATAGAATGAGTAAAAAATTTATTAAAAAAAATTTAAGTTTAATTGAAAAAAAATATTCAAACGTATTTTCTTATCAAAATAATTTTAACAAAGGATTGTCAAAGGAATTAGTTAATACTGGTAACGTAATTTTATTAGATCAACCTGGAACTGCATTTATTGAGTGTTTGAACTATAATATTCCAGTTATGGTTTATTGGAACAAAAGTTTTTGTGAGCCATCTGATAACGCAATCGAATTATTTGATCAATTAAACAAAGTTGGTATAGTCCATTATAATACAAAAACTTTGATAGAGTCTTATCAATTATTTAAAAACAATCGCAATAAATGGTTAAGTGAAAAAAAAAGAAAAGATACAATAAAACTATTTTGTGATAATTATGCTTTTACAGATTCAAATTGGTCAAAAGCTTGGAAAAAATTTTTAATTTAATTGTATATGAATAATTTTAAGGAAAATTTTGACAAATATGGTTTTTGTTTAATTAAAAAAAACTTTTTTATTGATGAAGAAATAAAAAATATTGAAAACATATTTGATGAACTCATAAAAGGACAAAATGAGAAAGTTGAAATTGATAATAATTGTATGGGTGGAAAATCTTTAGCAGTAAAAAATTTTATTGATGAAAAATTAGAAATCAAAAGATTTACTAACAAGATTTTTAATGACGAAAAACTTATTAATACTATAAAAAAAAATGTTGGTGAAAATTTTAAGATATCTGAAATAACTTATAGAAGATCATATCCCGGAGATATTGGACTTGGTTTACATCAAGATGCTATCGGTGAAAATACAATTGTAATAAATTTAAGTAATAATGATTTTAATGGAAAAACGTGTTTCTTAAAATCATCACATAATTTTGATAGTATTAAAAAACTTTTTAAATCTTCATCAATAAGTGATAAGTTGACTAAATTTTCAAAATTTTTTTTAGATTTTATTGATACTTCTAGGGGATCGTTAATTATGTTTAACAATAAGGTGTGGCATGGAAGATTTCCAAATAAATCAAGAAACTTTTCAAGTTCATTATTAATAGGAGTTTATCGTGAGGGCTCAAATATAAAATATGAAGATGAAAATATATTTGAAAAAATTAAAAATAAGCTAGATTATAAATATGAAATAGATCAAAGAAGAAATTTAGAGCATTCATCAATAACTAAAAGTCAAGATGGTAGTTATTTTATAAATTATGAAAAATCAAATAAAGAAAATAATACTATTCAAACCTATAAAAATATAAAAACTAAAATTTATATTAGTTTTTTAAAACTAATTTATTCTTTTAAAATTAGGTAGTTAATTTGTTTTTTAAAAAAAAAAAAATTGTTTTTAATTTTCCAAAAAAAAATTTTTGTTTATTTTATGATTATTTACCAAGATTTGATAATTTAATTAAATCAAATTATGAAAAAATAAACTTTAGAAGTGAAATTAATTTTATTGTACTGGTATGTTCTTTATTTTTTATTTTTCAAAATAAATTCAATATAAAAATTTCATATATAAATTCATATATTTTTCTTGTTAGACCTAAAGTAGTTATTACTTTTACTGATAATGATATCCTATTTTATAAACTTAAAGAAAATAATCAGAATATACAATTTATATCATTTCAAAATGGCACTAGGAGTATTAGTGGAGATATATTTTCGATTGTAGACATAAAAGATAAACTTTCTTGTGACAAAATTTTCGTACACAACACATATATTGCAGATTTATATAAACATTATATCAAATCCGAAACTATAATTTCTGGATCTTTAATGAATAATTTTTACACAAAAAAAAACAAAAAAAAAGTTTTTGATATTACTTTTATTTCCCAATTTGATAGCAAAAGAAATTTTAATTTCTTAAATCGTGAAAATTTAAAAATTGAATGGGAACAATACTATTCAGCAGAAAAAAAAATTTTGGAGATATTAAAAAAAATTTCATTAGAAAAAGGTCTAGTTATAAATATATGTGCAAGATTTAAAGAAAGAAATAAAGAGGAATATAATTTTTATGAAAAAATACTAAAAAAAAACTTTACTTTTTCAATTTCGAATAAAAATGAAACTCAGTACGATATTTGTGATCAGTCGGAATTAGTCGTCTTTATTGATTCAACTTTAGGTTATGAAAATATATCAAGAGGAAATAAAACTGTTGGACTATCAATAAGAGGTGAAATTATAAATGATAAATCTTTTAATTTTGGATGGCCCAAAACTATGAAATCTAATGGACCTTCATGGATAAGTTATTACGATCACTTGCTAATTTATAAAATAATAAAATATAACTTTGATATTGATAGTGAAAAGTGGATCTCAGAAAATTTTGATTATGTTTCTGATTTAATGAAAATAAAAAATAATAGTAAATTAATAGATGGAATGCTAAATTAAAATGAAAAATTTAATTTTTATTCCAATAAAAAAACTTAAAAAAAAAAAATTTAAAAATTTTGGACTAAATTTTTTTAATTTTAATAAAATTTTGCAAAAAAAAAATATTATTAAAATAAATTTAAGTCATATAGAAGCATATAAACATTCAAGAATATTAGAAAAAAAATTATCTAACTTTTTATTTCCTGAATTAAACAAATTACATGGTGTAAATTTTACAAATAGACAATGGTATATAATACTTGGTTACTGGCTAAGACGATTTTCAAATGTAGTTTTTTATAGATATTACTTAGTAGATCAAATTTTAAAAAGATATAACTTTAAAAGTTTCACTTTTTATTTAAATCATAAAGACATTATTTGTAATAAAAATTCGTATTCATTTATCAAATCTACTAATGATATAAAGTGGAATGATATTTTGTTTAACAAAATTGTTCAATTAAAAGCAGAATTTTCAAAAAAAAAATTTAATTTTTATTATTATTCGAAAAGAAAATATATTTTACAAAATTTTTATCCATACAGTAATCAAAGAACAATATTAAAAATTTTAGATAATTTTTTATCTCTTTTTACAAAATCACAGGATAATCTTATCAAAATAAACAAAATAAGTTATTTTGAATCATTAAAATTAAATATCAAATTTAAACAGATATTTAGATTTAATATTTTCCCAGATGAAAATACTTTAGATAAAACTAATTACGAAAGAAGAAAAAAGTTAATTAAAAATATAAATCTAAAAAACTTTTCACCATTTGAAATTTCAAAAAAATTAATATTTCAATATTTACCAGAAACTTATTTTGAGAACTTTGCTTCAAATCTTACATTAGCAAAAAAAATAAATTTTCCCCAAAATCCAAAGAAAATAGTAACCGATAATGATTTTGATACTAATGAAATATTTAAATTATGGACTGCTTTAAAAACTAGAAGTAAATCAAAATATTATATTCTTCAGCATGGAAATAATTATGGGACATCAATCCATACAATAGATAACCCAGAACAAATAGCATGTGATAAATTTTTTTCATGGGGTTGGAAAGATAATAAAAAAGTTTTCAAGGGAGTTAATTATCAAATAAAGAAAAATAAAAGAATATCATATACGGACGATTATTATTTATATTTAGATGCTAAATTAGATTTGGATTTTGCATTTAATAACAATGAAACATGGGAGAAATATATACAATCTAACTTGAATTTTTTAGATAATTTAGAAAATAAAAATAAACTAAAAATTATTCCTCATCCTTATTATTTTAATAAAAGTAATTTGAGCGATTATGGAGAGCTATTAAAATATAAAGATTTTTTTTCTACTTCAGATTATAATAAGAATCCAAAATTAGCAATTTATGGTTATGAGTCTACAGGTTTTTTAAATAGAATTGCTTATAATATGCCTACTATTAGTTTTTACAATTTTAAAAACTCTAATTTAAGAAAAAATGTAATTAAAAATTATATGAATTTGGTTTCAACTAATTTTTTATTTATCTCTCCTTTTAAAGCTGCAAAATTTTTAAAAAATACTAATTTTGATATTAATAGATGGTGGTTTAATAAAAAAGCTCAAACAAAATTAAATAATTTTAAAAAAATTTATACTAGAGTTTCAAATAATAATTTAGAGGAACTATTTAAGTTTATAAGTACATGAAAAAGTTATCAATTTGTATACCAACACTCAATCGAGTAAGATGCTTAAGAAATTGTTTAGAGTCAATATATCAGTCATCAAAACAATCAAATATAGATTTTGAAGTTTGTATATCCGATAATGCGTCTCAAGAAAATATTTTACATATTATCAATGAATATAAAATATTAATTCCAATTAAATTTAATCAGTATGATAAAAATTATGGACTAGGAGTTAATATTTTAAAAACAGTAAGTATGGCAAATAGCGAATTTTCATGGATAATTGGAAATGATGACATGCTTTTAGATAATACGTTAAGTAGACTAGATGGAATTTTTAAATCAAATATTGATGTAGATTATTTTTTTGTAAATTCTTATCATTTAAGTTCAGAATATGTTTTTAATAAAAAGCAACCTTTTAATCAAATTGATTTACCAAATAAAATGAAAAAATTTAGTAATTTTAAAAATGATTTAACTTGTAATTACTTTGATTTAATAAA
>MDSW01200343.1_pt1 | contig 15852 bp, 9 predicted proteins | sample 811171 | NCBI WGS metagenome assembly MDSW01 (sample SAMN05326641, study PRJNA326480) | marine metagenome | isolation source: seawater | place: Atlantic Ocean: North West | collected 2012
AGAAAAACCCGCCATAATCATTCTAGCAACCCAAAAGAATATTATATCTGGACCTGTGACTAAATCATTTGTTGGATAATAATATTCTATCTCTTTGTTATTTTTATTTATAATTCCATCAAAAACACTAATTGGCCAAAGCCAAGAAGAAAACCAAGTATCTAAAACATCTTCATCTTGTTTTAAATCAGATAATTTAAAACTCCCCTCCCCTTCTATTTGATGAATTTTCACCAGGGCTTCTTTCTTATCTTTTGCAACTACAAATTTGTCATTTTGATAATAAAAAACAGGTATTCGATGCCCCCACCACAATTGCCTTGAAATGCACCAATCTTGAATATTTTCCATCCAATATTTATAAGTTTTTGTAAAATTCTTTGGGAAAAAATTTATTTTATTTTTCAAGACGGCTTCTATCGCAGGTTTTGAAATTTGTTTAACATCAAAAAACCACTGCATAGACAACTTAGGCTCAATCACTTCATTTGTTCTCTCAGAAAAACCAACTTTATTTTTGATACGTTCTGTTTTATTCAACTGATTGATAGACTCAATGTCTTTAATAATTTCTTTTCTAACCTCAAATCTATCTCTTCCTACATATAATTTGGCATCTTCGTGCATAAAGCCATTTTCATCAATAACCGAGATTATTTCTAAGTTATTTTTTTTGCCAATTTTATAATCATTAATGTCATGGGCTGGTGTAATTTTGAGCGCCCCTGTTCCAAATTCCGGATCAATATAGTCATCAGAAATAATGGGAATTTCTCTATTTATCAAAGGAACTAAAACTTTTTTTCCTATTAGAGATTTATACCTTTTATCATCAGGATGAACACAAATAGCTGTGTCACCTAAAATAGTTTCAGGTCTTGTGGTTGCAATTGTGATTTTTTTATCTGAGGATGATAATTTATAATCCACATAATATAAAATAGAATCTTGTTCTTTATAAATTACCTCCTCATCTGAAATAGCTGTTTTTGCTTTTGGGTCCCAATTAACCATTCTGATTCCACGATAAATAAATCCCTTTTCATACATCTCAATAAAAACATTTTTTACAGAGTTTGACATATCTTCATCCATAGTAAACTTAACTCTATCCCAATCACAAGAAGCGCCTAATCTTTTAAGTTGGTTTAATATTATATCCCCATGTTTATTTTTCCATTCCCAAGCATGTTTTAAAAACTCTTCTCTAGAAATATCAGATTTTGCAATACCCTCTTCCTTTAATTTTTCAACAACTTTAGCCTCAGTTGCTATTGATGCGTGATCTAAGCCAGGGACCCAACATGCATTAAAACCTAAAAGTCTAGATCGCCTGACTAAAATATCTTGAATAGTATTATTAAGAACATGCCCCATATGTAAAATTCCGGTAACATTTGGTGGAGGCATTAATAAAGTATAGTTAGGCTTATTCTCGTCTATATTCGAAGAAAAAAAATTATTTTTTAACCAAAACTCATACAATCTAGTCTCAACATCAGAAGAATTATATGTTTTTTTTACTTTTTGTTTCATAATAAATTTGAGTTAAACAAATCTACAATATTTATGTGTTTTTATCGTTTTGAACAAAGAAATTTGAATTTGTTTTATTAAATATAAAATGTTAGATTTGAAACCTTTAAAATATAAAAATATGCAACTAAAATTTATACTTTCTATTTTTACTTTTTATATTTTATCAACGCTAAACGCACAAGATAAAATTATTATAAATCCTAATGCGCCGGAAATAAGTTTCGAAAAAGAATTAATAGACATGGGGACTTATAATCAATATGATGACGAAAGTTCTCGTTGTGAATTTAAATTTACAAATACAGGAAAAGAACCTTTAATTATTGAAAAGGCGAAAGGAAGTTGTGGCTGTACAGTTCCAGAATGGCCAAAAGACCCTATTGCTCCCGGAGAAACGGCAGTTATGAAAATTAATTATGATGAAAAGCGAGTAGGCCCATATACTAAAAGCATTACTATAACATCTAATGCAAAAACATCTCCTAAAACAGTAAAGGTGAAAGGGAAAATAATTCCGGTAGAATCAAATAACACCCCTATACTAAAGCCATCAGGAGGAGCTCCAGTTGTAAAATAAATTTTAATTTTTTGTCATGCCAAATATTTCCAAAAAAGGAAAAAAAATGCCTGAATCACCTATTAGGAAACTTGTTCCTTTTGCAGAAGATGCAAAAAAAAAAGGAAGAAAGGTTCTTCATTTAAATATTGGGCAGCCTGACATCAATCCTCCTAAAAATGTACTAAAAAAAGTAAATAGTTTTAATATTTCAAAAATAGAGTACAGCCACTCAGCGGGAATTGAAAGTTATAGAGATGGTATTGCAAATTATTATCAGAATCTAAACTTAGATATTTTAAAAAAAGATATTATCATAACTACTGGAGGCTCAGAAGCATTAATTTTTACTCTAAATAGCATTCTTGACCCAGGAGATGAATTAATAATACCTGAACCATTTTACGCAAATTATAATGGCTTTTCAGCATTATCAAGTGTGAATATAAAACCGATTATTTCAAAAATAAAAAGTAGCTTTAAGTTACCTGAAATGAAAGATTTTGAGCAAAAAATCACAAAAAAAACAAAAGCAATATTAATTTGCAATCCTAATAACCCTACTGGATACTTATACACAAAAAGTGAAATAAAAAAATTAGCAAAAATTGTCAAAAAACACAATATATTTCTAATAGCAGATGAAGTTTACAGAGAATTTGTTTACGACAACAATAAACATTACTCAATTTTAAAAGAAAAAAGCATAAAAGAAAACTCTATTGTTATTGACTCAACTTCAAAAAGGTATAGTATGTGTGGAGCAAGAGTTGGTTGCGTAGTATCTAAGAATAAAGAATTTATTCAAACATGTTTAAAATTTGCACAAGCAAGACTAAGCCCTCCAACTTTTGGCCAATTAGCTGGAATAGAAGCTCTAAAAACAAGCAAAAATTATTTCAAAAAAGTGATTTCTGAATATGAACATAGACGAAATATTTTGGTGGCAGAATTAAATAAAATTGAAGGTGTTATTTGCCCGAAACCAAAAGGTGCATTTTATTGTATAGCCCAACTACCCATAAATAATGCAGATCATTTTTGTAAATGGATTTTAAAATCTTTTCATGTAAAAAAAACAACATTAATGATGGCTCCGGCAAGTGGATTTTACAGCAAAAAAACTATCGGAAAAAATGAGGTGAGAATCGCATATGTTTTAGAAGAAAAGAAAATATTAGAAGCTTGTAATATTTTAAAAAAAGGACTAAAAAAATATAAAGAGACAGTACAAATATTAGTCTCTAGGATATAATAAATATTTCTTTCTTATGTTTAAAAAATCATCAATATCTTGTTTCCAAGAATATCTAATTTCCTCTGCACTCCAACCAGATTTTATTTTTTTCTGAAAGCTAGAGTTTCCAGCTAATTTGTCAAAGAATGAATTAAAAAAAATATTTTTATTTGGAAAATTTTGATAAAACTGAATAATAATATTAATATCTAGTGGAGAAGATGTAAAATCGCTTAAACTAGTCTTTTTATTAGACAGAACAAACTTAACCCCAAAACATTCTGTATTTTTAAATTTTGGGTTTTTAGACTCATTTCTTGAAACTGGTAAAAAAGAGCACCTTTCTATATTAACATTATTAAAAATACTATTTACTTTATTTTCAAGAATTTTATCTTTATAATGGGGTGCTCCTAAAATTTGAAAAGGAAAATCCGTACCCCTTCCCACGCTAACAACAGTCCCCTCAAAAAAACATAGAGTAGGATATAATTTAATAGAAAGGTGTGATTTTAAATTTGGGGAAGGAGGCTCAAAATCAATTGATTTAGATGAGAAATAATCTAATTTTTCAGAAAAAGCAATAACACGTAAATCACAAATTAAAGAATCCGAAAGCCATTTTTCCCCATTTATCATTAATGCATACTCTCCAATTGTCATCCCATATAAAACTGGAACTTTATGCATTCCAACAAAAGATTTAAAATTAGAATTTAAAACTGGGCCATCTACATAATTAGAATTTAAATTATCTCTATCCAAAACAATTAGAGAAACATTATTTTCCGCACAAGACTCCATAACATAATGTAAAGTAGATATATAAGTATAAAACCTAACGCCAACATCTTGAATGTCAAACAACATAACATCTAAATCCTTCATTAATTCGTAAGAAGGCTTTTTATTATCACCGTATAAAGAATAAATAGGTATATTTCTATAGAAATCATTTTTTATTTTCTCACCTGCACCAAAATTAATTTTAAAACCATGCTCTGGAGCAAAAATAGCTTTAACATTAAATCCTAAATTAATTAAACTATCGATTAAATGTTTTTTTTTAATCTTCGAGTTTTGATTAACAACTAATCCTATTTTCTTCTTTTCTAAGAAAGAAACATATGATTCTGTTTTTTCTATTGATTTGTTTTGTGAAAAAAGAAATGATGAGAGGAAAAATAAAAAAAGTAAATTAAATTTTATAATCATTTTAATCTTCTGTATATCTTTGAATTTAGTTAAAAAAAATCAAATTTGAATATAGAAAAATTTATAGCAAAAAGATTAGATCAAAAAAAATCTAAAAACCAATACTCTAAATCTATAAGTAAACTTTGCACAATAGCAATATCTTCCAGTATAGCTATTATTATTATATCTATTTGCACAGGAAAAGGATTAGAAGAAAATATAAAAAAAAATTTTATAGATATAAATTCAAATATTACAGTTGAAAGTTATTATAATTCAAAAAATGAACATTATATAAAAAAAAATAATATTTATCTTAATGACTCAAGTTTAAATGTAATACAAGAAATACCTGGAGTTTTATATATAAACCCAGTTATATCAACATTTGGAATAATTAGTAACAAAAAAAATTTCTTGGGAATAATTTTAAATGGGATAGGAACCACATCCAATTCAAGTTTTTTAAATAAAAAAATACTAACAGGAAGAAAACCTCTTAAAAAATTTGAAATTTTAATTTCTGATTTTCAAGCAAAAAAAATGCATTTAAATTTAAACGATACAATATTATTAAGTTTCCTAAGAAAAGAAAATGATAACTATAGCGACACACATAGTAATATGGTTATAACTGGTATTTATAAAACTGAGATAGAAGATTTTGATAAAAATATTTGCTTTACAAGTTTAGAATATATTCAAAAAAAGATGAGATGGGACAAAAAAGTTAGTTATTATCAAATATTTTTAAAAGACAATCGGCAAACAAAGAAAATAACAAATCTATTAAACAACGATATAAAGTCTATTTCAAAAAATTATGAAATAAAATCATTCTCGATTTATGAGAAATATCCAAATGTGTTTAATTGGATCACATTATTTAAAAAAAATATAATTTTAATAACAATTATTATGCTTATTGTTTGCCTAATAAATATTACTAATTTTATTCTTGTAATGGTAATTGAGAGAATTCATATGATTGGAATATTAAAATCTTTTGGCTGTAGTAATTATCAAATTTTAAAAATATTTTTTTTTAGAAGTACAAATATAGTTATCAAAGGATTAATTTATGGAAATACTACAGCTTTAATAATATGCCTAATTCAAAAAATATTTAAAATTATAAAACTAAATTCTTCCTCCTATTTTGTAAATGAAATACCAATATATTTTGATTTTTATAGTATATTTCTGATGAATTTTCTAATATTGGCATTAATTCCAATTGCAATTATGATTCCATATTTTAGAATTTCAAAATTATCACTTTCAAATTCATTAAAAATAAAATGAAATATTCAAACCACATAACTGATTTAATAGGAGAAACACCTATGGTAAAATTAAATCGCATTACAAAAAATGTAAATGCAACTATTTTAGCAAAAATTGAATCATTTAATCCAGGACATTCTATAAAAGATAGAATTGGATTACAATTAATTAATGATGCCGAAAAAAAAGGTCTCTTACAAAAAGGAGGAACTATAATTGAAGCAACTTCTGGAAATACGGGAATGGGGTTAGCATTAACTGCAATAAAAAAAGGGTATAAACTAATTTGCACTATGTCGGACAAACAATCTAAAGAGAAAGTAGATATATTGAAAGCAATGGGAGCACAAGTTTATATCTGTCCGACCGATGTTGCTGCAGAACATCCAGATTCTTATTATTCTGTTGCAAGAAAATTAAATGCTAGTATCCCTAATTCATTTTACCCTAATCAATATGACAATTTGTCAAATACAAAAGCACACTATTTAACAACAGGAAGAGAAATATGGGAACAAACATCTGGAAAAATAACACACTTAGTTGCTGGAGTTGGGACTGGTGGTACAATTAGTGGTTGTGCGAAATTTTTAAAAGAAAAAAATAATAGTATAAAAGTATGGGGAATAGATCCCTATGGCTCTGTTTTTAAAAAATATCACGAAACAAATATATTTGATAAACAAGAAATATACCCATATAAGACAGAAGGAATTGGAGAGGATATCCTACCGGATAATGTGGATTTTAAATTAATTGATTTATTTGAAAAAGTTAGCGATAAAGATGCAGCTTTAATGACAAGAGATTTGGCAAAAAAAGAAGGTATTTTAGCTGGCTACTCTTGTGGAGCAGCATTATCTGGAGTAATGCAATTAAAAAGTAAACTTAAAAAAAATGATGTTGTAGTCATAATCTTCCCTGATCATGGAAGTAGATATTTAGGAAAAATATTTAACGATGATTGGATGACAAAAAACAACTTTTTATAAAAATTAAGCCTGAGCTTTTGGCCCTCCAAAATTCAAAGGTAATTTTGTTCCTTCCAAATCTTTTATATTACCATTTTTTGATTCAAAATTTTTAATATTTTCACCTAAAACTCTTAGTAATCTTTTTGCATGTTGCGGACTTAATATAACTCTTGAATTAACTTTTGCTTTTGGAAGGCCTGGCATGACAGAAATGAAATCAAAAACAAATTCAGAAGGAGAATGATTAATCACTACTAAATTAGAGTAAACACCGGAAGACATATCTTCTTTTAATTCAATATTTAACTGATTCTTATTTTCTTTTCCTTTCATAAAAAATTATTTTTTTTCAATAAGATCTTCATTTTTTAAATCCTCTTTACTATTAGTATCTTTCTCAATAATTTCTCCTGAATTATTTTGCATTGACTCATACTGAGTTTTAGATCCAACAATTATACTTTGATACTCGGAAAGACCTGTTCCAGCAGGAATATTATGACCAACTATCACATTTTCTTTTAACCCGTCTAATGTATCTACTTTTCCACTTACAGCAGCTTCATTTAAAACTTTAGTTGTTTCTTGAAAAGAAGCTGAAGAAATAAAACTTTTCGTTTGCAAAGATGCTCTTGTAATACCTTGCAAAATAGGTTTAGATGTAGCGGTTAAAGCATCTCTAGCAATCATTTTCTTTTTATCATTTCTTTTCAAGAAAGAATTCTCATCAATAAATTTTCTTGCTGATATAATATCACCATCCTTATATTTCTCAGAATCTCCACAATTTTCAATTACTTTTTTTCCATAAATAGAATCATTTTGAGTTTTGAAATCTAATTTATGAACTAAATTTCCTTCTAAAAAGTTTGTGTCCCCTGGATCCATTATTTGAACCTTTCTCATCATTTGCCTTACTATAACTTCAAAGTGTTTATCATTTATTTTAACCCCTTGTAATCTATAAACTTCTTGTACCTCATTTACTAAATACTCTTGCACACTCTTTATTCCATTAACAGATAAATAATCTGAAGGAGAAATAACCCCATCAGAAAGAGGTGTCCCTGATTTTACAAAATCTTGTTCTTGAACTAAAATTTGCTTAGATAATGAAACCATATACTTTTTAATATCACCAGATTTAGATTCTATAATAATCTCTCTATTTCCTCTTTTGATTTTACCAAAACTCACTATACCATCAATCTCAGCAACTACAGCTGGGTTAGATGGATTTCTCGCCTCAAATAATTCCGTGATTCTAGGAAGACCACCTGTAATATCACTATTTTTAGAAGTGCTTCTTGGTATTTTAGCTAAAATTTCACCTGATTTTATCTTTTTATTCTGATCAACTATAATATGAGCACCAACTGGTAAATTAGCTATCTTTTCAACTTTACCTTTTATGACTTTTAAAGTAGGAATTTTTTGTTTATCCTTAGACTCTATAATTACTTTTTCTTTAAAACCTGTTTGCTCATCTATTTCAACTTTATAAGTAATTCCTTCATCCAAATCTTCGAATTTCACAATTCCATCTATCTCTGAAATAATAACCGCATTATAAGGGTCCCATTTACATATAAGATCGCCTTTTTTAACTACTTGCTTATTTTTGACATATATTTTTGAACCATATGGAACCATGTTATTATAAACAATACTATTGTCTTTTCCTCCTACTAACCTTAACTCTCCTGTTCTACCAATAACTATTTTTTCTATATTCTTTTTATCTTTTTCATTCTTAACAGTTCTTAATTCTTCAAAATAAATAGTACCATCAAATTTAGCAACAATAGAAGATTCTTGAGCAGAACCCGATGCTACACCACCTACATGAAAAGTTCTTAATGTTAATTGTGTTCCTGGCTCACCAATTGATTGAGCAGCAACAACTCCAACAGCTTCTCCAATTTGCGCAGGTGAATTAGAAGAAAGACTTCTACCGTAACACAAACTACAAATCCCCTCCTTAGCCTCACAAGTTAATACAGACCTAACCCAAACTGAATCTATAATACTTTTATCTATTTCATTAGCTTGGTTTTTTTGTATTTCTTCTCCAGATTTAACTAATAAATTTTGATTTTCATCATAAACATCATGTAAAGAAACTCTTCCTTCAATTCTATCAGATAATTTCTCAACTACTTCATCATTTTTCTTTAAATCTTTTATCTCTAAACCTATTAGAGTACCACAATCATATTCTTTTATTATAACATCTTGAGCAACATCCACTAATCTACGAGTTAAATATCCAGCATCTGCGGTTTTTAGAGCAGTATCGGCTAATCCTTTTCTTGCACCATGCGTAGAAATGAAATATTCCAAAATTGATAAACCTTCTTTAAAATTAGATAATATAGGATTCTCAATAATAGCACCAGAAGAAGAACCCGACTTTTGAGGTTTTGCCATTAATCCACGCATACCTGACAACTGTCTTATTTGTTCTTTTGAACCTCTAGCTCCAGAATCTAACATCATATAAACAGAGTTAAAACCTTGATTGTCATTTTCTAATCTCTCCATGGACTTTTCTGTTAAAGATGAATTTGTTTTTGTCCAAACATCAATAATCTGATTATACCTTTCATTATTAGTAATAAGTCCTAAATTATAAGATTGAATTATTTTATCCACTTCTGAAGTAGCGTTGCTTACCATTTTTTCTTTTTCATTTGGAATAATTATATCTCCTAAAGAAAAAGAAAGCCCCCCTTTAAAAGCCATCTGATAACCTAATTCTTTTATATTATCCAAAAATTCTGATGTTACTGGTATTGTTGTTTTAGTTAACAATTTTCCTATAATCTCTCTTAATGCTTTTTTCGTTAATACCTCATTGATATAACCTATCTCTTTTGGAACAACTTCATTAAAAATAACTCTTCCAACAGTGGTCTCTAAAAAACTAGATTTTTCGTTAGAATCTTCTTTAAAGAATAAATTTACAACCGCATGTAAATCTACTTTACCCTCATTATAAGCAATTAAAACTTCCTCTGAGGAATAAAACTTAAATCCCTCACCTTTCATTTTAGTATCACTATCACTATCACGCCTTTTAGTCATATAATATAATCCTAAAATCATATCTTGAGAAGGGACTGTAATTGGAGAGCCATTCGCTGGATTTAGAATATTATGTGAACCCAACATTAATAATTGTGCTTCTAAAATAGCAGCATGACCTAAAGGTAAATGAACAGCCATTTGATCTCCATCAAAATCAGCATTAAATGCTGTACATGACAAAGGATGTAATTGAATTGCACCACCCTCTATTAACTTAGGCTGATAAGCTTGGATACCTAATCTATGTAATGTAGGGGCCCTATTTAATAAAACTGGATGTCCCTTGATTACGTTTTCCAAAATATCCCAAACTATAGGCTCTCTTCTATCAATTATTTTTTTTGCAGACTTTACTGTTTTTACAACACCTCTTTCAATTAATTTTCTAACTACAAATGGTTTATATAATTCGGCAGCCATATCTTTAGGCAAACCACATTCATGCATTTTTAAATTTGGCCCAACAACTATAACAGATCTTGCAGAATAATCAACTCTTTTCCCTAATAAATTTTGTCTAAATCTACCCTGCTTACCTTTCAATCCATCTGATAATGATTTTAAAGGCCTATTAGACTCTGTTTTATAAGCAGAAGATTTTCTAGTATTATCCAATAAAGAATCAACAGACTCTTGCAACATTCTTTTTTCATTTCGAAGTATCACTTCAGGCGCATTAATATCTATTAATCTTTTCAATCTATTATTTCTAATAATAACTCTTCTATATAAATCATTTAAATCGGATGTTGCAAATCTACCACCATCTAATGGAACAAGTGGCCTAAGTTCTGGAGGTATTACTGGAATAACTTTCAACACCATCCATTCTGGTTTATTTTCGATACGTGTATTAGAGTTCCTAAACGCTTCAACAACTTGAAGTCTTTTTAGTGCTTCATTTTTTCTTTGAACTGAAGTCTCATGATTTGCTGCATGTCTCAATTCACAAGATAGAGTATATAAATCTATTCTAGATAATAAATCATATAATGCTTCTGCTCCCATTTTAGCAATAAATTTCTCAGGATCATTCTCCTCCAAGTAATCGTTTTCTTGAGGAATTTCATCTAGAATGTTAAGATATTCTTCTTCTGTTAAAAATTGTAAAGGCTTAAGAGGAGCTCCCTCTGAATCACAAGCTTTTCCTGGCTGAATAACAACATACTTTTCATAATATATTATCATGTCTAGTTTTTTAGAAGGAAGACCTAATAGATAGCCTATTTTATTTGGCAATGTTCTAAAATACCATATATGAGCCACCGGAACTACTAAATTAATATGCCCCATTCTCTCTCTCCTAACTTTTTTTTCTGTCACCTCAACTCCACATCTATCACAAACTATTCCTTTATACCTTATACCTTTATATTTTCCACAATGACATTCAAAATCTTTTACAGGACCAAATATTCTCTCACAAAACAAGCCGTCTCTTTCTGGTTTAAAAGTTCGATAATTTATAGTTTCTGGTTTTGTTACATCCCCATGAGACTCTTCTAAAATATCTTCTGGGGAAGCAAGACTTATCGTTATTGTAGAAAAATCGCTATTAACTTTTTTATTTTTTGTGAATTTATTCATGATTTAATCCATTTTTATTTTTAATCCCAAACCTTTCATTTCATTTAATAGTACTTTAAAAGATTCTGGTATACCTGGTTCTGGTATTGGATCTCCTTTCACTATTGATTCATATGTTTTGGCTCTACCTATAACATCATCAGATTTAATTGTTAAAATTTCTCTCAATATATTAGAAGCTCCAAACGCTTCTAATGCCCAAACTTCCATTTCACCGAATCTTTGACCTCCAAATTGAGCCTTACCACCTAAAGGTTGTTGAGTTATTAATGAATAAGGACCTATCGACCTAGCATGGAGTTTGTCATCTACCATATGTCCCAATTTCAACATATAAATAATTCCAACAGTTGCAGCTTGATCAAATTTTTCGCCAGTTCCTCCGTCATATAAAAAAGTATGACCATACTTAGGGACTTTAGCTTTTTCAGTGTACTTAGTAATTTCATCTATTGTTGCTCCATCAAAAATAGGAGTAGAAAACTTCATACCAAGTTTTTCACCCGCCCAACCTAAAACAGTTTCATAGATTTGACCTAAATTCATTCTTGAGGGAACACCTAAAGGATTTAATACTATATCTACAGGGGTTCCATCTTCTAAAAAGGGCATATCCTCATCTCTAACAATTTTTGCAACAATACCTTTGTTCCCATGCCTACCTGCCATCTTATCACCAACTTTTAATTTTCTTTTTTTAGCAACATAAATTCTCGCTGACTTCAATACTCCACTAGGTAATTCATCTCCAACTTTTATTTTATATTTCTCTCTGTTAAATGAAGAATTAAGTGCTGCAAATTTTTTATTATAATTTAATATAACCTTTCCAACTATCTTATCTATATCTTTATCTTTAACCCAACCAAAGGGCTCAACCAAATAAAAATCATTAATATTATTTAATAATTTTAATGTAATCTTTTTTCCCTTTGAGATAACCACTTCATCATCTAAATTTTTGACCTCTAAAGATTTTTTTCCATTTAAAACAGAAAATAATTTCTCAATTAACTTAACTTTTAAAGCATCAAATTTATCTTTATAATCTTTTTCTAAAGTGTCTAACAAACTCTTGTCTTCTAATCTCTGTTTTTTTGATTTAATAGATTTTTCAAAAAGTTTTTTATCAATAATGGTACCTTTTAATGAGGGAGGAGCTTTTAATGATGCATCTTTCACATCACCTGCTTTATCACCAAAAATTGCACGTAATAATTTCTCTTCTGGAGAAGGATCAGATTCACCTTTTGGTGTGATTTTCCCAACTAATATATCTCCAGGTAAAATATCAGCACCTATTCGAACCATTCCATTTTCATCTAAATCTTTAGTTGCTTCTTCACTAACATTTGGTATATCTGGAGTTAATTCTTCTGCACCTAATTTAGTTTCTCTAACATCTAAAGAATATTCATCAATATGAAGAGATGTGAAAACATCATCTCGCACTACCCTCTCAGATATAACTATTGCATCTTCAAAATTATAACCCTTCCAAGGCATAAATGCAACTTTTAAATTTTTCCCTAAAGCTAACTCTCCCTTGTCAATAGCATAACCACTAGTTAAAAATTGCCCCCTCTGTACTTTGTCTCCTTTTTGAACAATTGGAACCAAATTAATACAAGTATTTTGATTAGTTTTTTTAAACTTACTTAAGTAATGAGTTGTTAATTCATCATCGAACGATATTAGTTTTTGATCATCAGTTAATTGATACTTAATAATTATTTTTTTTGCATCAACATAATCTACAATACCTTTTCCTAAAGATCTAATGCACATTCTTGAATCTAGTGCTATATTTTTTTCTAAACCTGTACCTACTATTGGTGAGTCCATCGTAACTAAAGGCACTGCTTGCCTCATCATATTAGAACCCATCAATGCTCTATTAGCATCATCGTGCTCTAAAAATGGAATCAAAGATGCAGAAATAGAAGCTATTTGATTAGGAGCAACATCCATATAATCAAGATTTTCTGGAGAAACAATAGGAAAGTCACCCATTTCTCTTGCTTTTATTTTCTTTTCTAAAATTTTACCATCTTTTCCTAAGTCAGCATTTGCTTGAGCAATAATCTTTTCTTCTTCCTCTTCAGCACTTAAAAAAATTGGCTTTTCATTCACCTTACCATTGTTTACTTCTTTATAAGGAGTTTCGATAAAACCCATCTTATTAATTTTAGCAAAAACACATAGAGAAGATATTAATCCAATATTCGGTCCCTCTGGTGTTTCAATAGGGCATAATCTACCGTAATGAGTATAATGAACATCTCTAACCTCAAAACCCGCACGCTCTCTTGAAAGACCACCAGGTCCAAGAGCAGACATTCGACGTTTGTGTGTGATCTCTGCCAAAGGATTTGTTTGATCCATAAATTGTGATAACTGGTGTGTCCCAAAGAAAGAGTTAATAACTGAGGATAATGTCTTTGCATTAATTAAATCAATGGGCGTAAAAACTTCATTATCTCTGACATTCATTCTTTCCTTTATTGTTCTTGACATTCTAGCAAGACCAACACCAAACTGATTTGCTAATTGCTCACCAACTGTTCTAATCCTCCTATTACTTAAATGATCAATATCATCCACCTCTGTTTTAGAATTAACTAGTTTTATTAAATGCTTTACTATTAAGCTAATATCATCTTTTGTTAGCACCAGATCTTTTCTACCATCAGTTATATTTAATTTTTTATTAATCCTATAACGACCAACATCACCAAGATTATATCTAGTATCAGAAAAGAACAGCTTGTCTATAATTCCCCTAGCAGTTTCTTCATCAGGAGGTTCTGCATTTCTTAATTGCCTATAAATATGTTCAACAGCCTCTAACTCCGAATTAGTAGGGTCTTTTTGAAGCGTTTTATGAATAATTGAAAATTCTGTATTGGAATTCAATTTATGTAGTAAAATAGATTTAATATTTGACTCTAAAATTAAATCAATATGTTCTTTTTCAATTACTACATCTCTATCAATAATGATTTCTGTTCTTGGAATACTTACTACTTCACCTGTATCTTCATCAACAAAATCTTCCACCCAATGTCTTAAAACCCTAGCGGCTAATTTTCTTCCTATGTTTTTCTTTAATGATGCTTTTGTCACTTTCAACTCATCAGCTAAATCGAACATTTCTAAAATATCCTTATCATTCTCAAAACCTATAGCACGAAATAAAGTAGTAACAGGAAGCTTTTTCTTTCTATCTATATACGCAAACATAGCACCATTAACATCTGTTGCAAATTCTATCCAAGAACCTTTGAATGGAATTATTCTTGCAGAATATAATTTTGTACCATTAGCATGATAACTTTGGGCAAAAAATACACCAGGAGATCTATGAAGTTGGGAAACAACAACTCTTTCAGCACCATTTATTATAAAAGTTCCTCTTTCTGTCATATTAGGAACAGTTCCTAAATAAACATCTTGTATAATTGTCTCAAAATCTTCATGCTCCGGATCCGTACAATATAATTTCAGCCTTGCTTTTAATGGAACACTGTAAGTTAAACCAGCTGAAATACATTCTTCCATCGAGTAACGAGGAGGGTCAAGAAAATAATCTAAAAATTCTAAAATAAAATGATTTCTAGTATCACTTATAGGAAAATATTCACTAAACGCCTTATATAACCCCTCGTTTTTTCTTGTTCCGGGGGTCGAGTTAAGTTGAAAAAATTTTCTAAATGACTCTAATTGTATACCTAAAAAATCTGGATATTGTAATTTTCCAGAGAAAGAACCAAAATCTATTCTTTCAAAGTTGTTGTTTTTTGCCAATGGAATTATTTTTAAACAACTAGTATAAAAACACCAGTCTAATTATACAAAATTTTAAAAAATCGGTAAAATATTATTTCAATTCTACTTCAGCACCTGCTTCCTCAAGTTGCTTTTTCATTGCTTCAGCTTCATCTTTAGAAACACCTTCTTTTAAAGGTGATGGAGCAGCATCAACTAAATCTTTTGCATCTTTTAAGCCTTTTCCAGTAAGTTCTTTTACTAACTTAACAACTGCTAATTTAGAGCCCCCTGCAGCTTTTAAAACTACATCAAATTCTGTTTTAGCTGAAGCATCAGCACCAGAGTCACCAGATCCACCTGCAGCAGGTGCAACAGCAACAGCAGCAGCAGCTGGCTCAATACCATATTCTTCTTTTAAAATTTCTGTAAGATCATTAACCTCCTTAACTGTTAGGTTAACTAAGTCTTCCGCTATTTTTTTTATGTCCGCCATTTTTTATTGTTTTTAGTTATTTATAAATTATTTATTTTTCTTCACTAGAAGGTTCCTCACTAGAAGGTTCCTCACTAGAAGGTTCCTCACTAGAAGGTTCCTCACTAGAAGGTTCCTCACT
>MDSW01148630.1_pt1 | contig 15851 bp, 18 predicted proteins | sample 811171 | NCBI WGS metagenome assembly MDSW01 (sample SAMN05326641, study PRJNA326480) | marine metagenome | isolation source: seawater | place: Atlantic Ocean: North West | collected 2012
ATGGCTATGGATTCCCTTCTCATAGAGGAGGTCCAATGTGGCAAGCCGATAAAATTGGATTAGATAAAATTACCCAAGAAATTGATTCTCATAGAAATGCTGATGATTTATCTTGGCCAAAATCTAACCTATTAAATGAGCTGAAACAATCTAACAAAAGCATTGGTTCATATGTTCCAGATACTACCAACCCTAAAAAGAGAAATTAAATCAAAGGAGAGAAAATATGAGAGAAGCAGTAATAGTATCAACAGCACGTACACCTATAGGAAAAGCCTATAGAGGTGCTTTTAATAATACCCATGGTGCTGTTTTAGGTGCTCACGCAATAAAACACGCTATGGAAAAAGCAAATATAGATCCTCAAGAAGTTGAAGATGTAATCATGGGTTGCGGAACTCCTGAAGGGGCAACAGGTGTAAATATTGCTAGACAATGTGCTATTCGTGCGGGTATGCCCGTTTCTACTGCAGGGGTAACTGTAAATAGATTTTGTTCATCTGGATTGCAAACTATTGCAATGGCAGCGCAGAGAGTTATTGTGGACAATGTTCCTCTAGCTATAGGAGGAGGATTAGAATCAATAAGTCTGGTTCAAAATGATCATTCTAATAAACATCATATACATGAAGACTGGATTCTAAAAAATAAACCTGAGCTTTACATGTCAATGTTGGAAACTGCAGAAGTTGTTGCTGAACGATATAACATTTCTCGAGAACAAATGGATGAATATGGACTTCAAAGTCAAATGAGAACCACTGCTGCTCAACAAGCAGGCAGGTTTGAAGATGAGATAGTGCCTTTACCTTCTACTAAATTAGTTCAAAATAAAGAAACTGGTGAGATTTCAGAAATTGAGGTAACTCTTGAACAAGATGAAGGAGTAAGACCAGAAACAAATATAGAAGGTCTAAGAAGTCTTAAAGCTGTTTTAGGTGAAGACAAAACAATCACAGCAGGAAATGCAAGTCAATTATCTGATGGTGCTTCTGCATGTGTAATAATGGATTCTAAACTAGCAGAAAAAAGAAATATTGAACCTTTAGGAATATTTAGAGGGTTAGCAGTAAGCGGTCTAGAACCTGATGAAATGGGAATAGGGCCAGTATATGCAGTTCCCAGACTTCTAGAAAGAAATAATTTAACTATGGATGACATTGATTTATGGGAACTAAATGAAGCATTCGCTGTTCAGGTAATTTATAGCAGAGATAAGTTAGGAATACCTAATGACACATTAAATGTTAATGGAGGGTCTATTGCAGTTGGACATCCTTACGGTATGTCTGGTTCTCGTTTAGTTGGACACGCACTAATAGAAGGAAGAAGAAGAAAAGCTAAAAATGTTGTAGTCACTATGTGCATAGGAGGAGGACAAGGAGCTGCAGGTTTATTTGAGATTTGTTAAAAATTAACTTTTCATGACAATAAATCAGATAATAGGCTTATTTAAAAGTCTTATTTTAGCAAATAGTTTTATATCTATTATTATTACTATAAAGATTTTTTATAAAAATAATTATAATTTCCATGAAGCAACTGCTGGACTCTTGATTATGATTGTATATGCAGGAATTTGGTTTTATTCACTCTATAAAATATACAATTTCTCAAAATTTGGTCTTAGATTGTATATAATTATGACTTTTTTAGGTTTTTTATTCAATATTATATCGAATTTATCATTTTTAGATAAACCATTATACTTGCTAACTTTAGCTGAACACATGATTATAGGATCTATTATAACTTTTTCTTATTTTTCTAAGCTAAAATCAAAATTTAAATAATTTAGGCATGAAAAATGTATGGGTAATAATGTAGTCCTCCTTTAAGAGAGGCTAAATAGCCTCTCTTAAACTTTTTTAGTCATATTAAAATATTTTTAATATATAATATTTTTATGTTTTATGACTCTCTAGAAATACTTTCAAGATCGTTTATTTTCTATTTTGTTGTAATAGACCCGTTAGGAACTGTTGCAATTTTCCTAACCTTATTGCACAGAATTAAAGAAAATAAATATAAAATAGCAGTTGAATCAACCTTTTTGGCATTTTTGGTGTTAGTATTTTTTCTTGTAGTTGGAAAATTAATTTTAAATCACTTAAATATATCTTTATATTCTTTTAAAATAGCAGGAGGTATAATTCTATTATTAATTTCCATAGAAATGTTATTAGATAAAAGATCAGCCAGAAAAGAAAAATCAATTCAGGGTAAAACAATTACTACAGCAGTATTTCCTTTAGCTATTCCTCTTTTAGCTGGGCCTGCGGCGATTACATCAGTAATAGTTTCTTCTAGCGCTACATCTGGAAATATTTTGTATACAATAACCCATATAATTTCTTTATTTTTAGTCTTATTAATTACCTGTTTATTATTTCTTCTTATTATAAAATCAGAGAAGTTTATTTCTAAAAAGCTATTACAGGTATTATCAAGAATTATTGCTATCATTTTAGCTGCTCTTTCTATTCAATTCATAATAGATGGATTGCATGAAGCAATAAAAACCTTCTAAAATATTTTTTGTACTAGATTTAACTAATTTTATATTATATTTTTAATAATAATTGAGAAAGGAGGTGATCTATGTCTAAAATTTTAGATCTAGTCACTTTCTATTTACGTATAGAAAGTTGATTGTTTTAATAAATAGTGAGGAGACAAAAATATCTCCTCACTTAATAATAAGGAGAAAAAAGTGAATAAATTTATTTTAATAGTAATTACATCAATTTTTTTAAGTTCAAATCTTTTTGCTGGGTGCATGAAAGGTGAAATTAGTCAGATTGATGCAAAATTAAAGAGTGCTTCAATAAGTGCAGATCAAAAGAACGAAGTAATTGAATTGAGAAAATTAGTAGTTGATAATGAACATAAAAATGCAGAGTTAGCTTTCCAAAGTTATGAAAAGGCTATGAATATACTTAATTAATCTTTAATAAAAAAGAGTTTATGTCTTTATATAGTTGTAAACTCTTTTGCCTTTTCTTCCTCTTCTCTAGTTTGCTTTAGCAACATACTTCCTAGAAATACTATTAAAACATTAACTAATAAACCTATTAATCCAGGATGTAAATCGCAAACAGTGCTCTCTGAAAAATATTGATAATAAATAGTAACTAAAACTCCTCCCACCAAACCTAAGATAATTGACGTTGCATTTGCTTTTTTATAAAATAGTGCTGTATATACGCCTGGAGCCAATTGTGCTATCGGTCCATAAGCCCCTAACAATAATTGAATGAGACCGTCACTTCCAAAAATTGCTATAAAATAAGCAATAAAACCTATTATAAAAACTGCCGCCCTCATAATCCATAATTCGAAGTTTTCTTTAATTTTGGGAAATAGTGCTTTGCAAATATCTCTACCGAATGATACCGAAGCACCATGAGTAATAGCATCAGAAGAAGACATTGCAGCTGCTAATGCACCTGCTCCTACTATACCATATAAAATTCCAGAATTTGTTAAGTGATTAGTAATTAAATAAGGTAAAATTTGACCTGGTCTATCTAAATCAGTCTGAGCCACAACTCCTATGCCAGAAAATCCAATAAGCAAAACTGGTATAAGGAATAATGCAAATATCGGATAAACTGCAACCGTAGTTTTAATTCTTTTTTCCGTAGTTGTAAATGATTTTGTAAACAGATGAGGCCACATAACAAACCCAATCATTGATATAATTATATTGCTGCTGTATCTTGCCTCTGACATTAATGATTTTTCTTTTCCTATAACCAAAAACTCAGGATTTTCTTGAGTTATTTTTGTAAACATATCTCCTAATCCTTCATGCAAGCTATTGACAAAATATATACCAAGGATCCATGCGATAGTTAACATTAATATAGCTTGGAATACATCACTCCATGCTGCACCCCTAACCCCACTAGTTGCGACATAAACTACAACAATCCCAAACGAGAACAAGGCACCCACCCAATAAGGAATATTTCCATAGGTTAATACATTAAAAATGTAAGCCATTCCTTTTATTTGTAATGTTAAATAAGGAATAAAAGCTAGGATAGCTACAATACCTACTAATACAGTTAACATTCTAGATTGAAATCTATCACCTAAAAAGTCACCCATAGTAATATAATTATTTTTTTTCCCTATTTTTGAAACTTTTGGACCAATAACGTACCATGGCATTAAACCTAGGGTGCAATAAACTAGTATATAAAAAGATGCAGCCCCCTTAGAGAATGCCCAACCAGGACCCCCTAAAAAAGCAAATGCTGAAAATATAGTACCTCCCATTAAGAACCACATGATAAAAAGATTAAAAGACCTATCACCTACTGCATACTCAGATAGTGAAAAAAAAGATCTTCCTCTTCCTGCCAAGATCCCAATAAGAAATGCTAAAACTAGGTATCCTGATATGGCCACAAGGGCTATATGCCATTTTTCCATATTCTAATCTTCCTTATCTATAAATAAAAAAATTACTATTCCAATAAATTGAAAAATAATACAAGTTATTATCCAAAAAAGGGAAAAGGGCATACCAAGTATAAAAGGATTTACCCTATTTCCAATTTCAAAAAAAGGAAATATTAATAGCAATAAAATTAAAACACTAAATAAAAAAAAGCAAAAATCTATTTTATTTCTTTTATTCACTCGTTCCTGAATTTTTTTCTATCATGTTAGCTTGTAAGATTTCTATCCAATAGCCATCCGGATCAGTTATAAAAGCTAATCCCTTCATTTTTCCATCATCTGGTTTTTTTATGAATTTTACTCCTAACTTCTCAAACCTTTCAGAAGCCTTATATACATCTGGCACAGAAAATCCTATATGCCCGAAACCTTGAGGTTCTTTATTACCATCGTGGTAATTAAAGCCATCATCATTTTCTGTCCCCCAGTTATGAGTAAGCTCTAACATTGCTTTTTGACTAAACGTCCAAGTTGTTCTAGCGTTATCATCATCAGGAACATTATTATCATCTACATCTTTAGGCATTGCTAGAAAGTAAAGAGTAAATTGCATTTCAGGAAAATCTAACTTTCTGTATAGTTTCATTCCAATTATTCTGGTGTAAAAATCTAAAGAGACTTTAGGGTCTTTAATTCTTAGCATTGTTTGATTAAAAACAAAAGATTGTGTTTCGACGTCTACATTTTCACAGATCCCTTCTTGTATTTCATAATGTCTACTCATATTTATTAATCCTAATAGTTAAATTATATAATAATACTACAAAAATATAAATTATTTTGAAGTTAAATAAAATAAATATTGATTTTAAAAAAATACGTTATATTATGAGAATGAGAATCATTTACATTGATAATAGTTATTATTATTACTAGGGAGGATAATATGAATACATCTAGAAGATCTTTTTTGGCAGGTGCTTTTGCTACCACAGTATATATATCCATGTGGAACATAGATTCTGCTAAAGCTAAAATAACAGCTGGAGAAAAAAAAGAGGATAAAGAAATACTTATGAAAATGGTAAGAACTTTATATCCTCATGACAGATTTCCAGATGGACCTTATATAAGAACTACAGATGATGTAATTAATAAAGGTAATTCAAGTACTGAAAAAGCCGTAATGTTGCAAGAGGGTATAGATAAATTAAAAGCTGATAACTTTAATAAAATGAATTTTAAAAAAGCTACCAAGTATTTAACAAAAATGGGTCGTACAGAGTTCTTTGAACATGTTAGAGGAACTACCACAGTTACTCTTTACAATGACAAAGAAACTTGGGAATTATTGGGATATGAGGGTGCTAGCTATGACAAAGGAGGCTATATAAATAGAGGTTTTAATGATCTAGATTGGCTTCCTGAACCAAGAATAGAAGAACATCCAGATTTAGCTGCTTTTTTAAGTGAATCACCTACAAGGTTCGCTGAAATAAAAAAAATGATAGCTAACGAACTAAATTAGGGAGAATAATATGAAAAAAATAGATCAAAAAGAGAGTGCTGTTGTAGTTATTGGTTCTGGTGCAGGAGGTGGAACTACAGTTTATGAATTAACTAAGGCCGGAATTCCTTGTGTTTGTTTAGAAGCAGGCCCTTATCTTAAGCCTGAGGATTATACAAATGATGAATGGGGAGCTTTTGGTCAGATGGCTTGGCTAGACAAAAGAACTACAAGTGGAAACTGGAGAGTTGCTAAGGACTTTCCTGGATTACCCACTTGGTTAGTTAAAGCTGTAGGTGGAACTACTACTCACTGGGCAGGAGCAACGCCTCGTTTTATGGAGTATGAGTTTAAAACAAAATCTACATACGGCGATGTTAAAGGTGCAAGTCTTCTGGATTGGCCCATTGGTCTTGAAGATATGACTGATTATTATACTAAAGCTGAAAATGCAATTGGTTCTACCCATAGAGGTGGCAGAGCTCCTTTACCAGCCAACAATAACTATAAAGTTTTTGCTAATGGAGCAAAAAAAGTTGGCTATAAATTTTATGCAACTGGCCCTTATGGTACGAATGCTGAGCCATATGATGGACGTCCTGGATCTATTCAAGACGGCTTTAACTTCCAGGGTGACAAAAATGGTTCTAAATGGAGTACAGCTAAAAGAGAAGTTCCAAGAGCATTAGATACTGGGTTATTAGATTTAAGAACAAATTCTCATGTTATAAAGATTACTCATGATAAACAAGGAAGTGTAGATGGAGTGCTTTATATGGATAAAGATAATAACCTCCAAAAACAAGCAGCTAAAGTTGTAGTTGTTGCAGGAAACTCTATTGAGTCGCCGAGATTATTATTATTAAGTGAATCATCTATGTATCCAGATGGATTAGCAAATAGTTCAGGTCAAGTAGGTAGAAATTATATGAGGCACATGACTGGTTCAATGTATGCTAGATTTGAAAAACCTGTGAACTTCTATAGAGGAGAAACAATGGCAGGATTTTGTGCAGATGAGGTAAAGCATGATCCTAACAGAGGCTTTGTAGGAGGTTATTACATGGAAACACTCGCAATAGGTCCTGCATTTATGGGAGCATTTCTTGATCCTGGTGGATGGGGTCGAGAGTTTACAAATATGATGGATGGCTATGATAAACTTGCAGGTATGTGGTTAGTTGGTGAAGATATGCCTAGATCAACTAATAGAGTAACATTATCAGATACTGCAAAAGACCAATATGGTTTACCTGCGCCAAATGTTCATTTTGATGATCATCCTAATGATATAGCAATGAGGGAGTATGCTTATGAGAAAGCAGAAGCTCTTTATAATGCAGTAGGTGCAGTACAAACTTGGAGAACACCTCCATATCCTTCAACTCATAACCTTGGAACAAACAGAATGAGTGCTAAGTCCAGTGAGGGTGTAGTTGATAAATGGGGAAGATCTCATGATATTAAAAACTTATTTATCGCAGATGGATCAGTAATGACTACAGGTGCCGCAGCGAACCCTACACTTACTATAACAGCGTTAGCAATAAGAACTAGTGAATATCTAGCTTCAGAATTAAAGAAAAATAATATTTAAATAGTTTGAAGCATATAAGACTCCATATAAGCAAGGTTTTAAAACCTTGCTTATTTTTTTATTAAGTACAACTTATTATGAAACAAATTAAATCAACTTTGAGAACACCATCTTAAAAAGGACTATTTAAATTACATATAAACTATTAATAATTTCTTTTTTAAAACTAACTTCCTTAATATGCCTAATTATTTTGTCAGATAAAATATACTCCTCAGATTCTAATTTAGAAGATGCAACTTATATAGAAGCTGGTAAGGAACTATATAAAAAAAGATGTTCGAATTGTCATGGAGATAATGCTCAAGGAAAAAGTAATGGTTTTTTTTTATCACCTAATCTAAAAGCTTTTAACAAAGGCTATGAAAAATTCTTAGTTATTTTAACAAATGGTTATGGAAGAATGCCTGCATGGGGAGGAATGTCAGAACTCACTAGGACCCAACTAGATCAGTTGGCTTCGTACTTAAAACATATATCATTAGAAAAGCCTAGTTGGCAATAGTATTTAAATTTAAGTTGGTTATATCTATAAAAAAAAGAGGCCTTTTATATATAAAAGAGCCTCTTTGTTTTTTTTGTGAACCCTTCTTTTAAATAGTTCCTTTTGACATCTCTTTAGCAATATGTTCTGCTTGTCTTATAGCTAAGGAAACTATTGTCAAAGTTGGATTTTCTGCAGCACCAGTTGTAAACTGACTACCATCAGAAATAAACAAGTTAGCAATGTCATGAGACTTTCCATTTTTATCACAAACACCATCCCTAGGTTTCTCACTCATTCTACATGTGCCCAAGTTATGAGTTGATGGATAAGGAGGAGTTTCAAAGATATCAACCGCTCCTGCAGCATTGTAAACATCTGTGCCTTTTCCAAATGCATGCTTTCTCATCTTAATGTCATTATCATGATCATCAAAATGAACATTAGGAACAGGCATTCCGTTTTGATCCTTAACATCAGTATTTAAAGATACAGCATTCTTTTCTTGTGGCATATCTTCTCCTACAATCCACATTCCAGCTAGGTGGTCATAGTTTTCTAGGGCATTAGAAACTTTTTCACCCCAACCAGTTACTCCTGGAATTAGAAACCCAGCCATAAAAGGTAGTCCTAATGCTAATGTTTCTAATTCATAACCTCCTACAAACCCCCTTCTTGGATCATTAATGGACTCATCTGTAATGATACCGGCCATAGTCGTTCCTCTGTGAAAATTAACTGGTTTATCCATTAATGCGTAGACTGAACCTGTAAGATGTCTCATATAGTTTTTTCCCACTTGCCCTGATGAATTTGACAATCCATCTGGATACTTTGATGAGTTAGACATTAGAAGCAATCTTGGAGTCTCGATTGAGTTACCTGCAACAGCAACTATCCTTGCTTTTTGCTTCTGCTGATTTCCATCTTTGTCTACATAAACAACACCGTCAATTTTTCCGCTTTTGTTGTGAGTAATCTGTACAACATGAGCTTCAGTTCTTAGTTCAAAATTTCCAGTCTTTTCTGCCTTAGGAATTTCAGAATAACCAGCAGACCATTTAGCTCCAGATTTACATCCTTGAAAACAAAATCCTAATTGTAAACAAGCATTTCTTCCATCCCTTGGCATACTGTTAATACCCATTCTTCCTGTATGAACATCTTTATAACCAAGCTTTTTTGCACCATCATAAAATACTTTAAAATTATTGTTACCAGGCAATCCAGGTATGCCATGAGTTCTAGTAACACCAATTTTATATTCTGCTTTATCGTAATATGGTTCCATTTCTTTCAAACTTATAGGCCAGTCTAAAAGATTAGCTCCTGCAATATCACCATATTCTGTTCTAACTTTAAATTCATGCTCTTGAAATCTTAAAGAAGCACCCGCCCAATGCAATGTAGAGCCTCCTACACTTTTTACAATCCATGAAGGAAGATTAGGCCAGTTGGTAGCAATAGACCAGTTTCCTGAAGTTGTTCTATTGTCTAACCAAGCAGTTTGTAAAAAAGCACTCCACTCATCATTAATAAAGTCATCAGTAGTATACCTTTTACCTGCTTCTAAGCAAACTACCTTAACCCCTTTTTGAGCCAACTCGTTAGAAAGTGTTCCCCCTCCTGCTCCAGAGCCAATTACTACTGCAACAGAATCATCATTTAAATCAAATTTTTTAGCCATGATATTTTATTTCTCCCTTATGTTATTCCCACCAGCCTTTTGGGCTAGCAGACTTAGGTGGTTGGGGCCAATTAGCATCTTGGAAACCTCTCAAGTAATAACCGCCTTGCTCGTAGGCAGCACCTTGATATCCCGCAACATCCCAAACTTTCTTGTTATTGTAAAAGACACTAACCATTTCCCATCTTAACGTATTGAAAAATCCATTTCCTTGTATCTTTTTTAAAATTGCTACTCTTTTTTTATAAGAAGCTTTCATATATTTTCCTCCTGCAGCTTTATCTATCTCAGCAACACCATCTACAAAAGACTTCTTAAGAGATTCGTCAGTAGCAGCTTTCCCATCAAGAGAATCAACCGATATCATGTATAATTCATCAGAAAATTTTTTTCCTGGAAAAAGGTCTTTGCTAACCAGAAGCATTGTTTTAGCAACATGACTATCAAGAGAACTTTTCTTTGCAGCCCAAGCATTGAAAGCATTTAACTGAACTATTCCACCTGTTAATGCTACAAATCCTGTGGCCTTTCCTGAGTTTTTAAGAAAAGAACGCCTGTTCAAATTTATCTTTTTCATAACTCCTCCCGTATTTATGTAATAAAAAATTAAATTAGCCAAAAGTATAACATTTTGTAATCAAATAGTAAGAAAAATTTTAATAATAAAAAAAATTAATTGTTAATTCGGTAGCAATAACCATGAGATATATGTACATAATCGACTTCGTTACCTTTTCCTAATATCCAATAATCTGTAATTAAACTTTTTCTATATCTTAGCGTATCTAGGGAAAATCTTATTTGATAAGTCCTCATTTCACCAATAGGCGTGCAAGTAAGTAAAGACTTATTTTTTTTTCTTCTACATTGAAATTGATATTTTGTCTCAGTATTTTTTTTAAAGGTATTATCCTTTTCTTTCAATACTTCATAATTATTACTAAAACTCATTATAGTTTTATATGGAAAGAACTCACTATCCTTCAAAAACTTTCTTTGATTTTGGAATAATCCACTTGACCTTGTTTCTGATAAGCATTCAAATTCTGTATGAATTTCAGTATTAGCATAAAGATTAATTTTCATTATAAAAAAAATGCTTAAAAGAAAAAAAATTATTTTTTTTTGATTACCCTCTTCCAGCAATTGTAACTCCACCATCCATAGTAATAACTTGTCCTGTTATAAAAGAACCTGACTTGGAAGCTAATAATATCGCAGCTCCTGCAACTTCATCTGTTATTCCTATTCTGCCCAAAGGGGCAAGTTGTTCAACATCTTTTAATATTGTTGGATTTTCCCATAGCTGTCTAGCAAAATCAGTTTTAATAATACCTGGACATAAACCATTCACATTAATTTTATATTTTCCAAGCTCAACAGCTAAACTTCTAATAAGACCTATATCTGCAGTTTTTGAAATAGAATAGGCTCCCAAGTTTTTTACTCCTTGTAAGCCGGCAATAGAAGATACAACAATTATTGATCCTCCGTTGTTTTGTCTTAAAAAAGGTATGGATTTTTTACAAAGCCACAAGTTAGATTTAACATTATTATTCATTATTTTATCAAAAAGTTCATCCGGTATTTTTTCTAAATCACCATAATATGGGTTGCTAGCAGCATTACATACTAATACATCTAGAGTTCCAAATTTCTCTATGCAAAAATCAATTAAATCTTCACAATGATTTTTCTTAGAAATATTACACTCTTTTGAGTAAGCAATTCCCCCTGCATTTTTAATTTCTTTTTCAACTTCTAAGCAAGAGTCTATTTTTCTGGAAGATATAATTAATTTTGCACCAAACTCTGCAAATCTTTTGGCCATGCTTTTACCTATACCTCTAGAAGATCCTGTTATTACTATTGCTTTATTTTTCAAACTAAATAATTCATGCATATTTTATCTTCCTAAAGTTAATAATTAATATATAATTCTTTTTACAAAATGTTTCGAATGTATTAATCTATTTAAATTTAGTAGGTATAAAATGTCAAATCATGAAAAAAAAATCGAGGCGAACCATTTAGAAATAGAGATGGCTTGTATGAAAGATTACAAGGATCTTACTGAGAAAGATTTAAGAATCCAACTAGCGGCTTCCTATAGATTAGTTGAAGAATTAGGTTGGTCATTTTTAATATTTGGACACCTAACAGCGAGGGTTCCTGGATCTGAAAAACACTTTCTGATTAACCCTTATGGATTAATGTATGATGAGATTAACGCATCTAACTTGGTAAAAATTAATCTTGAAGGAGAAAAAGTAGAAGAATCGGATTGGAATGTTAATCCCGCAGGATTTATTATTCATTCTGCTGTCCATGGGTCAAAATTAGATGCTCATTGTGTAATGCACACACATACTAATGCCGGAATGGCCATGGCTGCCCTTAAAAAAGGATTAATAAATATAGATTTTAGTGGTTCTGCTTTTCATAAAAAAGTAGCTTACCATGACTTTGAAGGAGTAACTCTTAGACAAGATGAATGTAAACGTATAGCTGATGATTTGGGACAAAAAAGTATTATGGTTTTAAAAAACCATGGACTTCTAACAACTGGTGAAACGATTGCCGAAGCATTCATGAAGTTATACACTTTAGAAAGTGCTTGTAAAGTTCAGCTAATGGCCAGAGCATGCAGTGAAAACTATGAATTTGTACCTGATGAAATTGCAGAGAGCCATGCTAGGGATCTTAAGGATGCAGCAAGCTATAAGCTGGCCTTTAGAGCTTTGATCAGGAGGATGCTGCGCAAAGACCCATCTTTTATTTTATAAATTAAAATTCATTTTTAGAAAAAGGAGAACTAAGTGAAAAGAACTTTTCAGCCAAGTAAATTAGTAAGAAAAAGAAGACACGGGTTTAGGGCTAGAATGGCAACTAAATCTGGAAGAATAATACTTTCTAATAGAAGGGCCAAAGGAAGACAAAGACTTTCTGCATAATGAATGCCGTAAAAATAAAAAAAAGCAAAGACTATTATTCAGTATTTACCAATGGTAAAAAAATAAGCAGTAAAAACTTTAACTTACAATATTTAGATTCAAAGACTAGTTATATAAGGGTTGGAATTACGGCTAGTAAAAAACTTGGAAATTCTGTTAGTAGAAATTTTGTAAAACGAAGAATTAGATCTTTGGTTCAAAAAGTTTTTTCAAAAACTTATGTATCAGTAAAAGATTATGTAATAGTAGCAAAAAAAGGAATATTATCAGAAAGATTTGATAGTTTACATGAAGAATTAAAAGTATTATTAAAAAAAATAGAAAAAAAAAATGAATGAACAAAAAAACTTATTATTAGCAATAGTTGCCTCTTTATTAATATTATTAATTTTTCAATATTTTTTTCCAGGAGAAAAACCCAGCAGTATAGAGGATAAAAATCAAAATTCTATTTCAGAAGACATATCCAGTGAAGACTTTCCTACTAAAACTAGAGATGAAGTTTTAAAAGAAGATAATAGGATATTTTTATCTTCTTCATCTAGACTTAAAGGCTCTATCTCTCTGAAAGGGTCTAGAATTGACGATATTATCTTGAGAGATTATAAGAAAAATATTTCTAATGACTCACCATTAGTAACTCTAATGTCACCTAAGAACACAGCAAGACCTTATTTTGCTGAATTTGGTTGGGCTGCACCTCAAAGTAATATAGACGTGCCAAGGCATGAAGCTGTTTGGAAAATAGTAAAAGGAAAAGAACTTTCTCCTTCCAATCCTATCACACTTGAATGGGTTTCACCGGATAACCTAATTTTTACTAGGAAAATTAGTATAGATAAAAACTTTTTATTTACAATTGAAGATATAGTTGCCAACCAAACCTCTAAAACCCAAACACTGCAACAGTATGCTAGAATACGAAGAACTGGAACCCCTGAAACTTCTGGGTTTTATATTCTGCATGAAGGACCGATTGGAGTGTTAAAAGATACACTCTTAGAATTAGATTATGATGATTTACTTGAAAAAACAGAATCCAAGCAAAGTACTGGGGGTTGGATAGGTATAACAGATAAGTATTGGTTAGCTGCTCTAATCCCAAATCAAAAAAGTGAAATAACCGGTAAATTTAAATCTATCATAAAAAATAATAAAAAAATGTATGAAGTTAATTATAGTAGCTCTTTATTTGAAATTCCTCCTAATAAAGAAATTAAAGTTGTCTCTAATTTATTTATAGGAGCAAAAGAAGTTAGTCTTTTAGATAGCTATTCAAAGGAGCTTTCTATCAATATGTTTGATAGAGCAGTTGATTTTGGTTGGTTCTATATAATTACTAAACCACTTTTTCAATTACTTCATTGGTTTTCTGGTATATTTGGTAATGTTGGATTGTCTATCTTAGCATTAACTATTGTTATAAGAATTATATTATTTCCACTCGCTAATAAATCTTTTAAATCGATGAGTAAAATGAAAGTTCTAACACCTAAAATAAAAGAAATAAGAGAAAGATATAAAAATGATAAATTAAAAATGCAACAAGAAATAATGCAAATGTATAAAAATGAGAAAGTTAATCCATTATCGGGTTGTCTTCCAATCTTAATTCAAATACCAATTTTTTTTGCTCTTTACAAAGTCTTATTTGTAACACTAGAAACAAGACATGAACCCTTTTACGGATGGATAAAAGATTTATCTGCCCCAGACCCTACTACAATTTTTAATTTATTTGGCTTGTTAAACTTTACACCCCCTTCATTTTTATTAATTGGGATTTGGCCTATCTTAATGGCCTTAACTATGTTCTTACAAACAAAGTTAAATCCTTCTCCTCCTGATCCGCTTCAAGCAAAAATCATGACTTATCTTCCTCTGGTTTTCCTGTTTCTATTCGCAACCTTTCCTGCGGGATTAGTTATTTATTGGACTTGGAATAATATTCTTTCTATAGCTCAGCAATGGATTATAATGAAGAGAACTAAATAGTATTAACATGAGACCTATAAACTTTAATTCTATAGACAAGGTTCTTAGCTATGCAAAATACGAAAACTATAAAGAGTTAATACTTCCTGAAGTATGCTTTGCTGGAAGATCTAATGTTGGAAAGTCGTCTTTAATCAATTCTATTCTAAATAGAAAAAGAATAGCCAAAGTATCAAAAAATCCAGGGCAAACTAAAACAATTATATTTTACAGGATTGATAATTTTTTTTCTTTAGTAGATGTCCCTGGCTATGGGTTTGCAGATCTATCAAAAAAGAAAATTTCTGAAATGTCAGAGTTGCTTCATAATTATTTTACAAATAGTATTAACTTAAAAAATGTTTACGTTCTAATTGACTCTCGACATGGGATAAAAGAAATTGATTTAGACTTTTTATCTTTTTTGAATAAAAATAAATTGGTTTATAAATATGTATTTACGAAATCTGATAAGTTAACAGAAATAGATAAAAAAAAAATTTCAAACACCTTCCATAAAGAAAATTATTTATTAGCTAATCCTATAATTTTCACTAGCAGTAAAACTAAAGAAGGTATAAAAGAACTAAAAGGAAATATATTGAAAGTAATATCTGAAAATGAAAAAAATTCTCAATAAAATTTCTAAAATCATTTCTTCTTCTTCCTTTGAAATTTTAGAAAACTTAAAAAAATATAAGGGAGAAGTTATAGTAATTAAATATGGTGGCAGTGCTATGTTGGATCCCAACTTATCAGAAACATTCTTTAAAGATATTGAAATTATAGTCAATGCAGGGATTAAACCTATTATAGTTCATGGCGGCGGCCCTCAAATAAATCAGAGCCTCGACGCACTTAAAATTAAGCATGAATTTTATCAGGGAATGAGAAAAACTGATTTGAAAACATTAAAAGTAGTTCAAATGGTTTTAACAGGATTGATTAATAAAGATATAACAATTAATCTTAGTAAAAGAAATATTCTTGCATTAGGAATAGCAGGAACTGATGGAAAATTAATCGAAGCTAAAAAGTATATTTTATATGAAAACAGAAAAAAAGTTGATCTTGGCTACGTTGGCAAACCCAATGAATTAAACTCTAAACTTTTAAAAGATCTCTTATCCCTTAGTATAGTTCCTGTAATAGCTCCAATAGGTGCGAATAATAAAGGAACAAGATATAATATTAATGCTGACATAACCGCAGGATTTATATCACATAAAATAAAT
>MDSW01184962.1_pt1 | contig 15851 bp, 10 predicted proteins | sample 811171 | NCBI WGS metagenome assembly MDSW01 (sample SAMN05326641, study PRJNA326480) | marine metagenome | isolation source: seawater | place: Atlantic Ocean: North West | collected 2012
CGCGTCCGCGGTCGCTTTTACGTACCTGTCACGAAATCGACTTGAAACGCCGAAAGCGAAATCGAAGGTCGCCTCGGCGCGCTTTTCGGGCTCAATCACGGATCCGCCCGTCACTCGCTCGCGCGCGGAAGGATGACCACGATGCCGCTCGCGCCGTCGACGCGCGCGTCGATTCGAGCGCCGGGTCCAGGGTCCCGCGCTCCCGCGGCGCGCGCGAACCCCGCGAACCCCGCGACGCGACGCCCGTCGTCGTCGTCGATTCGATTTCGGCGCTGTCGGCATTCTTCCTCCGTCCTCTCCCGCGGGCGTAACAACGACGTCGGATCGTCCGGCGCGGTCGCGACGCGCGCGACGCGGGTCGCGCGCCGCCCGAGACCCGAACCCGAGGGCGACGATGAACTCGGGGAAGAAGCGTCGGAGGCTATACCGGACGCCGCGACGCGACCGAAGGAGGTCAAGCTCGGTCACGACGAGGACGGAACGAAGCTCAAGTGGATGGAGATCTTAGAGGAGAGCGCGGAGTACGACCCGGAGATCGCGTCGCTGTTGGACGGCGTGGAGGGGAACCCGAAGGCGGTGGAGGACAGGATTCGCGAGCGGTTCGATAAGAAGAAGGAGAAGGTGTACCAGGAGCGCGAGGGGAGCACCGTGCCGATGATGGTGAAGTTTGACGAGTTCAAGAGCGGCAACCTGTGGATCTGGGTCGAGTCGCACAACGCCATCGCGGAGCGCGAGCAGCCGCTGCTCGACGAGGTCTTCAAAGCGTGGTTCGTGCTCGGGAAGCTCGGCGGGTTCAACAGCGAGAACGCACAAGTCCAGTCCAACTTTTTCGAGGTGTCCAACATGAAGTACGACATGGACCTCGCCAACGGCGACGGCGACGGCGACGTCAACCGATGCGTCTTTCACGCGTTGGGAGAGCCGGAGTACCGCGGAAAGTGGGCGCGGTGCTGGGTCGACATGGGCAGCGCGGACGAGATGGGCGTGGACGTGCTCATCAACTCGCTCATCACGTTCAGTAAGGAGTATTTCGGCCTCAAGACGCTCGTCATCGGTGGCACGAACATCGTGGACGACTGGCCGGTGGAGGAGTCGGAGTTTTTCGTCGACGACGCGGGGGAGATGGATCCGATGATGGAGATGGGGGGGCGGTTCGAGCCGCCGGGGCTGGGTGGCGGCGCGCGGTGACGGCGACGCGACCCGCTCGTTCTGACGGACCGGACGGCGCGTCGCTTCGCGCGTCTTCGTCATCGCGCGCGACGTGATGTTAAAGAAAGAAAGTGTATTCCCCCCGGCTGTCTAGCTACGCGCCGACGACGTTTTTCGTTCGGCCCGAACCGACAAGACGCGATCGATCGTCCATCTTCGTTCGCGTCGCCGCGTCGGCGTCGCTCCGTCCCCCGAGAGAGAGGCAGAGGCGGCGCGCGATGCGATGCGACGGCGCGCGATGCGATGCGACGCGATCGCCAATACCGTCCACGTCTTCGTATCAACTCGCGATCAGATCAGTCCGCCTCCATCTTCGGCAGGTACTGAAGCCGAACCACCTTCGTCTGAACCCCCTTCACCTCGACGAAATTCAACCCGAACGCGATCTGATCCCACGTCAACCCCGCCTGCACGTCCGAGAGTTCGCTCGTCGGCAACGGCACGCCGAGCGCGCGGACGTTCTCGAGCGGCAGCGGCGCGTTACACCGCGCCCATCTGTACGTGTCCTCCGGCGCCTCCCCCCCGTCCGCCATCCCGACCGGGACGCCTTCCTCGTCCAGCTCTGTCTCGCACGACAGCTCGTACCGCGTCGAGTGCGACTCTAAATACAACGTCTCCTTTCGAAGCCGCGCGGACGTCCACTGCGACCGTTTAAAACCCTGGTCCGCGACCGCGGCTATGTTGTACTTCAGCCACGGCTCGTTACACAAGTTGTACTGGATCGTGACCTGCTGAATCATCCGTTTCTTCCGCTCGTCGTTATCGCGGCTGCTCCGCGTGTGCACAACGGATTCCACGGTGTTTGGAAAAAACGTTGGGCACGGCGTCGGGATGCGATTGGCGTCCGCGTGCAACTCGATCGCCTTGCCGTCCACGGTCATCGCCTTGCAGCTCTCGACCTCGTACCCGAGGTTACCATCTCGAAGCGCGCCCCACGACCGCGATCGGATCCCGTTCCTGCTCGTGCTCGGGAACGTCTCCGACGGCTCCGTCGCTCGAATCGTCGCCCTCAACTCCAAGAGCGTCGGCGGGATGCTCACGCCCGGGAGGTAGTACCCCAGGTGCGCGAGCACGGCGACGATGTCGCTGTCCGACGTGTACGCGTCCGTGCCCCACAGCTGCCTCGACTTGACGTGCTGGTTCGTCGACGCGCAGCACTCCGCGGGGATCTTGACCTCGAGCAAGTTCCCCACCTCTTTCAGGTGCGGCGCGAGGAGCTCGTTCTCCACGTACGCGTGCGACGGAATTTTTTGCGCGTCTGTTGGACGGACGAGACGGCGATCGAGCGAGCGACGCGCGGCAAGGTGGGGTGGGCGGGGGCGGGGACGGCGCGGTCAGGGACGCGTCGCGAGTCACGCGCGGGGTCGAGGGGGCGGCACTTCGCCGCGGATCGTCGCGCGCGAGGCGCGGTTCGATTCGCGGAAGGCTCGATCGAGCCGCGGGGGCGACGAGGCGAGGCGAGGCTCGATCGATCGAGCGACGTTAGGGATTCCGCGAACGAACGCCGCGCGGCAGGGAACGAGCAGCGAAAGATTCGGACGGCGGGCGGGACGCACCGGGTTTCTTCGGGGGATCCCTCGCCTTGCGGACGGGGTTGCGCGCGCGGCCGCTTCGTCGCACGGGCGCGCCCTTCGCGGCCTGCGGTGGATAGAAGGAAGATCGCGCGGATCGATCGTCAGCGCGCGCGCGAGACGGTCGCGAGGAGACGAGATGATGATGGGCGAGCGCTCTGCGAGCAAACGCGGGGTCGGGACGAGGGAGGTCGCGCGGGCGGATTACAGCCCGAGCGCGCGAGCGAGGACGCCCTCTGCGGCGCGCGGCGCGCATCTCCGACGCGCGATGGGGAACGATGCGCGAGGGAACGATCGACGCACCTCGTCGCCTTCGACGTCGGCGTCGCCGCCCTCCTGATCGGCGTCCATCGGAGCCGCCTCGTCCGGCGCGACGTCCTTCGCCGCGGGCTCCGGCTCTGCTTTCTTCGCCGCCTTCGCGTCGGGCTCGTCCTCCGCGGGCGCGGGCGCGCCTCTTTTCCCCGCCGTCGCGGGCTCCGCGGCCGCGGGCTCCGCGGCCTTACGATCTCGGCGTGTGGACCCCATGGTGACCGTACGCGCGTGCAACGTGCGCCGCGCGCGGGGTTCTCTGATGACTCCCGCGCGCTCGAACAGAATCGCGCAGGCCGGTCGGTTCTTTCGCCTCTGTTCGAGACCGACGCGACGCGACGCCGATGCGACGACCGACGACGCGCCACGCGAACGCGCGCGCGGACGCTCAGCACACGCTCCCATCTCCTCGCATCGCAGCATGCGATCTGCATCGTCGGCCCGCGCGCTGCTCGCTCGCGCCTCCGGCGCGTCCCCGCGCGGTCCCGTCGCGCGCGTCGCCGCGTCGCGTCCCGTCCGCGCCAGATCTGGTTGTCGCGCGCGCGTCGCGTCGCGTCGAAGAACGTAATAACGACTGACGACGACTCGCTTCTCCTCCTCCCTCCCTCCCCTCGATCCTCCTCTCTCTGTCGAGCAGGCGCGCGCGTCCTCGCGACGACCCCGTCGAACGCGGCGCTCCCGCTGACGCTCGCGTCTTCCGCGAACGACGGCGTCGCCTCGCGCGCGCCCGTCCCCGGCGTCGACGTCCATCGTCAAAGTCGTCGCGAGTACAACACGTCCCTGAGCCGCCTCGCGGTGATGCGCCGACCGGTGAACTACGGCGTTCGCATCGTCCCGGAGAAGTCCGTCGTCGTCATCGAGCGGTTCGGGAAGTTCCACACGACGCTCGGCGCGGGGATCCACCTTCTCGTGCCGCTCGTGGACCAGATCGCGTACGTGTGGCACCTGAAAGAAGAAGCCATCCCGGTGGCGAATCAAACCGCAGTGACCAAGGACAACGTCGCGATTACGATCGACGGCGTGCTGTACGTGAAAGTCGTGGACCCGTTCAAGGCGTCGTACGGCGTGGAGAATCCGATATACGCGCTGTCGCAGCTCGCGCAGACGACGATGCGAAGCGAGATCGGCAAGATATCCCTGGACAAGACGTTCGAAGAGCGCGATCATCTCAACGCGCGCATCGTTCAGACCATCAACGAAGCGGCGACGTCGTGGGGGCTGGAGTGCATGCGTTATGAGATCAGGGACATCGTGCCCCCGACCGGAATCAAGGTCGCGATGGAGATGCAAGCGGAAGCGGAGCGTCGGAAGCGCGCCACCGTGCTCGAGTCTGAGGCGGATCGCGAGAGCGAAGTCAACCGAGCCGAGGGCGCGAAGACGAAGGTGATCCTCGAAGCGACCGCGGAGGCGGAGAGCATCAAGGTCAAGGCGACCGCGATGGCGGAGTCCTTGGCTGTGGTCGGCGGGCAGCTCATGGAGAAGGGCGGGATGGAAGCCGCGCGCGTGCGCGTCGCGGAGCTGTACTTGAAGGAGTTTGGAAACATCGCCAAGGAAGGGAACACCGTGCTGCTGCCCGCGGACGCGGGGAACCCGGCGAGCATGGTCGCGCAGGCCATGGCGGCGATGGGGGCGACGGGCGGGTTCGGTGGGTTCGGTGGGCACGGTGGGCTCGGCGGCGGCGGCGGCGGCGGCGTGGTGAACAAGGCGACGAACGCGAGGAAGAAGGCGGCTATCGCGGATGAAGATTTCGGCGGCATCGCCGCGGGCGACGGCGAGACGACGTCGAAGGCGAAGCCGTCGAAGCCGTCGAAGCGTGCGGGTAAGCTCGACGACGAGGAGTACCGCACCGCGAGGTCCTTCATGAAGGCGCTCATGGGCGAGGTGGAGGAGCGACCCGAGGCGGAAACGATGCGGCAGAGGGCGAAGCTGTCGCGTTAGTCTCAAACGCGTGTACATAAAAAACGATCAGCCTCGCCGCGTCGCGTCGGGCTCGAGTTCTCATCTCATCACTTCTCGTCCGCGAAGTCCTCCTCCGCGAAGTCCTGTTCCTCCTCTTCCACCTGCTCCTCTTCCTCCTCTTCCTCTTCCTCCGCCACTTCCTCCATCTCGAGCGCCTCTTCCTCCTCTTCCTTTTCCTCCTCCTCCTCCTCTTCCTCTGCCTCCTCCTCCTCTTCCTTTTCCTCCTCCTCCTCCTCTTCCTCTTCCTTTTCCTCCTCTTCCTTTTCCTCCTCCTCCTCCTCTTCCTCTGCCTCCTCCTCCTCATCCTCCGTCTCGAGCGCGGCGGGTTCTGCGTCCTCGAACTCGGAGTCGAAATCTTCGTCGTCGTCGTCGTCGTCCCTCTCGAGCATGACCTCCTCCATCGCCTGTCTCACGCGGACCGCCTCCTCCTCGTACTTCTCGCGCTCGTCCCTCTCGTCGTAAATCTCTCTCGCCTCGCTAATCGGCCGCGGGGGATCAAAATCCTTCTCAAGCTTCTCCTCCGGCGTTCGTCCGTAGACGCGTCGCGCCGGACCGAGCTGCGTTTTTTCGCACGTGACGTCGAACAGCACTTCGGTCATGTACCGGTCCGTCATCCCCTTCCCCATGCTCCGCTCCAACGCCTTCCGCGTCTTATCGTTCCGGAGCTGCTCGATGCAGAATCTCGCCTGCGCGGCGAGGCGTTCCGCGACGCCGGCGCCGTGGACGTCGTTCCACGGATTCGCGTCGAACGCTTCGTCGGACACCCACGCGACGTGCGCGTCGTGCAGCGCCATGGCGTACCCCGCGAACGCGGTCGCCTGCGCGTTCGTCTCCGCGTCCTCCTTCGGCGGGCCGACGCACACGCACGCGTCCGGGGATAAGATCTTCTCGCCCCACTCCGGCAGCGGCCGCGGCTCGATCTCCGGGCATCGCAACAACATCGCCGCCTTCGCGTCCTTCGCGGCGGCGAGGTAATGCTCCGGGAGGGAGAGGTCCAACGCCGTCGGGGAGACGTCCGCGATGCACAGCGTGACCCTGCCTCCGAACGCGACGACGTCCGCGGCGAATATCGGCGCGGCGACCTCCGCCCACGGGTACATCACGACGTGCAACACCTCCATGCCGCCCAGCCCGTGGGCCACCTCGAGGTGCATCTTGCGGAACAGATCCGTCTGGAGGCACAGGTTCTCGATTCGCATCCGCGTCGCGGGGTCGCCGCTCGCCGACGTCGCGTCGATGGACTTCAAGTCCGACGGGCACGGCGCGTCGCGCAGGTTCGGGAACGATCGCCAGCGCGCCTCGAGGTCTTTCGCGAGCGACAGGATCATCCCGTCGGGGAAATCGCTCAGGTCCCAACCGGACGTCGTCGTCGTCGCGGCGGCGTTCGAGGAGGACGACGACGCGTGCGACGTCCGTCTTCGCGAGATGGCGGCGTCGGCGGGACGGACGCGAGGAGGACGCCGCGCCCGCGAGGGCGCGGCGACGTGCGGACAGCCCAACGCGGCGGTCGCCGCCATGGCGCTAGGATTTGTATCGCGCGCGACGGCGAAGGCGAAGGACGCGACGGACAGAACGGACGACTCGTCCAGTCAGCGACGGAAGAACAGTTTTCCACCCCCGGCGCGCCGCGCGTCTCTCACGGTACAGCACAGCGTTCGTATTCGTTTTACAACACACCGCCCACCCATCTCCCCTATCGCCCCTATCGCCCGCTCGGGGGCATCGTCGTCGTCGGCACGGTGACCAGCAGCTCCTCGTCCCTCACCGCGGCGAACCCCCTCACGGGGCGAGCGCCCTCCGTCTGCGCGCGCGAGAGGTCAACCCGTTCGATCCGCGCCTCCTTCATCCTCGGTAGCAGCCGCGTCCGCATGTCGTAATCGTCGTCGTCGTCGCTGTCGTCGCTGTCCACGAGTCGTCCGTCGCGTTCGGCGTACCTCACCGCGCGCTTCCACCCGCGGTTCGCGACGAGCGCGCAAAAGGACGCCGCGGCGTACGCGAGGAGAAAAACGGCGGCGAACATCGCGAGAGAGACGAGCGTCCACACGCCTCTGCGGACGGCGTCGCCGAGGTACCACGGCGAGCTGCTCTTCGCGTCGTCGTCGCCGTCGTCGCCGTCCACGAACAGAGGGAGACCGTTCGCGACGCGGACGACCACCGGTCGTTGGCCTCGTCCCCGCGAGACGTGGTAAGTAGCCCCCCGCCGCGCGCCGCCTCCGTCGGTGGCGTCCTTCCACCGTCGCACCGCGTCCATGAGACTCTCGTGGTGTCCGCCCAGGGCGCCCGCGGCGGTCGCCTGCGCGACGACGTCGTCCATCTCCGTCCCTTCTTCGTCGTCGTCGTCGTCGAGAGACGACGAGCGGTACATCCCGAACTGCGGGTGCAGCAGGAACCTCTGTCGGATCCCGAGCGGCCCGAAGAGCAGCGTCGGGACGAACCCGAACGACGCCAGCCCGCCCCCGAGTCCGGGCCCCGCCGCGGCAACTCCGGCGGACGACGCGTATGGTCCCGCGTCACCGCGGCGCGCGACGTGCCCGCGCCCGCGCGAATCTCCCTCTTCGTCGTCGTCCGCGCGTCCTTCGTCGTCCGCGCGCGTTCGCGTTTCCCCCCCCAGCCCCGGCGTCGACGCGCCAGCTGTACCGCCGCCGTCGCCGAAAAACGCGCGAAGGATGCCCGAGAGGAACGGGTCCGCGCCGCCGCGCGCGCCGCCGCCGCCGCCGCCGGGGCCGTAGCTCCGGCTCGAGAACATGCGGTACGTCCGCGACCCGCTCGCGTCCGTGTGCGTCTCCGTGCGCGTCGTGACCTGAGGGATGGGGGTCGAGCGAGGGCGGGGGGAGGGAGGTCACGACGACGGACGATCTGAGTGATGACGCTGACGCGGCGCGGCGCGGCGCGGCGGGTCGCCAAGTTGCCGAAAACAATGCGGGGTCGAACGCGGCGCCGGAGACGCGCGCACCTGGCCGTCGTCGCGCTCGCTCGCGTCCTCCCCGCCCGCGCGCGCGACCACGCGCGCGCCCGGTCGAGCGTCGCCGCCCTCGCCGAGCTCGGGCCCGCACGTGCATCTCGTCTTCGAGCCGGTCTCGGTGATGACGCAGTCGTTCGCGAGGACTTCCCGTCCCGCGCAGTCCTTCTCCCGGCACGCGCGCGTGACGGCGTCGCACGGGTCCGTGTTCGCGCGCGCGAGCGTCGCGGTCGCGAGGAGAACCAACGCGATGCGTATTCCGCGCCGCATCGTCGCTTTCGCGTGTCGCGCGCGGCGCGAAGTGCGCGGAGTCGCGGTGCTGACGCGCCTTCTCGAACAGAAAACACGCGGTGCGAATCTTCCTGTCGTTGAGTTGAGTTCGATAATTCGAGCTCGAGTTCGAGTGGAGCTTCCACCCAACCAGACCATCGTGTTCACTGCCGCCGCGCATGGTCGTCGCGGGGTCCGGCGGGTCGACCCCGCCGCGAGGGAGGCCGTTCCACGGACTCGTGTTCGTCATCCCCAAGGGACTGTACCGCGCGCTGAGCGTCGCGGTGACGCGAGGAGGGGGCGAAGCGAGAGAGGACGGGAGAGGAGGAAAAGACGCCATTAACATTGACAACAACGACAGACGACGACGATCGCCGACGCACGTCGTCGTTCCGAACGACGCGTCCGAGGACACGCTCGCGGCGGCGACGCGCTCGCACCCGGGGGCGAAGATCGTGACGCACGCGTGGGTGTCCTCGACGTCGCGCGGGGAGGACCCGTCGAAGCGGAAGCGCGAGGAGGACGAGGCGAACGCCGCGACGACGAAGAGGAAGGATCTCGGTAGTCGCCGCGAAGAAGAAGGCACCCTCGCGACGACGCCCGCGCCCGCGCACCCGAACCTCGCGCTGATCCTCCCGCGGCCCGTCGCGACCGAGGAGGACCATCGCGCGTACGGCCGCGTCCCGGGGAAGAGGATGGGCAAGCTCGAGCTGTGTTTGCAGTGCCGCTTCGACGCGTCGACGTCGTTGAACGAGGACGTCGTCGCGGTTTTGGTGGAGCTGGAAAAATACGAACGCGTCGGCGGCGGCGCCGCGGCGCAGCACGACGACAACAAGAGCGTCGGGTACAACGAGATGGAGGGGACCGCCGCGAAGTGGGCCGCGGTCGTGCGCGCGCTGCCGTATCGCATCACCGCCAAGAGAAGACCGAAGGTGGAGGACGGGATTCCGTTTCTAGGGCGGAGCGCGTGCGAGACGATTCGACAGATCGCGTCGACGGGGACGTGCGACGCCGTGGACGCGCACAAAGCGGGGGCGTCGGGGGGGGCGGTGTTGAGGCACACGTCGAACGGGAGGCTGCGGACGGGGGCGACGAACGTGGCCGCGGCGCACCTCGCGCCGGCGTCGCGCGAGGTGACGACGACGCCGAGGGCGCTCCCGGCCGCGACGACGACGACGACGACGACGACGACGACGACGACGACGACGACGACGACGGCGGTCGTCGCGCGCGATGCCTCGCGCGACCGCGATGGAGTAGTCCTCGCGGAGGCTGCCGCGGCGAGATCACTGTGCGCGCTGCCGTCGATAGGACGAAACACCGCGCGAGGGCTTCTGCGCTGTGGCGTGCGAACGCTCGAGGAGTTACGACGCAGGCTCGAAGACGGCGACCAAGCCGTGTCGAGCCAACTCGACGGCAGGCAACGGTACGCCATCAGACACGCGGACGAGCTCACGTCGCCGGTGCCGATCGAAGATTTCGAGGAGATGCGGAGCGCGGTGTTGAAAGCCGCGAAGAACTCGCGGCGGATGGGGTCGAAAGAGGACGACGACGCGTGGGAGGTCATCGCCGTCGGCGGCGGGCGAAGGAACGAGGCGTCGCACGACGCGGACTTTCTGCTCACGCATCCGAAGCTGCGGACGCCCTGGGAGATGCGCGGGCTCCTGGATAAAATCTTGGAAGGGATGCCCGAGGTGTTGGGCGAGCACGGGGACGACAAAGAGGCCGCGTTCGCGTTTCGGATGGTCACGGACGGCGTCATGGGGAACTTTTGGGAGAAGGTGTCGAACGCGAAGCGAGATCTGGGGAAGCAACACGAGGGAAAGTCGCGCGGGAACGCGGACTACTACGACAAAATCTACGGCGTCTTTCGAACCGCGGCGGGACGCCATCGACGGATCGACATCGTCTTAGTCCCGCACGATCAGCTCCCGTTCGCGCTCATCGGATGGACCGGGAGCAAGCAGTACAACAGGTTCATTCGACACCACGCGAACAGTCGCGGCCTGTACTTTAACTCTCACGGGTTGTTTCGAACGCACGACAGGAAAGCCGTGGCGTCGCTGGAATCGTCGTACAACGAAGCCTACGCCACGAGCCTGAAACACTTGAAGTGCCCGCCGCCGGCGCCGTCGCGCGACGCGGCCGGGAACGACTGGTGGCCGCCGGGGTGGGACGAGACGAGGGTGGCGAAGACGGAGAGAGACGTCTTCGAACTTCTCGGCGTCCCGTTTCAACCTCCGACGTCCCGAGACTGCCCGTCGTGAGGAGGGCGTCGCGATTCCGCATATTGCTACCGCATCGTTTTTTAGCGCACGAAGTACGCGCACCTACACAATAGCTAGTCTAAGATAGTACCTATCTAGTGGGGTCGTGGATGCTATTCATCCGCGACAGCGACGCAGTATTTCTCGAGGAACGCGAGCGCGACGCCGTTGGACCACCCGAACCCTCGCTGCGGGACGTACTCGCCGCCGCCGCCGGGTCGTTCCCCGGGCGTCCGCGCGTCGTACTTCTCGTGCATGTACCCGGTCTTTCGAAACAGCGTCGCGTTGGATTCGACCCACCTCACCGCGATCTCCCTCGCGAGTTTTTTACCCTCGTCCCCGCCGTGCGCGTCCAACCCCTCGACGACGACGTGCGCGAGCGGCGCCCACGCGTTTGGATAATCCCACTGATGCCCGGTGTGACGCAAACTGCTCGCGACGCCGCCGGGGAGAATCAGCCCGGACGATCGAATCGACTTCACGCACTCGAGCGCGAGCTTCGGATCCAAGGACGCCGCGCCGCACCACAGCGGAACGTAGTCCGACGCGTAGACGCCCCGAACGAACCCTTCGCTCGCGTACGAAATCTCTTCGTCGAGCGCGAGCGACGGGTCCGACGCGCGGCGCGGCAGCACGACGTCCCTCCACCGTCCGTGCGCGTCGTCCCAGCACACGTCTCGCATCGCCGACGCTCGCTCGGTCGCGCGCGCGTCGAACGTCTCCGCGACGACGTCGTCGCCGACGAGACGCGCGATGCGAGACACGCACGACTCCGTCTTGAGCATGAAACCGTTCAGATCCGCGGGGACGATCCGCGTCGTTCGAATCGATCGCAGCGACGCCGGTGTAGGCGGCGCGTCGCCGCCGACGCCGCCGCTGCCGACGCCGTCGTCGTCGTCGTCATCGGCGGCGTCGTCTTCGAGCCACCGCGAGCTGAAGTCGTGCCCGCTCTCCGCCGCGGTCGCGATCTCGCGCCACATCGCCTTCGCCTCGCTCGAGTCGACGTCGAAGCCGCATTCCTCCGTCGCGAGCGCGACGTCCTCGCGCCAGCTCTCGGGCCTCGGCGCGTCCGTGTTCGCCCAGTACCGGGACATCGCGCGCGGCGTGCCGGACGCGCCGACGACCCTGACGACGCGCTCCGGGCGCGTGAGGTATTCGTACTCGGCGAGAAGCAGAGGGAGTGCGTCTCGAGCGAGCGCGTCGCCGCCGCCGCCGCCGCCGCCGCCGCCGCCGCCGTCGCCGCCGTCGCCGTTGTCGCCGCCGCTCGAGGCGCGGTGGGCTTCCACGACCGCGAGCACCGCGGCCGCGAGCACGGGCGGCTGCGAGCGATTAAGGTAATACACCCTCGCGCCGTTCGGGACGAACCCGCGCGTCTTCACGAGGTGCAGCATGTTGCGCGCGACCCCTTCCGCGGCGTCGCGCATCCCGCTCGCGAGGAGCCCGACGACGACCCAGTACGAGTCCCAGTAGTACGTCTCCCGGAACCGCTCCCCGGGGACGAGCGATACGTGCGGCGTCGGGATGAGCGTGTCGCGCGGCGCGCGCGCCTCCGCGAGGGCGTCGGACGACGACGACGACGGCGCGCGCGCGAGCGAGGGCCAGAGCGCGTGGACGCTCCGCGCGAACGATCGGAGATCCTCTCGAGCGATCGACGCCGCGAACGGCGGGCCGTCCTCGGTCCAGTCCCTCAGCGCGCACGAGCTCGACGACGACGCGGATGGAGCCTCCGGCGGACCGGGCTCGAACCACTCGCGCAGAAACGCGCGCGTGGACGCGTCGTCCGTCGGCGGCGACGCGCGCCACGCCGCGAGGACGTCGCGCGCGGGCGCTCGCGTGGGCGTGTCCACGAAGTCCTTCGAGTCGTCCCACGCCCGGACGCGCTGCGCGGCCGCGAGTATCGGGCCGCGGCAGTACACGTCCACGACGCCGGCTTCGTCGTCATCGAGCGGGCGCGTCGTCGGCGGAGGACGCGCCATCGTCGACGCGTCCCGAGGCCGGGGCACTCTGGCGGACGGTCTGGGTGTGACGTCTAATACCTTCGTATAAAGTACGGAAGTGCGAGTTCACGTCGCGCTGCTCCAATCAGGTACACGTAGCGGTAGCTAGACCGCCTCCGTCGCGCCTATCCCTATTCCTAACGCCTCGTCTATCCTCCTCCCGTTCGCCTCCGTCCCCACCAACCCCGCGACGTCCCTCTGTATCTCCTCGATCACCCCCCTCGGCGCGCTAACGAACGCGGCGTCGAGCACGTCTAGCCTCGCCCCCGCCAATCGAACCGTCTCCCGCTTCAGCCCGCCGTCCATCAGCGCACACGCCAACGCCTCCAACGCCTCCGTCTGAATGCGCTCGTCGTGGCACGCCAGGAACATGTCCACGCCGCTCCGCGCGGCCTCGACGACCGCGGCGCCGAGGTCGATCCCGCTGCCGCGAGAGAGCGCGCCCATCTCGAGGTCGTCGGTCACGACCACCCCGGAAAAGTTTAGCGTCCGGCGGAGGTACCGAACGCACGCGCGCGACGTCGACGCGGGGACGGGCGCGGGGAAACGCTTCCCCGGGTCGATCCCCTCCATCGCGGGGACGGAGACGTGCGCGACGAGCACGCTCGACACGGCCGCGTCGATGGCGGCGCGAAACGGTTTGAGTTCGACCGTTTCGAGTCGATCCATGTCGTGCGTCAGCGTCGGAAGCCCGTCGTCGTGCGAGTCCTCGACGGTGTCGCCGTGCCCCGGGAAGTGCTTCGCGCACGCGGCGACGCCCTTCGCTTGGAGCGCGCGTATGAACGCCGCGCCGAGCGCCGCGACAGCGTCCGCGTCCGCGGCGAACGCGCGGTCGCCGATGACCGTGTTGAGCGGGTTCGTGTGCACGTCCACGACGGGCGCGAGCGTCATGTCTACGTTCACCGCGCGGAGCTCGCTCGCGACGACTTCGGCGACGACGCGCGCGGCGTTCGCGGCGTCGGGCGCGCTCCCGACCGCGCGCGCGCTCGGGAGCGCGGTGAAGTGCGGCGGCTTCAACCGCGCGACGCGGCCGCCCTCCTGGTCGATCATGATGAGGAGCTTCCGCGGCGACGCGAGCCGCTTGAGCTCGCCGCACATCGACGACAGCTGCGCGGGGTCGCGCACGTTTCGCGCGAACAGGATGCAAGCGCCGCACCCCTTTCCTATCATCCGCCTCGCGTGGTCGTTCACCTCGACGCCGTCGAACCCGAAGCATATCATCCGCGCGGCGAGCTTACGCGCCTCGGAGATCATGACGCGGTCCTCCATCGCCGCCGCGACGGAGGGACTGACGATGACGTTCAGATCGCTCCGGCAACTCGCGCAGTGATGAGAAAAAAATACCCTCGCCTTGGAGGTAACAACGCGCCGCGCATGAGCGACGACGGCCCGCGCGCGCCGCCCTGGGCGCCGTCGTCGTCGTCGCCGTCACGGTACGCGCGCGCGCGATCGTTAGACGAGGAGATCGGCCGCGAGGCAATCGACGTGCACGAGTGGGCGACGCCGCACCCGGAGGAGCGCGATGCGAGGGAGGTCGTGAGGCTCCGGCTCGAGAACGCGAGCCGCGCGTGCTGGCGCGCGTCGTCGCTGCACGAGCGCGGGTCGTCCGCGATGCGCCACGCGGGCGGAAATCTCACGACGTTCGCGAGCGACGTCGACGTGATGCTGGTGGACTGGAGAGGCGAGAAGCTCGACGCGCTGAGGCGCGCGCACGACGCGATTCGAGACGCGAAGTTCGCGCAGAGGCTCGACCTGAAGCTCGCGTCTCGCGTGCCCTCGGTGACGGGCGTGGACGCGGAGACCGGGCTGGCGTTCGACTTTTCGTTGGGCGAGCCGGAGACGGAGGAGGAACGACGCGAGCGGCGTCGGCGCGTCCGGAGCGGCGAGCGCGACCGCGAGCGCGAGCGCGAGCGCGAGCGCGACCGCGGCGACGACGACGGCGCCCTCCGCCCGGGCGATCGATCGACGGTCGACGCGCGACTGATCAAATCCCTCGTCTCGGACACCGCGATCGTCGTCCAGCGGTTCATCGACCGCCACGGCGACGTCTTCCCGGTCGTGAGCTCCGTCCTGAAGCTCCTGTGCGCGCGATGGGGCCACGACAGGGCCGCCTCCGGCGGGCTGGGATCGTTCAAGCTGTACTGCGCGCTGAGCGACTGTCTCGATCGCCGCGCGGACGCTCGCGGCCGTGGGTTCGAAGCCAGGGTCGGCGGCGCCGTGATCGCGGCGTTGGGGTATTTCGACCTCATCGACTTCAACGCGGGCGCGCAGAAGCGGCGGTATCCGTGGAACGCGCGCGGCGGTCCGCACGCGTGGTGCACGGTGGACTTTTCGCACGTGACGGCGGCGGCGTCGTTGCGACGCGAGGCGAACGCGGCGCGGAAGTCGTTGCTTCAGAAGGACGGGACCCATAAGGGCGTAACCTGGGGTCGATTCGCGCGCGTGTTCGATATCGACGCGCTGGAGGTGGCGCGGTATCAGAGCTACACGCGGGCGGTTGACGTCGCGGCGGCGGCGGCGGCGGCGGCGGCGGCGGGCGAGGGCGAGGACGAGGGCGGCGGCGGCGTGGAGGCGTTGAGCGACACGGACGAGGGCGGCGGCGGGGGAGGAGATAGGGACCGGCCGCGCGAGCGCGGCCGCGGCGGCGAGAGCGAGAGCGAGAGCGAGAGCGAGAGCGAGAGCGAGAGCGATTCGCGGCGGCGGCGGAAGCGGCGGAGGCGCGAGCGCCGGGAAAAACGCCGACGACGCAGACGCCGCGCGGCGCGGCGTCGCCGGAGCGACAGCGACAGCGACGGTGGCGACGGCGACGGTGGCAGCGAGAGTGGCGACGGGCGGCGACGACGGAAGCGTCGGCGGGAGGACTCGGACGAGGAGGACCGGCGATAGCGGCGGGAAGGAGAGGCGCGGGGCGGGGAAACTTTTACCGTATGCGACTGCATGCCACTGCACTGCGCACTCGAGGCCGTCTCGCGTCACGTGCTCCACGCAGTCGTCGTCTCAATCCAACGGGAAGGTCATCGAGCCCGTCGACCCCGGCGCCCGTCCCCTCACTCGCGCGCGCGCTCGACTCGACGCGAGCGGGCGTATCGCGAAGCGCGAGGCGGGAACACCGCATCGCTCGCGCGGCGGCGCTTCGACGGTCGCGTCCGGCGCCTCGGACGTCCGCGTCGAGAGGGATCGTCGTCCGCCGGAAATAGCCATGGCCGACCAGGCGCTGGTGCGCGCGGCACCTCGTCCGCCCTCTCCCTCCGCCCTCCTCTCCCTCCGCCTTCCGCGCTGACCCTCCCACCCCCCCCCCCCCCCCGATTCC
>MDSW01040974.1_pt1 | contig 15849 bp, 9 predicted proteins | sample 811171 | NCBI WGS metagenome assembly MDSW01 (sample SAMN05326641, study PRJNA326480) | marine metagenome | isolation source: seawater | place: Atlantic Ocean: North West | collected 2012
GCGCCGGGTGACAGCTCAGTCGATCGGGCCGGGGACCGACCGAAGCGTCTTCGGGACCGGCGCGCGCGTGCGGGGGTGCGCCCGGCGTCGAGGAAGGCGTCGAACGCGGGGGCGGGCGGAGGGTACGTCGCGGCGTGCGTTCGCGCGCGCGCCGTTCGATGTGCGCCGCGCGATCGCGCGTCTCGCGTCCCGTTCGAACGCCCGCCCGGAGCGCGCCACTTTCGGTAGTCCGTGTAGAACTGCTCCGATACAAGAAAGTGGACGAGAATCGACGTCGACCCATCGTACGCGGTTTCGAGCGTCTCTTGATCGCGAGCGCGACGCGTCAGATCATGGTTTCGCGCGATCAACGCGCGTCATCATCGATCAAGCGCTTCCGCTCGCTCGTTCGCGGTCGCCTGGAGCATGTGAGAATGACGCGCGGGTCGTTGTTTCCCCCGCGATGGGGCCCTCTCCGCCCCCGCGAATCGTCCTCGCGCCACTCGCTCACGGCGCGCGCCGCGGCGCCTCGCGCGGTAGGGACGGTTCACCGCGCGATGGCGGGCGTCCCCCCCGAGCGGGTCTCGCCCGCGCCGGCGTCCCCCCCGGGGGGTGTTCCGGCGGCGTCGCCCCTCCCGGGCTCGGCCCCCTCGGGTGCCCACCGCGAGGCACGCGAGCGTCCGCCGCGAGGCTCGGCGGCGTCGCCCGAGCGCGCGCTCGCGGACGCGCCCGCGGCCGCCTCCGACGCGCGCGAGCTGCTCGAGACGCGCGAGCGCCTCGCCGCCGCGGAGACGAAGTTCCGCGCCCTCCGCGACGACTTCCACTACAACCTCCGCCTCCTCCGCGAGCGCGACGCGCTCATCGACCGCCTCGAGCCCGAGGTGCGCCGCCTCCGCGCCGTCCTGGAGGAAGGCGGCCCCTCCGACGACGACCCCGCCGCCATCGCGGCGATGTACGAGCGCACGCTCCGCACGCGCGAGGACGAGCACGCGCGCGCGCTCGCCGCCGCGCGCGCCGAAGCCGCGGAGGCGACCGCGAGATGCCGCGCGGAGTCCGCGCGTCGAGACGCCGCCGAGCGCGCCGCGAAGGAGGCGGTCGCCGGCGCCGAGAGCGTCGCGCGCCGAGCCGCGCGCGCGGAGGCGGACGCGGACGCCGCGAAGGAGGACGCGATGGCCGCCGAGCGACGCGCGGCGGAGCGCGCGGAGGCGACGGCGCGACGACAGACGGCGGCGGAGGCGACGGAGGCGCGAGCGGCGGTGGATTACGAGGCCAAGTGCGCCGCGCTCGCGGCGAGCATGCGCGAGGCCGAGGCGCTGTTCGAAACCGAACGCCGGCGGCGCGAGGCGGCGTCGGCGGAGCTCGCGTCGATGCGGCGGGAGGTGGCCGAGGCGAACGCGGCCGAGGCGAACGCCAAGGCGGAGGCGGCGAGGGCGGAGGCGGAGGCGGCTGAGGCGAAGGCGGCGCTCGAGGCGGCGCTCGAGGCGGCGAACGCGGAAGGAGGGGGAACGCGACCGAGTCTCGCGGACGCGGAGGCGGAGGCGCGCGCGTCCTCCGCCCCCGCCTCGCGCTCGCCCGAGGGGGAGCTCGAGGACGCGCGGGACGAGCTCGAGGCGACGCGCGTCGCGCTGGAGGCCCGCGGGGCGGAGTGCGAGGCGCTCCGCGCGACGGAGGCGGACCTCCGCGCGGCCCTCGCGGCGGCGGAGTCGGCGGCGGAGGTGAAACATTCAGAAACCCTCGCGAGCGAAAACGCGCGCCTCGCGAGCGAAAACGCGCGCCTCGCGACCGAGCTCGCGTCGCAGAGCCGCGCGTGCGCCGTGCTGAAGGAGCGGCTCTTGGAGCTCGAGGATGAGGTCGGGTCCAGGATTGGGTCCGCGGAGCGCGCGAGTCGGGCGGCGTCGCGGAGAAACGCGCTCGCGCTCGTCGAGGCCGGCGAAGAGACAAAGGAAACGGAGCACGCGGCCGGCGAAGAACAAAACGCCCGCGACGACGAACACGTCGACGACGATCGCTTGACCGATCCGGAGACGCGATGGCACGCCGCGGGCGCCGCCGCGAGGCTCGCCGCATCGTTCGGCGAGAAGGCAACCAGCCCTCGAGTCGACGACGATCGCTTGACCGATCCGGAGACGCGATGGCGCGCCGCGGGCGCCGCCGCGAGGCTCGCCGCGTCGTTTCAGAAACCCGACGCCGATCCTGGCGCTGAGGAGATACCGGAAGAGATCCCTCTACCGACGGAGGAGGAGCTCGCGCGTCTTCGCGGCGTTCGCGATCGCCTCGCGTCGCTCTCTCGCGCGCTGGACGACCAGGCGGCGCGCGCGGAGACGGAGACGGGCGCGCGCTCGCCGATTCTTCGTTCGCGCCCGGGATCCGAATCCCGAGAGCCTCCCGACGCGCCCCCCGCGGGCGCCTCCGGAGTGTCTCCCACGGCTCCGGCGCCTCCGCTTCGTCGGCGCCTGGAGCGTTTCGAGGCCCACCTCGCGGAGGGCGGCTTCGGCGCTCGAGGAGACGACAGTCGGGGCGTCGGCGCGTCGTCCCCCGCGCGCCTCGAGGGCGCGTCGTCGCGGACGCGAAAAGGAAATGGCCGCCTTTTCGCGTCGAAGGGCGGCGGCGCTCGGAAGCCGAAGAAACCGACGCGTCGGACGCGAAAAAAAGAAAACCCCGCGGGATCGACGGTTTTGTCGTCGTCGCGACTCGAAGCGCTCGCGGCACTCGCTCGTCCGCGCGTTCGTCCGGGGTCGCCGCCGCGCGAGCCCCCGCCGCGGTTCCGCGCGCGCCCCGCGCCGGAGTCCACCCGCGCGCGGCCCTTCTCGGGCGCGCGCGAGGTCGGCCCGTACCCCCCAAGCGTGGACGACGACGCGAGCGCGCTCGAACGCGACACGTTCCCGCTTTCGAGACGAAACCCTTCGGCGGTGGTCGGGAAAGAGAACGATGACGCGCTTTTCCGTCGGCGGGAGGGTCGGCATTCGGCGGGGTTCGCGGCGTTCCCTGCGACGGAGATCCCCGGCGACGACGCGTTCGCGTTCGACTGGAAGGCGCACTCCCGGGGGGGCGGCGTTTTCGCTTTCGCGCGCGAGGAGGCGGGAGGGAAGAAGCCGAGCCCCGAGCCCGCGATGTCGTCCGAGGCGGCGGTGTTCCTCGTCGAGCAAAGGCTCGGCGAGGTCAGGGCGCGGAGGGAACGCCTCGCCGCGCGGAGTCGTCTGTTCTGACGATCTCGCGTCCCCGACGAGACGCGACGGAGAAGGCTTTTGTTTTCGCGACGAGACACGGAGTCCGTGGGAGTGTGATGGGCGTAAAAAGATCTATGGGTTCCGAGATTATAACTCGTCGCTCTCCGTCGGGGACGTATCGAAACCCCTCTCGCTCACTCTCGAGTGGGGAACCCCCCCCGTTGTCGTCTCACGTCGCGCTCTTCTCCTCCCCGTACGGTTTTTGCACCGCCCCCCTGACGTTCCACAGCAGCGAGTCCTTCACCGCCCTGAACCAGTCCCCCGTCTCCCCCGACTTACAAATCGCCGGCACCGGAAACCTCCACCCCGCGACGACGAGGCTCTCGCCCCGCTTGAGCCTCCGCTGCTGCTTCCCGTCGAAGCTCGCGACGGGCTCCACCCGCGCCGTGACCGGCACGGTGATCGTCAGCATGACGGTGTCGGGCAGCACGAGCGGCCTGAAGCTCAGCGTGTGCGGGCAGATGGGCACGAACAGCACGCCCGAGACGCCCGGGTGCACCATGCTGCCCCCCGCGGCGAGCGAATACGCCGTCGACCCCGTGGGCGTCGAGAGCATCACCCCGTCCGCCAGCACCTTCGTCATCGGGTGGCCGTCGATGCACACGTCCAGCTCGATCAGCGCCGCGCTCGCGCCGCGGTCGATGACCACCTCGTTCAGGCACACCCGCGCGCTGTGGCGTTCCTCGCTTCCGTCGGGAAGCGTCACGCGCGCGACGAGGCGGCTTCGCTGGGTGAAGAAGAAGCCTCCGTCGGCGATTAATCGCAGCGCCTCGGGGACGGACTCCACCTCGAACGCGGTGAGGAACCCGAGGGAGCCCATGGCGAAGGAGATGACGGGCGGACACGCGCGCGGGAACAGGTTCGAGACCCACAGGATGGTGCCGTCCCCGCCCAGGCAGACGATGAAGTCGACGAAGCGGTCCAGCCTCGGATCCTCGTCGTGCGTCCACGTCCGCCCGAGGCCCGTCTCCCAGTGCACCGCGGGCTCCACCCACGCCGTGATCCCGCGCTCCTCCAGGATTCGAACCACCCCGGGGAGCATCGCCGTCGTGTCCTTATCGTTCGGCTTCTTCACCACCAAAACGTTCCGCGGAGGCGAGACCCACGTGAACTGGGAGTGCGGGACGCCGTGCTGCCGCGTGCGGATGGCGCGGTCGAGAGGCTTGCGAACCTCGCACCCGTCGTCGTTACACAGGAGAAGCTGAAACGGAACTTTCGCGACCGCCCCGCGTTCGCCGCGAGTGGAAGCGTGATCCGACGAATGATTCGAATGATGATGATTGACGCCGGTGGGCTCGGCGTCGGACCCGGGGTCGCTGGAGGAGGAGGACGGGAGCCCCGCGTCGGGGCCGAACGCGCGCGCGCGGCGCGCCGAATACGTCGACGCCTCCTCCTCCTCGGGATTCGGACGATTCGCGCCGACGACGGAGAAGGGGTCGGGATCGTCGCCCGTCGGGCCGCCGCGGCTCTCGAAGCCGCCGAGGCCGTCGTTGTTACCGCGCGAGGCGGACAGGCGCACCTCGCCCGCGAATTCGCTCGCGAGGCGCTCGATCGTGGCCGGACCGTCCCCCGACTCGGCGGCGGAATCGCGGGGGTTCGTCGCCCCCACGCCGTCGGCGTCTCCGAGGCGGCCGCCCGAGCAGGGCGCGTCCGGGACGCCGTCCGAGCCCGCGCCGTCGTCCAGGTCCACGCGCTCCACGCTCAGGCGGTTCGTCTTCGTGCGCAGGGTCTTGTAGCTGGCGACGCGCGCGGGGTGCGCGCGCGCGGGCGAGCCCTCGGCGCTCGAACCCTCGCGCTCGGCGGCACCGACGAGGCGCGCGGAGGCGGCATCCGCGCGCGTCTCGTCGGACCCGGTGAGGGAGGCCAACTGCACGACCAGGGCGCGGTTCATCTGCTCCAGCTCGCGGATACGGGCGTGGTACAGCTGCTCGTTCGCCAGGGCGCGCGTCGAGCGCGCCCTGACAGCCTCCAGCGCCCGCTCGAGGTTCGCCACCTCGGCGTCCATCCCGAGCCAACAATTCGCGAGCGGCCGACGCGCGAGTGCAGTGAGCGCGCCGGACGACGAGTCGTACGAGCTGCAGCTGCCGCCGCGACGCATTTTCCTCGGCCGATCGACGCTGTCGTCCCGCGGCGCGCGGCGTTTCGGGGCGGATGGTTTGGTTTCGGATCGTCCTCGACACACATTTCTGCGAGACTATTTGATCGTACGCCCTATCGGCTCTTCGCCGAGACGCGCTCTCAGCCTCCAATCGGGGCGCGAAAAAGCACTACTACTGGAGCCGTACTCGGCTCGCGATCGGCGCTCGGCACTCGGTGGCGCGCGCGCGGGTCTTCTTCCCCCCCCCCCGGGAACCGCCGCGATGGCGCCCGCCCCCCCGAAGAAGCAGGCGGCCTGGAAGGGTTTCCTCGCCGGGAGCACGGGCGCGATGCTCTCCGGCGCGGTGACGCACCCGATCGACCTCGTCAAGGTGCGCATGCAGCTCTACGGCGCCGCGGACGGCGCGTCCGCGGCCTCCTCCTCCTCGGCGACCGCGAAGGCCGCGGGCCCGCCCCCCGGGATGTTCCGCACGGGTTACCTCGTCGCGAAGCACGAGGGCGCGAGGGGTCTGTACAAGGGCCTCTCCGCGAGCCTGATGCGCCAGGCGAGCTTCATCGGCACGAAGTTCGGCGCCTACGACCTGCTCAAGTCCGTGGTGCCGAAGGACCCCGACGGCACGCTGCCCTTCTGGAAGATGACGGGGTGCGGTTTGGGCGCGGGCGCCATCGGCGCGGCGGTGGGCAACCCCGCGGACCTCGCCATGGTCCGCATGCAGGCCGACGGCCGCCTCCCCCCCGAGCTCCGCCGCAACTACCGCCACGGCGGCGAGGCGTTGATGCGCGTCGTGAGGGAGGAGGGCGTGTTGGCGCTCTGGCGCGGGTGCGGCCCGACGGTGAATCGCGCCATGATCGTCACCGCCAGCCAGATGGCGGTGTACGACAAGACCAAGGCCACGATCTTGAGGGAGGGGAAGCCGCACGGGCTCAGGGACGGGCTGATGGTGCAGACGGGCGCGAGCTTCGTCGCGGGCGTGGTGGCGGCGCTGACGAGCAACCCGATCGACCTCGCGAAGAGCCGCCTGATGAGCATGAAACCCGACGCCGAGGGACGGATGCCGTACGCGGGGACGCTGGACTGCATCGTCAAGACGGTGAGGCACGAGGGCGTGGGGGCGGTGTACAAGGGACTCATACCGACCACCGCGAGGCAGGTCCCGCTCAACATGGTCAGGTTCGTGAGCGTCGAGTGGTGCAAAAAGATCCTCAGCAACATCGAGGACTGAGGGGGGAAGCGCGAGAGGGAGAGTCGGGAAGCGCGTCGCGAGAGGGAGAAAAAGCGCCTTCATTTATTCACGTCTCCTCGCGTCGCGACGTGACTGCTTCCGTCTCGCTCTACTCGTACGCCACGCCTACTCATCCTCCATGGCGCGGTATATGTGCTTCTCCGCGCTTCCGAGCCTGTTGATCGCTCGATTCCTGGCCTTGGTCCGGTTCTTCGCGCGGCGCGCCGACCGCTCCGCCCGAACCGACTCGCACGCCGCGCGGAACCGCTCCGCCACCGAAGGCGCCGACTCGAGATCCTCCGCGAAACGCAAACGCCAACGCAGAGGCGCCGAGGGCGAAATAGTCGCCGCCTTCGAACCCGAGAGAACGCGAGCTGCCCCGTCCTTCGGGAGTGGACTCGACCGGTCGAGGGCGGCGAACGTTTTCGGGTCGAGCCACCGGACGGCGTCCGAGTCCAACGCGCGCGTCGGGTCCGCGCGACTCATTTGGCGTTCCCAAAAAAACTGTTTTCCAAACGTCGAATAACGCCCCACGCGCCGATCCTCGGACGATCGGTCCCGATCCGCCGCCCACCACGGCATCTCACCCGCGCGATGAGGATGAGGATGTGGATTGTTGGGATCGTTGGGATTTAGCCCGCGCGGACGGTGATGGGTCAGCCTGAGCTCGACGCCTCCTCCGCGGTCGGATTCGTCTACGCCGACCCACCCCTCGCCGGGGACGGCGACGAATCGGAGCGTCGCCGCCGATCGCTCCGCGGCGGCGAGGCGCGCGACGGCGGCGCGGGAGGGGGCGACGAGGCGAACGCGAGGGCACCGCCGCGAGATGCGGTCGCGGCTGGTCTCGTCCGCGTCCGGCCAGACGAGCCACGCGAGGTGCTCGGCGCCGCGGGCGATGGAGGAGGGACGAGCGACGCACGAGGGCGAGGAGGAGGGACGATCGGCGTCGGCTTCGGATTCGGATTCGGCTTCGTCGGGGAGGAGGTCCTCCCACGTCCCCGAGACGTCGTCGTCGGAGGAGGAGGAGGAGGAGGAGGAGGCTTCGGCGCGGTCTCTGCGTCCGAGGAGGTGCGGGAGGACGACGCCGCGTCGCTCGTCGCTCGGGGCGATGGCGCGGCGCGCGGTCGCGTCGCAGACCGCGTCGCCGCCGCAGCGCAGGACGCGCAATCGCGGCGCGGCGGCGACGAGCGCTCCGAGGCCCTCCGGCGTGATGCCGGCACACCTCGAGACGTCCGCGGCGACGACGCTTCGAAGCGCGCGGCGCGAGGCGAGCCTCGCGATCCCGGCGTCCGTGACGCGCGCGCCGCAGGTCGAGACGTCCAGCGACGTCGCGGTCTCGTCCACGAGGGCGCACAGGGCGGCGTCGTCCAGGCACCCGCGCCTGCGCGCGACCGCGACGAGCGCGGCGCGCACGTCGGGCGGAAGCGCGAGGAGCGTCTCCCCGGCGAGCGAGACGAGCTCGTCCACGCGCGACGCGAGGAGGTCCGCGACGAGCCACTTCAGGGGCTTGACCGCGCGCGGCATCGGGCGCCCCGGGCGCGTTCCCGAGGACGGCGCCGCCGCGCCCTCTCGACGCGCCGCCCGCACTGAGACGACGCTGGCGGAGATCGCGCGAGGGATATGTGTTTATTCGCGGCGCGCCCGCGAGGTAATACACTGACCTCGTCTCGTCGAGACTCGGCGCCGAGAGGTTCGCAGACCTCCCCCGCGCGCGCGTCGCGTCCGGCCGCGACGCGCGTTCGCCTTTCCTCGTCCCCCCGCGACCCCGGCGCCGTTTCCGGCGACGCTCGTTCGCGATGGACGCGTTCGGGTTGGAGGGCATGGACTTCCCCACGGAGACGACGGTGGCGCAGTGGGAGGTTGAGCTCACGGCGCGGGACATCTACGATCGCGCGGTTCGCGCCGGGACCCTCCCCGGCGACCCTTCCGGCCTCGGCCCCGACGACGGCTCCGCGGACTTTTCCGCGCGCGTCGTCGCCGCGGGCGCGGACGGGTGGGAGGACGTCATCGCCGTCCTCAAGCGCGACGAGCACGTGGCGTACCTGCGCAAGTCCCTCGGCCGCCTCAGCGCGGGGCACGTCGTGCTCGACGCGAGCCGATGCTGGCTGTGCTACTGGATCGTCCACGCGCTGGCGCTCCTCGACGCCCCCCCGGACCCCGGGACCGCTCGGGACGTCGTCAGCTTCCTCGCCCTGTGCCAGCACCCCGACGGCGGTTTCGGCGGCGGCCCGGGTCAGATGCCCCACCTCGCCCCGACGTACGCCGCCGTCGCGTGCTTGGCCGAGATCGCCACCCCGGATGCCTTCGCGTGCGTCGACCGCGCCTCGATGCGCGCCTTCCTCCTTCGATGCCGCGACGACCGCGTCGGCGGCTACCGCATGCACGACGGCGGCGAGACGGACGCGCGCGGGTGTTACGCCGCGATGGCGGTCGCGCACCTCCTCGGCCTCGCGGACGCGGAGGTCACCCGGGGCGTCCCCGCGTTCGTCGCGCGGTGTCAGACGCACGAGGGCGGGCTGGGCGGCGAGCCCGGCGCGGAGGCCCACGGCGGATACACCTTCTGCGGCCTCGCCGCGCTCACCTTACTCGGCCGCGCGGACGCGCTCGACCTCCCGGAGCTCGCGCACTGGCTCGTCATGCGTCAGGGCGCCGTCGAGGGCGGGTTCATGGGCAGGACGAACAAGCTCGTGGACGGGTGCTACTCCTTCTGGCAGGGAGGCGCGTTCCCACTCCTCGGCGCCGCGAGCGCGGCGCTCCTCCAGAGCGAACGTGAGCGAACGCGAACGGGGGGGAAGGCGGGCGAAAAGGAGGAGGAGGAGGAGGAGGAGGCGGCGCGCGGAGAACATTTTCGAGACGGTCCTCGGAGTCCTCCTCGGAGTCCTCGTAAGCAGAGGGGCGTCCCCGCGTGCGCGCTATTCCCGTCGCGGGGACGTTCAGCGGATTCGGATTCGGACGCCGCGGCTCGTTCCGCCGCCGCGTCGTCGTCGGGGTTCGGGTTCTCCGCTCGCGCGCTCCAGGGGTGGATCCTCCTGTGCTGCCAGCTCCCGAGCGGGGGGCTGCAGGACAAGCCCGGGAAGGGCCGCGACCACTATCACACGTGCTACTGCCTGAGCGGGCTCAGCGTCGCGCAGCACTGGGGCGGGGAGGGCGTCGTGGGGCCGCGGGAAAACGCGCTGGCGAGGACGCACCCGGCGGTGAACGTCACAGAGGAGGCGTACCGGCGATGGATGCGCCTGGCGACGAACGAAGGCGAAGGGGGGGGCGAGGACGCGTGAACGACGAGACGATCCTCGAGGCGATCGCACGTGTAGTATACGCGCGCGGGGGGCGGCTCGTCGTTTTCCCGTGACGCGAAGGGAGTACAAAATTAATCCGTCACGCTTCGGCGCTCGCGCGCTTCGCCCTGTCTCTTCGTCGCCTCGGCTTCGCGAACGAGCTCGAGACGCGCGCCATCATCGAGCGCCTCGGTTCCGGCGGGAGCGGGTGGCTGAGCAGAGCGCTCAGGGATTCCTCTCGCGCCGCCGCGTGCGTTTTCGCCGGCGCCGAGCTCCGCGCGAGGCGAACCGTCGCCGAGACGGGCGCGCGGTCGTCATCCGCCGTCCACTCAGTGCGCCCTGCTCCAGAGTCGCGTCGCGACGACGCCGCATCGGGCGTCGCCGCGGCCTCCGCCCTCGCGACGCCGTCGAATGTGTCGTAGCCGCAGGCGCGGAAGTGCGCGTTGAGCCACGCGTCCCTCTCCGCGATCTTCTGCTTGCTCGTGTTCCTTATGAACCGCTCGAGGATTCTTCCGAGCCACCCGCCCTTGACCTCGACGCGCACCTCCGCCTCCACGACGCACCCGCCGACGCCGTCCTCGTCCGGGCGCACGCGCTCGTGGAACGTGAAGTCGATGCTCTCCCCGCCCACGCACGGGACGACGCGGACGAACCGCGAGCGGTCCCGGAGGTCGAACACCGCGCGCTCGTGGTACGCCTGGGCGCGCTTCATGACGCGCTCGAGGACCGCGGGGAGGTTCAGTCGGGGCTCGCTGTACACGACGCGGTTGAGCCTCGCGCCGTCGTCGTTCGGTTCGTCGACGACGTCGTAGCACGCCATGCCGAGGCCCCGGACGTGCGCGCGGGCCTGGAAGTCGCCGTCGAGCATGAGGGCGTAGTACGAGGAGGCCGAGCACGGGAACCGCGAGAACGTGCGCCACTCCTTCATGACGCCCGCGGAGGAGAGGGACAACACCCCGCCCGGGGCCGCGCGAACGACGACGCGCCGAGGCCAAGTGGCGACGCATCGAGAACACGAGGCGCGTGGGGGACGTGGAGGGCAAATTGGCGGTCGGCGACGGAGAGCGTTTCGCTGCCGGGCGCAACACGACGGGTGATGCGTTTAACTCGAGAATAGACCCTCGAGTGTCTCAGTCAATCTCAGGGCGGACAAGGACTCATCTCACGATTTCCACACTTCGGGCTGCGCGCAGCGCGCCTCGCCCGCGCCGCAGAAGTGTGTCGAACTCTTTCACTTGGAACACTGCCACTGGGTCGGCGCCATCCCTTCACATCGTCGCCGCGCGCCCTGTCGGCCTCGGGGGCCGTCGGGGCGCGGCGCGGGAGGCGCGCTCTTCGCGTCGAGGATGAACGACTTCGACTCTTTCGACAGGGACGGCGATGGCAGCCTGAGCTACGCGGTGCGTCTCTCCTTCGCCTCGCGCGCGCCCGGCGCGGCGCTCTCGAGAGGCCGCGCGCGCGACCGACGAGTTGGGCGTTTCTTCCGAGGGTCGCTGACGCCCCCCCCCCTTCTCTCCCCCTCCCCCCCCCTCCCCTTTCTCTCGCCTCACCCCCGCAGGAGGTTCGCGAGGGCCTCCGCGCGCGCGGCGTCGCCGTCTCCGCCGCGCAGCTCGAGACGATGCTCGCGGACCTGGACGCGGACGGCGACGCGCGCGTCTCGCGCGCCGAGTTCGACGCCTTCTGCGCGCGTCGCCGGGCGCAGATCGCGCGCACGTTCGCCACCCTGGACCTCGACGCCGACGGCCGCGTGACGAGCGAGGAGCTCCGGCGCGGCATCGAGCGTGCGGGCATGCGCGTCAGCGACGACCAGCTCCGGCGCGCGTTCGCGCTCGTCGACCGCGACGGCAGCGGCGCCCTGACCGTCGCCGAGTTCGAGCGCGTCCTCCTCCTCCTCCCGCAGGGCGCCAACCCCGACGCCGCGTTCGACGCCTTCATCCACCGCGCGTTCGTCGACGACGCCGAGAGCGAGTACACCCTCCCGCGCGACCTCGACCGCGGAACGGACAAGATCCGAACGCGCGCCGCGCTCCTGGAGCTCGCGACGAAGCTCGCCTCGGGAGGCGTCGCGGGCGCTGTCTCGCGAACAGCCACCGCGCCGGTGGACCGAGTCAAGACCATCATGCAGAGCGGAAGACCATTACCGACCCCGGCCCGGGGTTCGAGCGCCGCGTCGCGGGCCGCCGCCGAAAAAAAAGCGCCCGAAGGGCTCACTACTCGTGGAGGGACTCGGCCGCCTCGGGCGCCTCCTCCTCCGCGCGTGTGGGAGGTGTGCCGCGCGGTGTACCGCGCGGGGGGCGCGCGGGCGTTCTGGAGGGGCAACGGCGCGAACGTGCTCAAGGTGGTCCCGGAGACGGCGGTGAAGTTCGCGGCGTTCGACGCGTTCAAACGCGCCATCGCGAACGACCCGGGGAACGCCACCGCGGGCGAGCGGTTCCTCGCGGGCGGGCTCGCCGGCGCGTTGGCGCAGGCGACCATCTACCCGCTCGAGATCGTCAAGACGCGCCTCGCGCTCGGCGCGGGAGAGAATACTCGCGGCGGGAACGGCGACGGGAACGGCGGCGGCCGGGGGGGCGTGTGGGGAACGTTCCGGGAGGTCGTTCGCGAGGGCGGCGCGCGGGGCGTGTTCCGCGGCCTCGCGCCCTCGCTCGTCGGCATCTTCCCGTACGCCGGGATCGATCTGATGGCGAACTCCGCCCTGAAGGAGTACGCGGCGGCGCGGTGCGAGCGCCAGGGCCGCGAGCCCGGCGTCGCCGAGCTCCTCGGGTGCGGCATGCTCTCGAGCGCCGCCGCCATGACCTGCACGTACCCGCTCAACACCGTCCGGACGCGCATGCAGACGAGCGGCATGGGCGGTGTCGGGGGGCCGGGAGTGGCGGAGACGAGCGCGATCGGGTGTTTTCTCGGCGTGGTGAGGAGGGAGGGCGTCGCGGGACTCTACCGAGGCGTCGCGCCGAGCCTCGCCAAGGTGCTCCCGGCGTCCAGCATCTCGTACGCGGTGTACGACGTCATGGTCAAGGCGCGAGGAGAGGAGGAGGTGTGAGCGGAGCGTGAGGAGAACAAGTGGGTGAAAAGGGGGTTCGGAGGGACCGTGCAGAGCCGGTGAAGGGAGTGTGCACTCGACTCGAGGGGAGGAGAGCCGATCGAACCGGCGGGTGTGTATTTAACGCGACTCCTTCGCGGCGGCGCGTGATGTTGTATTAAAAAAACCCAAAGCGCCTCCTCCGGCGCGCGCTCTCGGTTCTCCACTGCTGGCTCACTCCTTCTTGGGGATTTTGAACCCGCTCCCGCCCCCCGGTTTCGCCTTGAGGCTCGCGAGCGGCGCGTCGTCGTCGCTGTCGTCGTCGTCGATGGTCGCCCCCTTTCGCTTCGCCCCCGCGACGGCGGGCTTCGAGGGCCTCTTCTCCGCCTTGGGCGCCTTTGTCTCCGTTTTTTTCGCGCCGCCGCCTCCCGAGCGCTTCGCCGCCGCGGGCGCGGTCTTCCCCTTGCGCTTCAGCATGCGCTTGTACGCCACCTGCGCCTCGTCCTCGGATAAGAGCCCGTGCTCCATGAGCCACACCTCCGCCATCTCGCTCCCGGGGATCTGCGCGCGCAGGCTGAGGTAAAACTTTCGCAGCGATTCCCCCTCCTCGGGCGTGTCGCGCTTCTGCCCGACGATCGGGTACTCCTTCCTCTCCACCTTGGGCTTCGCGGCGCCCGCCGATCGCTTCGCCTTACCCTTCGCGGACTTCTTCTTCTTCTTCGCGGGCGCCGCCTTGGGCTTGGCTGATGTGCGAGCGAGGAGGGCGTCGGCGTGAGGGTGGGGAGGGCGGGGGGGGGTCAGCGGGCCGACGCGCGCGAAGACCGATTGATCCATCGATGGATCGAGGCGCGGACGACGAAGGGTCGTCGATCGAACGCGACGAGCGCGGCGAGGGAACCGCGAGAGGTGGAAGAGCGCGCCCCGGGGGGAGACGCGACGCGCGGCGAGGGAGGAGCGGCCCGGGGCGCGCCTCGAGCGCGAGGAAAACGTCGGCGCGCCGCGACCGAGGGGGGCGATTCCTCCGCGCTCCGCGCGCGCCAATTTGAAAAAAGCCGCCGCGGGTGGATGTGCGCGCGGTAGCGCGATCTCGGACGGCGCGCGGGGCGAGGCGCGGACGAACCTTTCGGGGTGGACGCCTCCTTCTTCACCTTCACGGCGAGAGGGACCTCATCGTCGCTGTCGTCGTCGTCGATTTGGGGCGCCATGGCCGCCGGCGCGCGTCCGGAACTGCCCCGGGGGCGCGCCCCGCCGGCGAGGGTTTCCGACCACCCGGCTTTTAGTGCGTCTGCAAAGTCGCGAGTAGATTTGCTCAGCAGTTTATCAGTCCCGCCGGATGAGTCAGCACCGCTCGGGTTAAATTATGTTCGCTTTCGCTCTCGAAAGAGTTCAGCGCTCATCGCGTCCCTCTCCCGTCCCTCCCCCTCCCCCCTTCCCACTCGTCGCGGGCATCCCCTCCCAGTGCTCCGCATTCCTCGCCTTGACCCCTTTCCCCACGAACGCCTCCCTGTGGTCGTCCGCGCGCCGCATGTCCCTGAGCGGCGGCGGCGGCGACGCGACGTGCCGCGCCGCCTCCACCTCGGCGGCGTCCCGTCGCGCGCGTCTCCGCGCCTCCGCCTCCGCCGACAGCGCCGCCTCCAACGCCACGAGTTCGCCGCGCCGCGCCCCGGAGGCGGCCTGTTGTTCTTCCTCGCCGCCGACGTCGCCTTTTTGGTCCATCTCGAGGATTCGTTCGCGAACTTTGCGGAGCTTTTTCTCCGCGAGTGCCTCCGCCTTGCGCTCCGCCCTGGTGCCTTGTCTTTCGGCGAGGAGCCTCGGGAACCACTCGCGGCGCAGCGCGTCTCGCTCTGACTCGGACATGTCCCCGACCGCCTCCGGGCACAGGTGGAAGAGCTGGTGCAGGCACAGGGCGGCGGCGACGCTGAGGTTGAGGCTGTCCGCGAACCCGCGGAGGGGGAGGTAGACCCTGAGGTCGGCGCCCGCAAGCATCGTCTCGGTGCATCCGACGGCTTCCGTGCCAAAGACGATGGCGAGCTTCTTCGGAACCACCGAAGGAGTTCGCACCGAGGGGTCGGTTCGCCCCTCGCGAGTTCGCGTCGCTTCGCGCAGGGCGTCCGCGGTCATCGGCACGGCGGCTTGGGAGAGGTCCGTGGCCCACACGACGCGCCCGTCTTCGCGCAGGGCGGCGAGGCACGAGGCGGCGTCGGGGAACTCTCGGATGGTCGTGAACTCCCCGGCGCGCTTCGCGAAGAGCTTGTGCGCGTCGCGCCAGGTCTCGCCGTCGTCCCTGGCGCGCTTGCCCCACCCCCGGCGCCGCCCGAAAGAACTCGCGCTCGTGGACCCGGTCGCCCCCGGGTCGCGCGTGGAGGCGGACGCGACCGGGTCCACGAGCCAGACGTGCTGCACGCCGAGCGCCTCGGCGGTTCGGATGATGGCGCTGTAGTTGTGCTCGTCCGTGCATCGCTCGGCGACGACGACGACGCGCGAGGTGCGCCCGAGGACCGCCGTCTCCGCCTTACGAATCAGTCGGTCCGGAAGCCCGGCGGCGTCCGCGTCGTCCGCGCTCGCCGGGACCGGCGCCGGCGTCATCGCGCGCGGGCGGGGGGGAGAAAGTGCGAGGGCGGCGGAACGAGGGGCGGCGGGGCGTGTCGCGTTTCCATCGGGTCCGGTTCCGATCTCGGATCGGACGAAAAAGAACGCCGTTCGCGAACCGTCAAACGAGGGTTCACATCACCCAGTCATCCGCCTCGGCGAGCGTTTATTTCGTCGACCGGGGAAGGGGAACGAGCGGGATGTGCCGTTGATGAGGCCCGGGGCGCGCGGTCCGCGCGCCACTTCTCGCCGCCGCGCGCTTCACACGCGCCGCGCACGACCTTTCGCGTTCCTCACGCACCCGCTCGAGAGGTGCGCGCTCGCGACGCGACCGCGGTCCGGCGCGCGCCCGATACCCCGCCCCCGATAAACCCCCCCCCCGCGCGCGTCGATCGATGGCTCTCCCTCGGAGCGGTACGTGACGAAACGTCCCCCCCCCC
>MDSW01038796.1_pt1 | contig 15843 bp, 12 predicted proteins | sample 811171 | NCBI WGS metagenome assembly MDSW01 (sample SAMN05326641, study PRJNA326480) | marine metagenome | isolation source: seawater | place: Atlantic Ocean: North West | collected 2012
GAAACGATCGTCCTGCGTTTGGAGAACCTGGAGAACGGGCAGTTCAGTAATTTTGCGGATCAGTTGCTGGCGATTGGTGAGATTCTGGACCAGGAGGTGGCGGGCTTAAGCCTCGATGTTGGCATCGATGCTAACCAGAGTGAAGGCACCACCTTCAGCCGCCTGATCAGCTTCAGCGACGGCGAAGACAGCAATGGTGACGGCTGGACCTACGAAGTGGGCTGGGGTGATGGCAGCGCGGTGGAAACCGGCGCCACCACCGACCCCAGCTTCAGCATCAGCCGTGAGCTGCCCGACGGCGATGCCGACCAGACCGTCACCGTCACCGTGTTCGACGGCGCCGAGAGCGTCAGCGACAGCTTCCAGCTCAGCACCAACAATGTGGCGCCCACTCTGGCCGTGGCAGGGGCTATGGCGGTACAGGTGGGAGAGCTTTATGCTTTGACCCTCGACGATGTGGTGGATCCCGGTGACGACACGGTCACCAGCTACCTTATCGACTGGGGGGATGGCAGTACGCAAAGTATCAGTGCCGACGATCTACCGGCGGACCGGATGCTTACCCATGAGTACACCGAACCGGGCGAGCGCAACATCAGTATCAGTTTGACGGACGAGGATGGTGAGTACAGCGACGTGGCCGGCATGGTCGTTACCGTGGAAGAGGAGACCGGTAACCGGAACCCGGTGGCTCAGGATGATCAGTTCACTACTACTGAGAACCAGAGCTTCCGCGCGGACCTGTTCGCGGATAATGGTAATGGCATTGATACCGATCCCGATGGGGATGTGCTAACGCTGATTGAAATCAATGGCGTGGAAGTGACTCCCGGCACGTCGTTAACCCTGGACAGCGGCGCTGTCGTTACCATGCTTCGAGGTGGTTCTGTGTGGTACGACCCCAATGGCCAGTTTATGGACCTGGAGTCCAACGAGGCAGCCACTGATGGCTTCGAGTACCGCATCAGCGATGGTAATGGTGGAGAGGATTTTGGTACTGTCAGCATCAATGTTCAAGGTCTGTCGGATCCCGAAACCATTACTCTGGGCTACGCGCCGGAGCGTCCCTCGCGCAACGATCCGAACGCCTGGGAGAACGCCTGGAGCAATGACCGGGTCACCATTACCCATAAAGCCGATGCCACGGACCAGTGTGAACCCTGGAGTGATGTGGTATTCAACGCCTACAACAGCTCCGTTCTGTCAGGCGGTGATGTGTGGGCTGGCGATTTGGGCGTCAGTGGCGTCTCTCAGCCTGAGCCGGGCGCTTATGTGCAGGAAATCGATGGCCGTGAGGCACTCCGTTTTGAGCTGCAGGAAGCCGCCAATAAAGTGACTCTGGATCTTTCGCGGTTTTACTTCAATGACGACGGTCGCGGTGGCTCGGAATCCGTTCGCCTGCAGGCGTTTGATAATAAAGGCGAACTGGTGGGGGAAATGACCCAGGCTTCCAGCGCCGGTGATGGCCTGGAAACCATTGAGTTTGATGTGGGTGCAGGCTTTACCGAGCTGGTGGTCACCGCCGGCACCTATGAAGGTGATGAGTTCGCCTTTGGCGGCCTGGAAGGAAGCGGCAGTAGTCGATGGTGTCTCGAGCCTGACTCGAATTCCGGAAGCGACTTTTTAATCGAAGGGATTGAGTTCGCCTTTGGTGGGGTCAGTTGCCCGGATCCAATGCCAATCCACACCCGGACCGCGCAAACAGAACCAACGCCTGTTATTGAAGAACAGAGTATCATTCAGGAAGACGGCATGGCGCTGATCGGTATGGAGGACACACCGGATGATGAATTTATCTGGTCCTAGCCTAGGAGTATAAGCGGCTAAAACCGCAGTATAAAAAGCATGAGTCAGGCCCTGTTTGTCAGGCAGAACGGGGTCTGATTCCTGCGCTATCGTCTGTAGAAGTTGGGATTGTTAAAAAATGGATGACAATGTCACTCCGTTAAAATCAGCAATAAAATTTGTCAAGCGCCATCTGCGGGTAGTGTTTGTATTCAGTTTTTTAATCAACCTGTTGATGCTGACTGCACCACTTTACATGCTGCAGGTTTACGATCGGGTGCTGACCGCCCGCAGTGAATACACCCTGTTGTTCTTGTCCCTGTTGGCCCTGGCCGCCCTGGCCGCCCTGGCGGTGTTTGATATTTTGCGTTCCCGGTTACTGGTGCGGATCAGTTGTTGTTTCGACCAACAGCTGTCGCCCCTGGTGTTCGCCCAGGCTCTGAAACTGGGCCTGGGGGCGCAACTGTTGCGGGATCTGGACAACGTTAGAAACTTTTTCACCGGACCGACGTTGCTGGCGTTCTTCGATGCCCCCTGGGCGCCGCTGTATTTACTGGCGGTGTATGTCCTGCACCCCTGGTTGGGCCATGTGGCATTAGTGGGGGCGCTGATTTTATTTGCGTTGGGCTTGCTCAGTGAGCTTCTTACCAAGCGGTGGTTGATGGAGTCTGCCTCCTGCGAATCTGTGGCACAGCAGTTCGTGGAATCCAGTTCCCGCAACAGTGATGCGATCATCGCCATGGGCATGCTGGGTTCACTGAGGAACCGCTGGGTGGAAAATCATCATAACGCCCTGGGTTTTCAGGCCGGTGCCAGTGACCGGGCTTCGGTAATAGCCGCCACCGCCAAGTTTATTCGCTTTGGCCTGCAGATCGCCATCCTTGGTGTGGGGGCCTTTCTTGCCATTAGTGATCAGTTGTCGCCGGGCGCCATGATCGCCGCCTCAATTATTATGGGGCGCGGTCTGGCGCCGGTTGAAGCATCCATCTCCGGCTGGCGTAATGGCGTACTGGCGCGCAAGGCCTATCACCGTCTTTCATCAGTATTGATGGATGAGGAAACGGAGAAAATGCCCTTGCCGCCGCCCCGGGGTAAAGTCACCTTCGACAATGTGTATGCGGCACCCCCCAGCGACAACACCCCCAACATCAGTGGTGTCAGTTTTGTGTTGGGCGCCGGCCAGACTCTGGGGATCACCGGCCCCAGCGCGGCGGGGAAATCCAGTATTGCCAAGCTGATGGTGGGTATCTGGGAGCCCCTTTCCGGCAGCGTTCGGCTGGACGATGCGGATTCCGGCCAGTGGGATGCGGAACGGCTGGGGCCGTACATTGGCTATTTGCCCCAGGATATCGAATTGTTCAATGGCACTGTTTCGGAGAATATTGCCCGCTTTGGCGAGGTGGATCCGGATGCCGTTGTGGTGGCCGCCCGGCTGGCGGGAGCTGATGAGATGATTCGCGAATTACCCGAGGGCTACAATACAGTGATTGGTGCCGCCGGTTGCCGCCTGTCCGGCGGGCAGCGCCAGCGTATTGGTCTGGCCAGGGCGTTCTACCGGACGCCACCGCTTATTGTATTGGATGAACCCACTTCGAATCTGGATGCCATGGGCGAGGCCGCAGTGCGCTCCGCCATTGACCGGCTCCGGGCCAGTGGCTGTACCGTGGCGGTGATCGCCCACAAGCCCACATTGATTGGCGGCGTGGATTTGCTATTGGTGATCCAGAAAGGGCAAATGACCCATTTTGGCCCCACCGCGGAGGTTCTGCCGCAGATCACCCGGCGGGTAGAGCGGGTTGAGAACCCTGCCGTGAATCGCGGGGTGCCGGCATGATTGTCCCCAAGCCGCCAACCGACGTCAAAGGCCCCGCCCGGGTCGGGATAGTGTTTGGGCTGCTGGTGCTGGGGGGCTTCGCCCTTTGGGCCGCCCTGGTGCCTATCGCCAGCGCGGTGATTGCCGCCGGGGTGGTGAAAGTGGACAGCAGCCGAAAGTCCATTCAGCACCTGGAGGGCGGTATCGTCAGTGAAATTCTGGTGGACGACGGAGACCGGGTGGAGGCCGGCCAGGTATTGGTGCGGCTGGACCAGACCCGGGCCAGTGCCTCCAAGGGTGTGCTACAGGGCAGCTATTTTAATGCCCTGGCACAACAGGCCCGGCTGTTCGCGGAGCGGGATGGTCTGGACCGCATCGAGTTTCCCGAACAGCTGCTGGAGCAGGCGGATGACCCCCGAGTCTCTGGCATTTTGAGAACTCAGCGTGAGCTGTTTCACGCCCGGCGGGAATCCCATCTGGGACAATTGGAAATTCTGAAACAACAAATCTCCCATCTGAATGAGGATATTCAGGGGCTGCGAGCACAGCAAAAGGCCAAACGCCGGCAGGTGGATTCTATTAATGACGAACTGGTGGGCCTCAATAAACTGCTGGCAAACGGCATGATCGACCGAACCCGGGTGCTGGCTTTGCAGCGTGAAGGTGCGGAAGTTGAGGGGGAATACGGTGAGCTGACCTCACAGATCGCAGCGGCCCGTAACAGTATTGGAGAGAAGGAGCTGGAGCAGTTCCAATTAAAGAAAACCTTTCAGGAGGAGGTGGCCACCGAGCTGCGTCAGGTGGAATCGGATTTGATTGATTATCGGGAACGTCTGTTGGCGGCCAGCCACACTCTGGAACAGACGGAGATCCGGGCCCCGGTCAGCGGGGTAATCGTCAGCCGTGGAGTCCACACCCTGGGTGGGGTGGTGGCGCCCGGTGAGGTGATCCTGGAGCTGGTGCCGTCCGACGACCATCTGGTAATTGAAGCCCGGATTTCACCGGTGGATGTGGACAATGTGCAGGTAGGGTTCGATGCCGGCGTGCGGTTCTCTGCGTTCAATCAGCGCACCACTCCGGAGTTGCTGGGGAACCTCAGTTATGTGTCCGCGGACATTATCGAGAATGAAAAAACCGGCGAGCTGTATTATCGGGCCAAGGTGGTGGTGCCTGAAGACCAGCTTGCGCGCCTGGATCCGTCCAAGGTGATTCAGCCGGGGATGCCGGCCGACGTATTGATCCGCACCGGAGAGCGCACTCTGTTTGATTATATAGTGGAACCTTTGCTGGTGAATTTCCGTAAGGCCCTGCGGGAAACCTGAACCGCCAAACTGAATAGGCCCTAATGGTTGCCACCATGACGGCTTCCGATGGCCTCCGCCCGCTCCCGCACCGCCGTCAGAAACCGCGCGATAGAGCCCGGGTCCAACTGGCGGTCGTCCAGCAATGGCAGATCAGGGAATGCTTTCAGCAGGGCGCTGACGAAAAGGCCGTGACCATCACTGCGGATCATCTGGGACTGGTCAGCATTCCATATCGGAGTGGAGCCAAAGCCACAGCTGGGGGATCGGCTTTGCAGCACATAACCGCACAGGTCCGGATAAGTACGGGCGACGATACGCCCCATGGTCAGCAGCCGTTCGGTCACATCCCGCTCCGGATCATCCCGGCCCCGGGCCCGGATCTGGCCCCGCTGCTCAATCAGATTCACCGGCCCCCGGGGGATGCCCATGCCTGCCATGCTTTCCGGGCACAGGGGCAGCAGCCGCACCTTGGGGGCAATGGCTGCCATTACGGCGGATTGGTACTTGTGGCGGCCATCGTAGCGCACCGCCATGCCCGTCAGGCAGCTGCTGATGCCCACCAGGGGTTGCTCACTCATAACTCATTATAAGAAGTCAAAAGCAGGCCGGGAAGGCCTTGGGGAACTCACCCCCGCTGTTATGATGTCCATGGAAGTATTCAACTGACAGTTTGCAGGAGAGGTCAATGTCCTGGTTTCAAACCACTATTCGTCTGCAGCCCCGGGCCCGGGGCTTCCATCTGGTGACCCACGAAATCATGGAAGTGTTGCGGGGGCCGTTGGGGGATTATGCTGTCGGCCTCGCACATTTTTTTATCCAGCACACCTCTGCTTCCCTCAGCATCAACGAAAATGCCGATCCGGATGTGCGGGCGGATATGGAGTCCCACTTCAATCAGATGGTGCCGGAAAATCAGCCTTACTACCTGCATACCCTGGAAGGCAGCGATGATATGCCCGCCCATATCAAGCACAGCTTGCTGGGGAGCAGCATCAGCGTGCCCATTACCGAAGGCCAGCTGGCCCTGGGTACCTGGCAGGGAATTTACCTGTGTGAGCATCGGGATCGGGCGGGCAGCCGTTGTATCGTAGCGACCCTTAATGGTGCGTAATGATGCGTAATGGTGTGCAATCGGCGCTCAAATAGATCTATAAGGTTGATTTTTAACCAGTTTTCGTCTCTCAAGGTATAAAAACCCGAAAATCAATAGCTGCTGGTTAGTACTTCACAGGCATTAGAAAAATAGATCATAGATTCATGATTCTATAGAAAAAATTGCCATGGATAAATTTCGAAATTAATTAGCAAACTGGTCTAGGTCGTCTATAAATACCTTTACCTCTTGGGGTAAGCAGATTTCTGAGGATGTAGACGATGACGTACAAAAGTGAATCCGATAACAACCAGGCCGACGACAATATCATTACCTTCGATGATGGCCGTGACCGTTCGCTGAGCTCCCGGGAGGCGGAGCGCCGCCAGCTGGAGGAGGACATGAAGCGTTTCCTCAGCTCCGGTGGTGAGATCAAGCAAATCGATCGTGATGTGCGGAAGGATCCACCCCGCAAACCGGTTTCCAATTACGGCAGCCGTCCCATCTAGGGGTTGTGCAGGGTCTGCTGCCAAACATTCTTAGCCTTAAGCTCTTGTTGATTGTTTTGTGTGTGATTTGGCCCCGGCGCTTAGCCGGGGTTTTTTTCGCCTGAAAAATCAGGGCAATCAGGAAGATCGGGCGTCCGCCGCAATCGCCTCCACCGCCGGTAGCAATTCCTCCAACTGACGAATCTCCCGGGTGGGGTGGCACAGATCCGGATCCTGGCCACCGTCCTGGTTGAACCAGACCGTGTGGTATCCAACAGCCCGGGCGGCCTCTACATCCTCTTTGGGTGATCCCCCACATGAATGGCCTGTTGGGCCGTGACCCCGCAGTGCTCCAGCGCCCGCCGGAACATGGCCTCATGGGGTTTGGGCTGACCTTCCGTCTCGGCGGAAAAGTGCGCCTGGAAATAGCGGTCGATGCCGATCATCTCGAGGTTGGCATTGCCATTGGTGAGTGCCACCAGGGGGTAGCGCTTGGCCAGGGTGTCCAGGATATCCTCCGCCTGGTGAAACAGGGTGATGGTATTGCGCCCCTCATAGAACACCTGGAACGCCTGCTCACTCATGGTCAGCGCCCGGTCGTGGCTCAAGCTGGCTTCGGTAAATACCTGATACAGCAGCTTTTTGCGGAAGTTGGTGGGGTGATGTTTTACCTCGGGGTGGTGTTCCCGCACTCGTTTGTAAACGTCCTGTAGCCGGTCCATTTCCAGGTGGGCCACCGCTTCCGGAATATGTTCGCTGACCCAGGCCCGCATGGCCTTTTCCGCTGCTACGATCACCGGATTGATATCCCAGAGAGTATTGTCCAGGTCAAAGGTAATCAGTTTGATCATGGGGCCTTCCGCTGCAGAGGGTGATAAAAAAGAGCCATGAGCGTACTGTATTGTGAATGGGGCTGCAAAACCGGGTGAGGATTTGTAGCGCCCCGGAGCCGCCATTGCCCGTCGGGGAGAGGGCGTGGAATGCAGCGCGGCGGACTGCGGCGAAGTATCTGAAAAAAATAAATGCTGGGTAAACCCATTGCCGCCGGCAACGTTATGGGTCAGGGAGAGGTAACTGCTGCAGCCACTCATTACACTGTTTTCATCAAACAATAACGAATCAGGAAGAGATGATGCGCTATTTCATCACTGCACTGGCCGGCGTCAGTTTACTGCTGGCCCTGGGGGGCTGTCGGCACGAGCAGCCGGATACGCCGGAAGCGGCCATGGATGCTACGTTGGCGGCACTGGAAACGGATACGGATTTCACCCTGCTGGCAGAGACAGCCGACGGCACCCAATACCGTTTCAGCCGCGGCAGCTCCACGGCGGAGACGGAGTACCGTTCGGCTTCCACGTCAAAAATGGTGGCGGCCGCGGTGATTCTGGCGCTGGTGGAGGATGGTGTTCTGAGCCTGGACGACCACCCCCAGGATTATCTGGCGTTCTGGCCGGAGCAGGGGTCCCATGGGGATATTCAGTTACGGCATCTGTTGAGCTTTACCTCGGGATTGAATGTAACACCTTTGTGTATCAGCAACCCGTTCGCGGATTTTGCCGGTTGCGTGGCAACGGTGTTGGAGAGAAACCCCGACATTGATGCCCCCGGCACAGGCTTTTATTACGCCAGTACCCACTTGCAGGTGGCGGGGCTGATGGCGGTACGGGCCGCCGGGGTATCGGGTTGGGGTGAGGTATTTGACTACTTCCGCGCCCGGACCGGTCTTTTCCCCTCGGCGGCGTTCGATCTGCCTTCCAGCGACAATCCCCGGATCGCCGGCGGTATGCACTGGCGGGCTGAGGAATATCTGGGCTTTTTACGGGCCCTGTATCAGGGTGAAGTTCTGAGCCCGGCGCTGTTGACGCAGATGACCTCGGATCAGTTGCAGGGGGCGCCCATCCTCTATTCGCCGGTGGCGGACGCGCCTCTGGAACTGGACTGGCACTACGGGTTTGGCCTGTGGATTGAATGCGCCGCCGTGCCCTTCGATTGCCCGGAAACCACCCGGGTCTCCAGTGCCGGGGCCTATGGGGCCTATCCCTTTATTGATTTTCAGCACGGGTACTTTGGGATTGTGGCCCGGGAGGGGGCTCTCGCTACCGGCCATGAGGGCTATCAGGTGTGGGCCAGTGTGGCGCAACCCATGGCGGAGTGGGCGGCGGCGCACCAGTAGGCGGGCCCCGCCCAGGCATCTCCGCTGTCTTCATTGCGCTGCATCGACGGGCCACCAGCCCGCCTGCTGCGCCGCCTCAACAGCCGAAATGCCTGGCAGCCAGAAACCCCTTGGGCCTGTTCAAAGGATCCCCGGTTGGGCACGGTTCCTTAAAACGCCCAGAAATCCTCGAAGCTGGGGAAGGTGCCCCGCCGTTTCTGGGATTCCTCCCGCTGGTAGCCACCGCTCTCGGCGTCCACCACCTCATCGATCTCCGGTGCCGCGCCGGGGTCGGCCGCCTGCACACTGGTGTCGGCTTTCCCCAGCAGCACGCCGTCGTGCCGGTTCAGCACCCCGTCCTCGTCCCGGTCCAAAGCCATCCGATAACCCGCCCCCGGCGGCACGCAGTGCTAGGTAAGGCTGCTGCCACTGGCCGCCAGGGCCCGCAGGGCCGCCGCCGTCACTGGTTCGGCGGCACTGTCCGGGTGGAACAGCCCATCGTCCTGCATCAACCAGGCCCGACGTTGCCCCTGGTAAACCCCGGTGACGGTCAGATCGCAGCCGGGTTTGTGGTGGCCGGGAACCGCAGTGTGGGCCAGGGCCTGTTGCATCATGGTATCGATCATTCTGTGCTGCGCTTCGCTGCCATCACCGCTTAGGGTCACCTGTTGCCCCACCATGGGAATCAGGCCGGTGGGCATGGCCATGACAAAATCGATGGTGTCGTAAAGTTTGTCGTCCGGCACATGGAATACATTCAGTGAGAGTAAAGTTTCCAGGGTATCCGCGGCGCCATCGTGGGAGAACCCGTAACCGGTTACCTGATCCCCCATAAACTGATTGGTGGTGGTGTCATACCGGAAGCGCTGACCGTACATGCCCACCCGGGTGTAGATATTGCGCAGGTGGGCCACCTTCATGTCCTGGGAGGTTTCCGTGCCTTCGAAACTCATCAGCGTACTGGTGCCAAAGCGTTCGATGGCGGGGTTCACCTCGTGACAATCGTTGCAGGCAATCATGGCCACGTTGCCGCCGCTGGGGGCGGGGAAGCCAGTGGTTTTCAGGTTGAAAAAGGTGTCCCGGCCCCGGGCCTGGGCCTGGGCCGGGTTCAGGCTGTTGTCCAGGTTGCGATTGGGGTTGGGGGGGTAGCGCAGTTGCAGCACAAAGTCGGCAAACGCGTTTATCTCCGCTTCGGTGGGCTCCTGTGCCCGCCCCAGCAGATCCGGAAAGGCAATGCGGAATTCCTTGAACGCCGCCCGCTCCAGGGATTCGCCATCCACCCGGTAGCTGCCGGTGCGGTCGCCGCGCCAGTGTTGCGGCCCCTGGAATTCCAGGCCGCGCAGGGATTGGGTAAGCATGGGGCCCTTGAGGGGATGATGAATCCGCAGGGCATTCATGCGGGAGAAAAAGTTCACATAGTCCCGGGTGTTGTAGGTCCAGCTGCCATCGGGGTTGCCCAGGTTCCAGGCGATGCCGTCGGTGTCGCCGAACAGATGGCAACTGGCGCAGGCGCTGTCACCCCGGCCGGAGCAGTAGCGGGCGTCGTATAGAAACGGGCGGCCGTTCACAATAAAGTCCGGTTCCGGATTGTACATGGCCACCCGGGCCGTCTCTTCCCGGCGGCGGGTGTCGATAACGGCGATGCTGTTGTCGCAGCGGGTGAGCACAAACAGCCGCTGACCTTCGGCGTCCAGTACCAGGCCGCTGGGCCCCCCGCCACTGACTTCAATATGGTCCGCCGGGTCCGGGGTAAAGCTGCCGTTTTCCAGTTCCGCCACATTGAATACACCAATCTTGGCGGAGCCGAAGGCCGCCAGGTAGAGGGTGTCCCCCTCCGGATTCAGTGCCATTTGCAGGGGCAGAGCCAGGCTGCGGGCGTTGTCATCGGCATTGCCGTCCGGACGGCTGTCGTCCAGGTGGGGGTTCAGATCCCGGGGCAGCACGGCACCGTCCTTGATCACGGTGATGCGGTTTTCAATAAACCGCCCGCGCAGGGTCTGCACATCACTGCGCTCCCCATGGCCCTCGAAGCGCAGCTCGTTGCGGGCTTCCAAATTGCTCACGTAGAGCGCTCCGGATTTAGGATTCACGGCGATATTGAACAGGGCGTTACCCACATGGGCGTGTTGCTTGCTGACCACGGGCACCGCTGCCATGGCGTCGATTTCAAAAACGTCATAGTCCGGCAGGTCAAAATGGATAAACCGGCTCCAGTCGGTGCCGTAGTGGTCCCGCCAGCGGTCGCCATCGTAACGGGCAATGACGCCGGTGTTGGGGGCGCGTACGCCGCTGGCGTCCCGCTGCGGGCCGGGTTTGCCAAACCCGGTACTGAGGCGGCCGAAAATCCGGTAGTTGTGCACCACGATGGTGGACTGGTTGCCGGATTTGTAAATGCCGGCATAGACCGTGCTGCCGTCCGGGCTCACTGCCAGGCCCCGGGGTGGCATACCGAACAGAGTGACGATGGTGAGGGGTTCGCTGGGCGCGGTGGCGTCAAACACCCAGACATCGGCGCGATCAACACTGGGGGTCATGGGCAGTAGCTGGGAAGGGGAGTGCTGTCCCCGATGGGCGGTGGCGATAAAGGCCCGTTCACCGTCGGCGCCGGCAAATACGATATCCTGGGGCTCGTCGCCCACCGGCAGGGTGCGCACCACCTGCGGCACCGGGGCCGCCAGATCCACCACGCTCACACTGTCGGAGAGGGTGTTCACCACCCAGGCTTCCTGATCGTTGCGCAGCGCCATCGCCACCGGCTCCAGGCCCACGGCAACACTGTGCAGGTGTTGGGGCTCGACACCACTGACATCATAGATTTCCAGTTTGCCGTCCGGGGTATTCAGGGCGTACAGCCGGCTGGCGTCGGAGTTCAGGGCCAGGGGCCGCACCTGGCCGCTTTCGAACAGGGCATAGGAGCCTTCCACCTTGATATCAATGGTACCTTCCGTGCTGCCGTCCACGTCGTCGCTGACACGGAAAACCACCTCGTCAAACCCGGTGTAGTCCGGGTCCGGAATATAGGTCAGCTCCGGTGGCGTGCCTGTCAGTCGGCCGTGGCGCGGGCCCTGCACGATCTCAAAGCGCAGGGGGGCCTCGGTCTGACCGGCGGCCAGTTTGTGGGTGGCCAGCAGGGTAAAATCCCGGGGCCGGTCGCGCAGGGTGGTGAGGCCGTGGGATTTGGCCTGGGGAATATAGAAGGGCGCTTCATTGGCGGGAATGTTGATGCGTTCGGAAATAAACGGCACGCTCAGTAGCACCTGCAGCATGCCCTGCCACAGATCCCCGAAAATCGCCCCCGGCCCATTGGCGTTGGCCGCCAGCACCGGGCTGCTGCAGGTCAGCCAGACCAGCGCCAGCCAGCATCGAATAGTCATGTTGGTTTCCCCGTTTGTTGTTATTTTTAGCGGCGGGAACAAATCCCCATGTAGATGATATAACCCGGGAAGAGTAATGAATACTTGTGAAAAGCGGCCACAGATGAGGGCCTGGCCGGTTCAGTCGGCGGGTTTGTCCCGCTTTTTCTTTTTGGCCCGGGGATGGGCCTGGTCATAGACTTTCGCCAGATGCTGAAAATCCAGGTGGGTGTAAATCTGGGTGGTGGAGATGTCCGCGTGCCCCAGCAGTTCCTGCACCCCCCGCAGGTCGCCACTGGATTCCAGCAGATGGCTGGCGAAGGAGTGTCGCAACAGGTGGGGATGCACATTGCGGTCGATGCCCTGGCGCACGCCCCACTGGCGCAAGCGCTTCTGCACCGTGGACGGGTGCAGGGGGCGGCCCCGGCGGCTTACAAACAGCGTGGGTTGTTGGGGTTGGAAGCTGTCCCGCAGCGCCAGCCACTGCTCCAGAGCCTGCCGGGCCTTGCGGCCCACGGGCACCAGCCGCTGCTTGCTGCCTTTACCGGTGACCCGCACCAGTTGATCCCGGCGGTCGTATTGATCCAGTTCCAGCTGCAACAGTTCACTGAGCCGCAGCCCGGAGGAATAGAACAGCTCCAGAATGGCCCGGTCCCGCACCTGCAGCGGATCGTCGCCGTCGATGGCCAGCAGCTTCCCCATTTGATCCACATCCAGGGTGTGGGGCAGTTTCCTTTCGCCTTTGGGGGGGCGGATGCCTATGGCGGGGTTGTGGGCCGCCTGGCGCTGCTGAATCAGATAATCGAATAGGCCGCGAATACTGGCCAGCAGCCGTTGCAGGGTTTTGCTGCTGCTGCCCTGATGGTGGCGACGGGCGATCAACTGGCGGATGTGATGGGGTTGGATATCCGCGGCCTGTTGCAATTGCTGACTATGGCAGAAGTCCACCAGTATTTGCAGATCGTGGCCATAGCCGGTCACCGTGTGAGGGGAGAACATACGCCGTTCCCGAAGGTGGCGCAGATATTCTCCGATGTGTTGCGACAGGCTCTCCACGGTCACTCAGCGCAGCAGGTGGTACAGACGCCGGCTGAGGATATCCCCCACGTAGTGGGCGAAGCTGGTGTCCATGCTGGAACTGAAATGATTGGGATCGGTGCTGCCCAGGGCCAGCAGGCCCAGGTTGCCCTGGAACTGCAGTGGTATCAGGGCGGCGGAACCTTCGGTGTGGTTATAGCCCGGGAACAAAAACGCCATTTCCTGTTGCCGCAGCGTGGTGCAGATCACCCGGTCGCCCCGCAGCAGGTCCCCCAGGGCCGCCTGTACCCCCTGCTCCGTGGTGACACGGAACGGGCCGGCTTCGGTACTGGCCTGGTACAGCATCAGGCTGGCGGCGTCCAGCTGAAAGTCGGCGGTCAGAATCTGTTGCAGGCGGCTGGCCACCTCGTGCAGATTGCCCGCTTCCAGTAGTGCCAGCCCCAGGGTTTTGATGCGCTGGAACAACTGGTCGTTGTCCCGGGCGATAGTCACCAGTTCATTGAGCTTGTGGCGCAGCTCGGTATTGCGCTGACGCAGCACACTGGCCTGACGCTCCAGCAGGGAACTGGTATTACCCAGGCTGTGGGGCAGCTCCATGTCGTAAAGAATGTCCGGGCGATCCACAAAAAAATCCGGATGTGCCCGCAGGTAGTTGGCCACGTCGGCGGTGGACAGTGTGGTGGGTTGTTGTTTTTCGGCGGTGCTGTCGGTCATAGTCTCACTATTCCATCGTATACGGTGGTGGCGGGGCCGGTCATGAACACCGGTTGGTCCTCCCCCCGCCATTCGATCTGCAAGGTACCGCCGGGCAGGGTGACGCTAACGCGCTGATCCACCCGGTTGGCCGCCATGGCCGCCACCGCGGCGGCACAGGCGCCGGTACCGCAGGCCCGGGTTTCCCCCACCCCCCGTTCAAATACCCGCAGGCGGATATGCTGGCGGTCCACAATCTGACTGAAGCCGATGTTGGCACGCTTGGGAAACCGGGGGTGGGCCTCCAGCTTGGGCCCCAGCTTGCGCACCGGGGCATTGCTGACGTTACTCACTTCCAGTACCCCATGGGGGTTGCCCATGGACAGGCAGGCCAGCTCCACAATGTTATTGCCCACATTGAACTTGTAACGGGCCTGGCGTTGTTCCGCCTGCAGGGGAATGGCGGCGGGATCAAATATGGGTGGCCCCATATTGACCCGCACCTGATCACCCCCCACCAATTGCAGTTCAATCCTGCCGGTGTTGGTCTCCACTGGAATTACATCTTTGTGGGTGAGCCCCTTGTCCCGCACGAAGCGGGCGAAGCAGCGGGCGCCGTTGCCGCACTGTTCCACCTCGCTGCCATCGGCATTGAAAATCCGATAGCGGAAATCCGCGTCCGGCGAAGAGGGCGGCGACACCAGCAGCAACTGATCGAAACCGACACCGGTGTGACGGTCTGCCAGGCGCCGGATCTGTTCGGTGTTCAGCTGCACGTTCTGGGTGACCTGGTTCACCACCATAAAATCATTACCCAGGCCATGCATTTTGGTGAATTCGAGTTTCATGGGGCTCAGGGTACCAAAGATTCCAGGGCGAATTGATCCTCGTAGGTCTCGCGGCGGCGGATAATGTAAAACTGATCGCCGTCCACCATTACTTCTGGTGCCCGGTTACGGGTGTTGTAATTGGAACTCATCACAAAACCATAGGCACCGGCGGAGCAGACCGCCAGCAAATCCCCCGGTTGCACGCAGAGGGGGCGATCCTTGCCCAGAAAATCCCCGGTTTCGCACACCGGCCCCACCACATCATAGGCCGTGGTGGCGCCGGGGCGGGGCGCCACCGGAATAATGTCCTGCCAGGCGCTGTAGAGGGAGGGTCGGATCAGATCGTTCATGGCCCCGTCCACCACCGCGAAATGTTTGATCCCGGTGGACTTCAGCAATTGCACCTCGGTCACCATAATGCCGGCGTTGGCGGCGATGGCACGGCCCGGTTCCATCACCACCGTCAGTTGACGAGCGCCGATTTTTTCCAGCAGCGCGCCCACGTAATCCCCGGGGGAGGGGGGCTGTTCATCCCGGTAACGCACCCCCAGGCCACCACCGATATCCAGGTGCGCGATCCGGATACCCTGCGCCGCCAGTTGATCGATGCGCTCCAGCAGCCGGTCCATGGCGTCCATAAAGGGGGCCACACTGGTGAGCTGGGAACCAATATGACAGTCGATACCCTTGACCTCGATGTAGGGCAGCTCGGCGGCCCGCTGGAATACCTCGCTGGCGCGATCAATGTCGATACCGAACTTGTTTTCCTTCAGTCCGGTGGAAATATAGGGATGGGTCTGGGCGTCCACATCCGGATTCACCCGCAGGGACACCGCCGCCACCCGGTCGAGTTTCCCCGCTACCTGGTTGAGGAGTTCCAGCTCGGCCTCGGATTCCACGTTGAAGCAGTGTACCCCCACCTCCAGGGCCCGGGCCATTTCCCTAGGCAGCTTGCCCACGCCGGAGAACACCACTTTGGCGGGATCGCCACCGGCCCGCAACACCCGCTCCAGCTCCCCCTGAGAGACGATGTCGAATCCCGCCCCCAGTTTGGCCAGCACATTGAGCACCGCCAGATTGGAATTGGCTTTCACTGCAAAGCACACCAGATGCGGGTGGTCGCCAAACGCGTCGTCGAAGGCCTGCCAGGCGGTTTCCAATGCCTGGCGGCTGTAAATATAACAGGGGGTGCCCACGGCCCGGGCAATGCGCTCCACCGGCAGTTGTTCGGCGTAGAGGCGGTTATCGCGGTAGTCAAATACTGTCATTGTGGGGTCTCTTTGGAGGCCCGGTC
>MDSW01106040.1_pt1 | contig 15842 bp, 12 predicted proteins | sample 811171 | NCBI WGS metagenome assembly MDSW01 (sample SAMN05326641, study PRJNA326480) | marine metagenome | isolation source: seawater | place: Atlantic Ocean: North West | collected 2012
AATCAAGCTAAGGAAAATTCTTTAGTAGTAGGTTCAAAAGCAAGAATCTTATATGCAAATTCAGAAGGCAGAATAGAAATTGCTAAAGCTTTTAACAATGCTATTAAAAATAATATTATAAAAGGACCTATAGTACTTGGTAGGGATCATCATGATGTGTCAGGAACAGATTCTCCTTTTAGAGAAACTTCAAATATTAATGATGGATCAAAATATACCGCAGATATGGCAATACAAAATGTAATTGGAGATAGTTTTAGAGGAGCTACATGGGTTAGTATTCATAATGGTGGAGGTGTTGGATGGGGAGAAGCAATTAATGGAGGTTTTGGTATGGTTCTTGATGGTTCTAAACAAAGTGAAGACAATCTAAAATCAATGTTATTTTGGGATGTAAATAATGGTGTTTCTAGAAGAAGTTGGGCAAGAAATGAAGGTTCAGTTTTTGAAATTAAAAGGGCAATGAAAAAAGAACCCCTTCTTAAAGTAACCATTCCAAATATAGTTGATAATAAATTAATTGATAAAATATAAATAAGATGAAAATAATAAGCAAAGTTATATTAGGTTCTCTAATATTGATTCTAACATCATGTAATGTTATTAGAGTTAATTCTGATTTTAACAATAAAACTAATTTCAATGAATATAAAACATATGCTTTTTCTAAAAAAGGAGTAGATCAAGCTGAAATTAATGATATTGACAAGAAAAGAATTTTAAATGCTATAGATGTTGAATTATCAAGCAAAGGACTTAGAAAAAGTTTAATTGAGCCAGATATATTAATTAATTTCTTCACAGAGGCAAATAAAAAAATTAATTATTACCCAGGTTATGATTATTACGGTTCAGGACTAAGTATTGGACCTTGGTATAATTCTTACTATTATCACAACTATACAGAGGGAGTATTATTTATTGATATAATTGATTATAAAAAAAATGAGTTAATATGGCAAGGTGTAGGCAAGGGATATATTCCAACTAAAAGGGGTAAGAAAGAAGAACAGATAAAGATCTTTGTAAATAAAATATTATTACAATATCCTCAATTAGAAAATTAATTTTTAACATCTAGCACATCTCTTAAAGAATTCCCTAGAAGCATAAAAGCCATAACAAGGGACATTATACATAATCCAGGTATGATAGCCAAAAATGGTTCTCCTAAAATTATATAATTATAATGATCTTTAATCATTGACCCCCAACTAGACATAGGAGGCTGAGCCCCTAATCCAAGAAAACTCAACCCGCTCTCAATTAAAATTGAAGCAGCAAAATTTGCAGCAGAAATAATTATTAAAGGAGAGGTGATATTTGGTAAAATATGCCTAGTAATTATTCTATAATCACTAAACCCTAGAACACGAGCTGCAGTTACATATTCTCTTTGTTTAATTGATTTAACTTGACCTCTAACAACTCTAGCTACCTCTACCCACATTGTTAATCCAACAGCAATAAAAACTTGCCAAAATCCTTTACCTAAAGCTAAAGTAATAGCAATCACTAAAAGAAGAGTGGGAATAGACCAGGTTACATTAATTAGCCACATTATAATTTGGTCAATAAATCCAGAATAATAGCCAGATAAACTTCCTAGTATTATTCCTATTACTAATGAAATAAATACTGCAATAAATCCAATTGAAAACGATATTCTTGCACCAATAATAATTCTACTCAAAACATCTCTTCCAAATTTATCAGTCCCTAGGTAAAAGACTTTTTTTTGTATAGGAGGTTGGTCAAATAATGAAACAGACATTTTTTTTGTTTCAAATTGATCATACTCCCGATAATATAGTGTGTCATTATCCATTATCCAATCAATAACTGGAATTTCTTTATCGGGATTCTTATTTCCGTTTAAAAATTTGTCGATTAATGACTGGTTCTCAACTTTATTAGGAATAACAAACATATCAACCTCAAAACCTGGACTTTTAGAATGAATTGATAAATGCATTTGGTTTGCATTTTTTGAATTATCTGGAGCTAAAACATATCCAAACAAGGCAATAAATCCAACAAGAATTATAAAAATTAAGCTAATTATCCCAGATAAATTTTTATTGATGTTAAAAAAGGGATTTTTCAATTTTTTATGATTAAATAGAGTTATTATCTATCTATATATGATAGTCTCAAATCATTCAACACATTTAAGGCTTCATTTACATAAATATCTTTTGCAAGGTTCTTATGCCATCTTTTTCTTTTTTCTCCTAAAGTTGAATCCTTAGCAATTAATGCTATTTCGTATGGTAGTGAACTAAAAACTAAATCAGATGAATATTCAGATATTTTTTTAAACTTCTTTGCTTTTTCTTCATTTGATAATAAATCATCTTTAAACTTTTTATAGTTTAAATCATATATATCTCTGTCTCTAATAGACTTAATCCATTTAGCATTATCATCAATTAAACTTATAAAATCACTTGATTCCATTCTGTCTTTGCTAGCCTGAATTGTCTTATTATAATCAAAGAATGTTTTCCAAGGCTTATAAGAAACAGGATCTATCTTATCCCATTTAAGTGGATTTTCTTGATCTTTTTCACCAAAATCCACGTAGGTATATCTATTTGGCACTACAATATCGCTTTTTACACCCTCTAATTGAGTAGAACCTCCATTTATTCTATAATATTTTTGAGTGGTAAATTTCAATGCGCCAAGATCTCCATTTGTATTATTCTTAACCATTCTATTTAAATCAAGTACATTTTGAACAGTTCCTTTACCATATGTTTGTTTACCACCAATTATTATAGCTCTCTTATAATCTTGCATTGCAGCAGCTAAAATTTCAGAAGCTGATGCTGAGAATTCATTTACTAGAATTACTAAAGGGCCCTCCCATATTATTGATCGATCCTTATCTTTTAAAACTTGACTATCTTTATCCATTGACCTTACTTGAACAATTGGTCCATCTTGTATAAATAGCCCAGCCATTTCTACAACTGTTTTTAATGATCCGCCTCCATTATTTCTTAAATCTAATACAATACCTTTAACCCCCAAGCTCTTTAGTCTTTCAATCTCCTTCTTAACATCCCTTGCAGCATCTCTGCTACTTGAATTATCAAAATCAATATAAAATTTAGGAAGGTTAATAAATCCATATAGATTTTCATGCTTACTTACAACTGATGATCTGAGATATGTTTCTTCTAAAAGCACTATATCTCTTTTTATTTTTAAATCTACTATTTCTCCATCAACTTTTTTTAAGGTCAGTATAACATTAGTTCCTTTTGGTCCTTTTATTAGTTTAACTGCATCACTAAGAGGCATTCCTGTTATACTAGTTGATTCATCTTCATCATTTTGACGAACCTTTAAAATAACATCTCCAACTTCTAATAAATTCTGTCTCCATGCTGGGCCTCCAGAAATAATTTCTACAATCTCTATTCTATCAAATTTTTTTGTTAATCTTGCTCCAATACCAGCATAGTTTCCTGACATATCTACATCAAATCTATCCTTAGCTTCAGGATCATAATATATAGTATGTGGATCATACTGTTCAACAAAAGAATTTATATAAAATGCAAAAGAAGATGATCGATCAATATCATCATAAAAATCATACATTTCATCAAGAGTTTTTAAAGTTGATTCTCTGGCTTCAGCTTCAATTTCTGAATTAGATTTTTTTTCATAGGATGGATTTTCATCCAATTCATTTTCTTCTTCTTCCAATAAATCATTATAAGATTCAATAGATGAGAATTTCAATTGTTTTCTCCACCTATCTTTCATTTCTTCTTTATTACTTACATAATCTAAAGATTCAAAATCAGCATTAAAATCTTCATCCAATTGATAATTAAATGGCTTGCCAAGTATTTCCTTATATATTGATTGTGATTCGTTAAATCTTAATTGACTTCTGTTATAGGTTAATTCAAAAAAATCTACTTGTGCATTTAAAAATTGATCATCCAGTTCATATTCATATTTTTTAAATTCCTCGATATCAGACTTATAAAAATATCTTTTATAAGGATCAATTCTTTGCATATAATCATTAAATACTTTTTTAGAAAATTCGTCATTAATATCTTTTTTAACAAAATGTCCTTGATCTAAAACATATGAAATGATTTGCATAAGGAGCTTATCCCTGTCTGATTCATTAAATTCTCTAGTGGTAAAACTACAAGAAGCTAAACCTAAAATAAAAGTTAATGATATTATAAAAAAATTCTTCTTCATATAATAATGATGATTCGAAATTAAATAAAAAACAAATGATTTTATTCTATTATACATATAATTTTTTGTTAAAGATTACAATTATTTATTTAATTACTTTTGTATAAAGTATATTAGATAAAATGAAAAAAAGACCTCTTATATTAGTAACCAATGATGATGGTATAACTGCGCCTGGACTAAGAACATTGGTTAAGGTAATGAATAAAATTGGAGAAGTAGTTGTGGTAGCTCCAGATAGTCCACAAAGTGGAATGGGGCATGCAATAACTGTTGATGACACTTTATACTGTAAGAAAGAAAAAATAGATAATGGGCCTCAAACTGAATATAGTACTTCTGGAACACCTGCTGATTGTGTAAAACTAGCAGTTAATGAAATTTTAGAAAGGAAACCAGATCTATGTGTCTCTGGGATTAATCATGGGTCTAATGCTTCAATTAATGTTATTTATTCTGGAACGATGAGTGCAGCTATTGAGGCTGGAATTGAAGGAATTCCATCAATAGGCTTTTCATTGTCCGATTATAGCTGGAATGTAAGCTTTGAGTCATGTGAAAAACATGTTGAGCACATTTCCAGAAAAGTATTAGAAAAATCAAATAAAAAAAATATAATCTTAAACGTAAATTTTCCAAAAATAAGAAAAGGTGCTAAGTATAAGGGAATTAAAATTACTAGGCAGGCAAAATCATATTGGAAAGAAACATTTGACAAGAGAGAAAACCCAAATGGAAAAAAATATTATTGGTTAACAGGTGAACATATAAATCTTGATAAAGGTAAAGATACTGATCAATCAGCACTAAAAAGTGGATATATCTCAATCGTTCCAATTATGTATGATATGACTTCATATTCAGAAATTGATGAGATAAACAAATGGAATCTAAATGGTTAAAAAGGAAATATTAATAGGAATTATTGTTGGTTTTGTAGCTAATCTTGCTGGATTAGTTCTTGCAATAATTTTTCTTCATGAAAATCCATCAATTATTGAGGTTATTTTAAAATCCTTTGATGAAGGAATATTAAGCAAACTAATAAGTTTAGGAGCTATTATGAATCTTTTTGTTTTTCTTGTATTTATTAAAAAAAAGCAAGATTATAGAGCTAGAGGTGTTTTAATCACTACAATAATTATGGCGCTGTTTACATTAATATTAAATCTAATATAGCTTGAAATATTATATAATAGCTGGAGAGGCATCAGGTGATCTTCATGGGTCAAATCTAATTAAAGAAATAAAGAAATTAGATAGAAATGCTAGTTTTAGATGTTGGGGTGGAGATTTAATTGAAGAAGAAACTAGCAACCTTGCAAAACATCATAAAGATTATTCCTTTATGGGATTTCTTGAAGTTTTTTTAAATCTACTTTCAATATTAAAAAATATTTCATTTTGTAAATCTGATATTATTAAATTCAATCCTGATATTATAATCTATATAGATTTTCCAGGATTTAATCTAAGAATTGCTGACTGGGCAAAAAAAAATGGATTTAAAAATCACTATTATATTTCACCACAAATATGGGCATGGAAAGAAAATAGAATTAATACAATTAAAAAGGTAGTTGATAGAATGTATGTTATTTTACCTTTTGAAAAAGATTTTTATAAAAAACATGATTTAAATGTTTCATTTGTTGGTCATCCACTATTAGATGAAATAAATAAATCAAAATATATAAATAATGAAAATTATAAACACGAGGAAACAATATTATTGCTACCAGGAAGTAGAGATCAAGAAATTAAAATGATATTACCTACTATGATTAGTGTTGTTAATGAATTTCAAGACTACAAGTTTATTATTGCAGCAGCTCCATCACAAAAAATAACTACATATGAAAAGTATATAAAGAACAATAATGTAGAAATTATTCAAAATAAAACTTATGAACTTTTAAAAAATTGCAAAGCAGCAATTGTAACTTCAGGAACTGCTACTCTTGAAACTGCACTATTTAAAGTTCCCCAAATTGTATGCTACAAATCAAGCTGGACAACTTATTTTATTGGGAAAATTTTAATCAAAAACCTAAAGTATATTTCTCTAGTTAATTTAATTGCAAATAAATTAATAGTAAAAGAATTAATACAAAATCATTGCAATAAAGACAATCTAGCTAAAGAATTAAGAATAATTTTAGATAAAAACCATAGAGAAAAGATTATTCAAAGCTACAATGAACTTGAAGTTATTCTTGGTGGAAAAGGTGCAAGTAATAAAACTGCAAAATATATTTATAATTATTTAGTAGAAGAAAATTCAGACACAAAAGACTCATAATATTTATTAAATTCTTCCTGTGATTTTATCGATTTATACGCTTCATCTTTAAATAGCTTTAACCATAACTCAAGTTGCTGAGGAGTTTTATAACCTCTAACATAAGTGATTAAATTAGAATTAACATCCATAAAAATTATAGTTGGATATGCACTTACTCCTAAATATCTAGTCAATTGATGGGTTCCATTTCTTCTTCTAACCCTTTCAGGATCAAAATTTGGATTAGTAAATACCTTTCCATCGTAATTTACCTGTGAATCCCCTTCCGCATCAAACTTAACTGCATAATAATATTTATTTATAAAAGCAGATACATCTTTGTTTTGAAAAGTATTCCTATCTAATAGCTTACATGGACCGCACCAATTTGTATAAACATCCATTATAATATTCTTTGGACTCTTTTTCTGAAGTTCTAATGCTTGATCAAGAGTTAACCAATTTATGTCCTGAGAATAAATTTGGTAGGAATTAAAAACAAATAATATTATAAATAAATATCTAAGCATATTTTATTTTATTCCGTGCATTAATTTTTTTAGAAGTGGGTGTAATAATAACGATAAAACTCCTAAAATTATTGGTATGATAGTAAAAATTAAGAAAAACCCTGATAAACTATACTCTTGGGTAATCTTGTCAATATCTCCACCTACATAGTGAGCTAGTTTTTGACCAATAGCTATTGCTAAATAATATACTCCAAACATAAATGCTATCATTCGTGCTGGAATTAATTTACTTAAATACGATAACCCCATTGGAGATAAGCAAAGCTCACCTAATGTATGAAACAAATATGCTAAAACTAGCCACATCATACTCAAACTTGCAGTTTCAGCTCCAGAGGGTACATTACGTGCTCCAAATGCTAAAAAACCAAACCCTAAACCTAGTAATGCTAATCCTAAAAAATATTTTACTGAAGCTGGCGGATTATATTCACTATCCCACCACCTTGTAAATAATGGAGCAAATATTATTATAAATAATGAATTTAAAATAGCAAACCATGTAACGGGAACTTCTGTTTCAGTAGACTGAAATTCAACAAATAATTTATATATGACAATTCCCCATACAATTATAAAACTGAATCCCAATATGGAGTTAGAAAGTGCAATTTTTTTGTATGTCATTTTAAATAAATTAATAAGCACATAAGTAATAATTGCTAGAGGAATAACAGTGACCAATAAGTCAATAATCTTAAATGTGGTTGCTGCACCACCTTCTAAAAATCTATCAGTAAAATCTCTAGTATAAATTGGCAATGAGCCAGCGCCTTGTTCAAAACCAGCCCAGAAAAAAACGGTAAATAAAGAAAAAATTGCAAAGGCTATCATCCTGTCTCTAACAATTATAGAATATCTAGGAATTCTGATAATAAGTATTAAAACAAAAGTGATTACAGCTAATAGCGCATAAAACAGAGAATCTTCCATTCCAAAAACAGTAAAATTAAATGTATCTATATCTCCAATTTTACTTAATGGATCATTTACAATAAAAATAAGTGCACTTATAACAAATATGAATATTAATATATAGTCTATAGAAAGAAAAGGATTAAGTTTTTCTTTGTTTTCGATTATTTCTAATTCATTAACTTTCTTTTTTTCGGGTTTGTCTCCTATTGTGCCAAATAGAGGTTGTGCATAATAAAACTGTAACATGCCTAAAAGCATAAAAATACCAGCTAAACCAAAACCATAGCTCCATCCAATCTTCTCTCCAATCCATCCACATAACATAATTCCAATAAATGCTCCTGCATTAACACCCATATAAAAGATGTTATATGCTCCATCTTTTTTATCATCTCTTCCTTCATATATCTTAGAAATTATTGATGTCATATTAGGTTTGAAAAAACCATTTCCAATAACTAAAAAGGTAATTCCTAAATACAAAAAAGTTGGGGTCTCTACAGCCATTGAAGCATGACCTAAAGTCATAAATAATGCCCCAATCACTACTGCCATTCTATAACCAATCTTATTATCAGCTAACCACCCACCCAAAAGAGGTGTCAAATAAACAAACATTGCATATGTACCCAATAAAGACAAGGCTTCTGAAGAAGACCATCCCCATCCAGGATTGTCACCAATAATCAGACCAGTCAAAAAGATAACTAAAATAGCACGCATCCCATAGTAAGAGAATCTCTCCCACATTTCAGTAAAGAAAAGAACAAATAAAAGCGAGGGATGTCCTAAAACAGAATCCTTAAAAAACTCATTATTTGAATTTTGTTCCATAAATATCTATGCTATAGATTCCTCAGCATTATGAGTTAATCGCTTTAATGGCTTAATAATCATTAGAACAAGTAAGCCAAAGATTGTACAAAATACTGCTATCCCAGTGAATATTGCGAATTCACCTACATCTGTAGCTGATTCACCTAGCAAGCCTGCAACCTTATTTCCTAATCCAGTCACTGCAAAATAAGCTCCCATCATAAATGCCATCCATCTCTCTGGTGCAAGTTTTGTTATAAAAGATAATGCAACAGGTGAAGCACACAATTCTCCAATTGTATGGAATAAATATGCTAAAATTAACCAGTGCATGCTTGACAATCCTTCTGCTTCATATTGCATAGAAGCTGCAGACATAAAGAAAAATCCCCATCCCATTATAATAACTCCAATTGCCATTTTAAATAATGAGGAAGATTCACGTTTTCTGTTTTTCCACCATACCCAAAAACTACCAACTAGAGTAGCAAAAATTAAGATAAAAATAGCATTAACTGATTGGAACCAACTTGCTGGAACAATAAAATTCTCAGATAAAACTAAATTAGTTTTTTGTGCAGCATAAACATTTAATAAGCCACCAGCTTGTTCAAATGATCCCCAAAAAACAATTATAATTAAGAAAGATAAATATGTTACTAGAATTCTGTCTTTTTCAATTCTATTCCCATCATTATACACTACAATTGCTACCCCTACAGCAAATGCTAATCCCATCACTAACAAACCATAATCTAGGGAACCTTGACCTAACCATATATAAATACCCAAACAGAGGGTTATAAAAAATCCTATTATTGAATTATTTGATTTAAATATTGAAGAAATTAAGTTATCTCCTACTTTTTCTGATTCATCCCTTTCATCTATAACAAGATTACCAACATGTGTTAAATATTTCTGACCATACCAGTAAGTTAACTGTCCTAATGCCATTCCAATTCCAGCCAGACCAAAACCATAATGCCAACCAATAGTTTCACCAATATATCCAACCAATAAAGCAGAAGCTGCAGCTCCAAGATTAATTCCCATGTAAAAAATATAGAAACCCATATCTCTTTTGTTATGTTCTTCTTTTGGATATAATCCTCCAACCATTGTTGAAATATTAGGTTTTAACATTCCAACACCCATAACAATTAAACTAAGACCAGTATAAAAGGCCCATAAGGCTTCTATTGCTAGAACAGAATGTCCAGCAACTAATAGCATTCCTCCCCAAAAAACAGCCTTCTTTTGGCCAATTATTTTATCAGCAATAATACCTCCAGGGATTGAGGCTACATATACAAACATAGTATACCAGCCATATAAAGCAAGAGCATCTTCATTACTCCAGCCTAATCCTGCATTTTCAATTCCAACTTCAGCAACTAAATAGAGAACTAAAATTGCTCTCATTCCATAGTAAGAGAATCTCTCCCACATTTCTGTTAGAAACAATATATAAAGTCCAACAGGATGGCCTAAAAATTGTTTTTGATTTGATAAGATATTTGAATCAGTCATATTATATAAATTAAAAGATTCACTAAAATATTATAAATTATCTAATAATTTTGAATATTCAATAATAAATTATACTATCAATATATTATTATTGTAGAATATTATATTTGATATAAATTAAATTTTGAAAATGAACAAAAAAATTAAAGGGTTTTCAAAACTATCTAAGGATAAAAAACTAGACTGGGTAGTTAATAATTTTTTTAATGATTCTGAAAATGCAAAAAAAATTTTAAGAAAATATTTAAATAATGACGAAAAACTTCAAAAAATTCATGATGAATTTTCTGAAAACACCTTAACTAATTTTTATCTACCCTTTTCTATTGCTCCAAATTTTTTAATTAATAGCAAGGTTTATAGCATTCCAATGGTAATTGAAGAAAGTTCTGTAATTGCTGCAGCATCAAAATCAGCAAAATTATGGTCTGAATTGGGCGGATTTAAAACAAAAGTTATATCAAAAATTAAAACAGGGCAAATACATTTTATTTATTTAGGAGAAAAGGAAATAATTACTTCTTATTTTAATTCAGTAAAGTCTATTTTAATTGAAAGCACTGAGAATATCGTATCAAACATGAAAAAAAGAGGTGGTGGTATAATAGATATTCAATTAAATGACAAAACATCAGACATGAATGGATATTATCAAATTAATATTTCATTTAATACTGTTGATGCAATGGGAGCTAACTTTATTAACTCTTGTCTAGAACAAGTATCAAAATCATTTTTAGAAAAAACAGATCAATATAATGAGTATAAAATAGAAAAAAATGAAATTAAAGTTATAATGAGTATTCTTTCAAATTATGTTCCAGATTGTCTGGTTAAAGCCGAAGTATCTTGCGAAGTAAAAGAATTAAATATAAGGGAAGAATATGATGGTTTTTGTGAAAAATTTATTCAGGCAGTAAAAATAGCTGAATTAGACGTTTCTAGAGCTGTTACACATAATAAGGGTATAATGAATGGTATTGATGCTGTTGCTATAGCAACTGGAAATGACTTTAGAGCAATAGAAGCAGGAATACATGCATACGCATCAAGAAAAGGAAAGTATACAAGCCTAAGTAAAGCTAGCATTGAAAATGGAATTTTCAATTTTTCAATTGAAATACCATTAGCATTGGGTACTGTTGGGGGTATAACTAATCTTCATCCTCTAGTTAAATTAGCATTGGATATGTTAGACAATCCCACTGCAGAAGAATTAATGCAAATAACAGCATCAGTTGGCCTTGCTCAAAATTATGGTGCATTAAGATCTTTAATTACATCTGGAATTCAAAAGGGGCATATGAAAATGCATCTTATAAATATATTGAATTCATTAGAAGCATCAGAATCAGAGAAAAAATTAGCTATAGAATATTTTAAAAATGAAATTGTTAGTAATAGTAATGTTCAAAATTATTTAATTAAACTTCGCAAATCAGATGAAGTATAAAAGTAATGGAAAAATATTATTAACTTCTGAATACCTTGTCCTAGATGGCGCTCAAGCATTAGCATTACCTTCAAAATTTTCACAAAGCTTAGAAGTAAAGGAAACAAAAAACATTAATCAAATTTCTTGGACTAGCTATGATTTCGATGGCAAAAAATGGTTTGATGATTTATTTGCCATATCGAAAGACAAATTTATATATGAAAAAAGGAAGAATAAATTTTCAGATAAAATGGTTTCAATATTTAATGGAATAAAAAAACTTAATAGTAAAGCTTTTACAAACTCAGGCATCAAGTTTACTACTAAATTGGACTTTTCTAAAGAATGGGGGTTAGGATCATCATCTACTCTAATTAATAATTTATCATTATGGGCAAAAATCAACCCCTATGATTTACTTGATTTAACATTTAATGGCAGTGGATATGATATTGCATGCTGTGATAAAGAAAATCCTATATTATACAGAAAAACTGGAAATAGCAGAACAATTGAAAATGTCAATTATAACCCATCATTTAAAGAAAATTTATTTTTTATTTATTTAGGAAAAAAACAAAACACTTCTAAGGCAATACAATATTATAGATCTAACATTAAAGACATTAATAGTCATATAAATAAAATAAATTCTGTTTGCTTATCTATTTTAAAATCAAATTCATTAATTGAATTTGAAAAGTTGATCATTAAGCATGAAGAAATTATATCAAATGCAATAAAAATTGAACCAATTCAAAAAAGATTATTTAAAGATTATAAATATGGAGTTGTAAAAAGTCTTGGTGCTTGGGGTGGAGATTTTATTTTAGTTTCTGGAGATAAATCAAAAATGGAATATTTTAAAAATAAAGGCTATAAAGATATCATTCCTTATAAAGATCTAGTATACTAGACTAATAGAATAAAGATCTATTATCATCTATTTCTGCAGACTCTAAAAGAGCTTCATAAACCTTAGCATTATATGAACCTAGAGTAATTGACTTAAGTATATTCATATAATTTTGATAATCACTCAAAACATTGGCATATCTGATATTATCTACATATACATAAAAAACTCCATTATTCCCTGCGATTCCTTCAGATGTTTTTCCTTCTCCAATTCCAAAGGCATAACCAACCACAGAAGCTTCATTTCCAGTTCCGGAAAGAACAGGGTTTCTCATATTTACGGCTAAAGCAGTTTGAATAGCTTGTCCTTGATCAGATGAAATATCTTCTAAGGTTTTTCCTTTAATTTTATCCTTTATCATTTTAGCCTTTTTTTCCTTTCTTATTTTAGGAATAGCATTGATTGATGCTTTATCAACTGACATTATACCTTCTTCATTAATTGATGTTAACATAGCAACCAAATATCCTCCATCTTGTAAGTTAAATCGTCTTATATCGTTTAGATTAGTTTCAGGATTATAAGCCCATCTTACAATTGCTCTTTGCGAGCCAACACCAGGAATATTTTCATTTAACTCCCTAATATTATTAACAGGATTAATTTTATAGTTCATCTCCTTAGCTACATCTCTAAAATTAGAATCCTCAATTGCTATTTCAAATTTTGAAGTAATATTAAAAATACTATCTATTGTTCTTTCAGAGGCTTCAAGTTTTAAAGCTAAATTTGCAACTTTTACAGCCTTTTTTCTTTTAGATTGGGTTAAAATTTCTATGATATGAAAACCAAAATCTGTTTCAACTACTGAAATTTTACCAACCCTATTTTGAAAAGAAAAATCTTTAAATTCTGGTGCAAATCCATCAACATATGAAAATTCAATTTCACCATCATTTTCATTACTAGCTTTATCTGATGACAAAGACAGAAGACTTTTAAACTTGCTAGGAGTTCTTTGAACAATTCTATAAATACTATCTGCAGTCTTTTGTGCTTGATCTTTAGTTCTTGTCTCATTAGGATCACTTCTTAAGGATCCAATGTATGGGATCAATATATGTCTTACCTTAACTGAATCAGGCATTCTTTTTGTATCCACTAATTTTGTCATCTTAATAAAGCCTCCTTCTCTGTATGGTCCATACACTTCGCCTTTATTTAATGAATATACTGTTGTAGCCATATCTTTTGAAAAAGAATTTTCAAAAACATATGAATCATAAAATTTAATAGCAGAATTTATATTTAAAAACTCTTCGTGATCATTAGTGTTCTTAAACCCTAATACTTTTATATTGGTCTTTGAATCAAAATCAAATTCGTTACGATCATCTAGTAAATCAACAATTTGATCTTCAATTTCTTTCTGATCAAAATCAGAAGGTTTTTCCTCAAACTTGACATAAATTAAATCTCTTGAGGCCTTTACCTCAAAATCGCTTTTGTTCTTCTGCATATATTTTTTTACATCAGACTTTGAAACCTTAACTAATGAATCAGGTATTGTAGAATATGGGATATTAACATACTTTAAATCTATATTGTCATTTTCATAACCATGCTGAGTCTTACCTTCAAAAACAGTGGAATTTATTGCTGATCTTATTAAATCAAAATAAATTTTTTCTAAACCAGAAGTGGCTATAGTTTCTTCGTAATTATTCCATGACTCATAATTAACCTGTGCACCCTGAAGCTCCATTGACTCAGGGAAAATTTCTTTTAAATTAGATATGAATTCGTTTAACATTCTTTGATCAAACTGACCTTGTGAATTTGTAAACTCATCAAATGACAACAAATTATTTTTTAATAATTCCCTCATCATCCCTTTTTCTACTGTAATCCCTAATTTATCAAATTCAGAAGCTAGAATTAATCTTCTAAGTTCAACATCCCAAATTGAATTCATAGATTGAACATTTGATCTTGCACTTCTATTCTGACGTTCTAAGTTTTCAACTTTTCTCATAAAATCTTCTCTCTCCATTTCAATACCATTTACTGTAGCAATGACATTTTGATCGGCAAGAGAAAATCCTCCACCTTTATTAATTACATCTGCAAAGACAAAAGAAAATAATGCCATTGCAATAACTAATATCAGAAACAATGATCTTTCTCGAATTTTATTTAAAATTGCCATTTAAAATTAATTTTAAATATAGTGGCCAAAAGTAGCATTTTATTGTTAATTATGAAAACTTAAGCATCTATCTTTAGAGAAACTAAATTTATTCTTGTATTGGTAACTTCTAGAATTTTAAATAAAAATTTACCTATTCTGATCTCTTCATTTAGTTTAGGAATTCCCTGTGTACTATTAACTATTAATCCACCCAAAGTTTCATATTCTTCGCTAACCGGTAAATTCAACTTATATTTTTCAATAATATAATCTACCTCTATTCTAGCAGAAAACTTATAATCTATTTCAGAAAGTTTCTCTTCAATTAATTCATTGTTGTCAAATTCATCATGAATTTCCCCAAAAAGTTCTTCAATAATATCTTCAATAGTAAGCATTCCAGATGTTCCCCCATATTCATCTAAAACAATTGCCATAGTTTTTCTTTTAGCAGTTAATAAATTAAGTACATCTTTAACAAGCATTGCTTCAGGAATAAATTCCACAGGCATTAAAATTGATTTAATCGTTTTTGGCTTATTAAATAGGTCTGATGCATGAGTATATCCTAAAACATCATCAATTGTATCTTTATAAATTAAAATTCTTGAATAACCTGACGAAATAAATAAAGATTTTAAGTTACTAATGTAATCATGAATTTCAAGTGCAGCTAATTCAATTCTAGGTATCATAATATCCCTAGATTTTAATTTTGAAAAATCAAGGGCATTTTGAAAAATTTGAACTTCACTATCAATTTCTTGATCATCTTCAACTCCTTCCATTTGCTCATTAATATAATGACCCAAATCATCCTTAGAGAATAGAAGTTGATTGTTATCACCTTTAGAATTAAAAAATATTTTAAGGAAAAAATCGGAAATCCATATTACAAAATCAGAAAGAAAGTAAAAAAGTATATAGAAAAAATATGCTGGAATGATGAATAGTTTAAAAAATTTAATTGAATAAATCTGAAAAAATACTTTTGGAAGAAATTCAGCTGTAATTAAAATAATAAAAGTTGAAAC
>MDSW01079270.1_pt1 | contig 15839 bp, 9 predicted proteins | sample 811171 | NCBI WGS metagenome assembly MDSW01 (sample SAMN05326641, study PRJNA326480) | marine metagenome | isolation source: seawater | place: Atlantic Ocean: North West | collected 2012
AGAACGCCACCAGCCACCGGCGCTTCTGCGTGCCCGGAATCGCCCCGGCGCCGCCGTCGTTCCCGAGGCCGCCGGCGACGCCCAAGCCGACGCCGTCGGCGGGGCGAGACGCGAGCGCGACGGACGCGTCGAACGAGTCGGGGGTCAGGACCGTGATGTTCGTGTGCACGTCCGCGGACGCGCCCGAGCGCCGCGGGGAAGCAGACGCGCGAGCGGCCGCTTCCGCACGCGCGCGGTCGCGCGCCGCCTTCGCCCGCGCGGGCTCCGTCTGCGTCAGCGAACTCACCGCGTCGCCGATGGGAGCCGAGCGTTTTTCGCGCGTGTACGCTCGAGCGAAATCCGAACGACCCGAACGCTCCCCCGAACGCTCCCCCGAACGCTCCCCCGAACGCTCCTCCTCCGCCTCGGACGCGTCGCCGCCGAGGGTGAACACGAAATCCGGCTCGCGGTCGCGATCCGCCAGCGGGTCCGGGCCGCGTCTCGCGCTTCGCGCGGATGAGGCGGCGCGTTCGGCGCGTTCGGTTTGCCGAGGACGTTCGTCGCCGTCCGCGGCGTCCGTCGCCGAACTTCCGGGGAGGGAGGCTTCCCCCTCCTCGCCGCGCGGCGTCACCGCCTCCCAGCTCGCCGCGGCTTCGGCTTTGGCGCCGCCCGCGCCTTCGTCGTCCTCCCATGGCGACGCGGGCCGGTCGTCGGTCCACTCCGGGTCGGCGCGGCGGCCCACCTTGACGCGGCTGAGGACGCGCCCGTCGACGTAATCGACCGCGCGTTCGAACCAGGTCGAGGGCGCCTCCCCGCGCGCCTCCGCCTCCTCGCGGCGCGCCCTCCACATGCGCCGCACGTTCCGCCCGATGAACTTCGTGAGCAGTTGGCCTGGGGAGGGGGAGGGGGCGGGGGGCGAGGGGGAGGAGGGGAGGGGGGTTGAGGGTCGGGGTCGGCATCGCGCGCGGGGGCGCTTCCCCGGTCGGGGTGCCCACCGAACGCGGCGGCCGGGGTGAGGGCGCGGAGGGAGGCGAGGAGAGGGCGCGCACCTTCCGCGGGGTCGGGCGCGGCGAGGAGAAGCAGGAGGATGATCCTCGGGGCGAACCCGCGCCGCGCGGTCGCCCGCATCGCGAGGGCGAGCGGCGAGGGGCGGCGCGCGCGCGAGGATGCGATCCGTCGAACCGGTGGGCGCGCGAAAACTCGGCCGTGACGACGCGATGACCGACTTGGTCAGCAAGTTGCGTCGGCTCAGATGAACTCGGTCAGCGTCGTGGTTCGTTCGCGCGCGGCGTCGTCGTCCCGGCGGACGTCGTTCACCCGCGACTTTCCCCGGCGCGCGGCGCGGACGCTCGCGCGTTCCTCGCCGCCGGGTTCGCGTCCTCGCCCGCGCGATGGCCTCCTCGTCCTCCTCCTCGAGCGGCTCCGGCGACGCGTCGAGCAGCGCGTCGAGCGAGCGGCGCGACAAAAAGGCGAAGAAGGCGAAGAAGGCGAAGAAGGCGAAGAAGGCGAAGAAGGCGAAGAAGGCGAGGAAGGAGAAGAAGGAGAAGAAGCGGAAGCGCGAGAAGAAGGCGTCCAAGCGCCGGTCGAAGAAGGCGCGCGCGTCGCGCGACGGCGACGTCTCGGACCGCGAGCTCTCCGAGAGCTCCGGAGGCGGCGGCGCGCGGGAGTCCTCGGCGCGCCGCGACGATGACGATCCCGCGAACCCCCCGCCCCCCGTCGGCGTCGCCTCCGTCGCCTCCGACGCGTTCCTGGCCGCGGCGAGGCGCGTCGAGGCGGCGCGCTCGGCGGCGCTCGAGGAGGACGCCCTCCTCGAGCGTGCGGGCGCGCCGCCCGCCAACCTCCTCTCCTTCCGCTCCCAGGGTCTGGACGGCGTCGACCCCGACGCGTCGAACCTCGGAGGGCGCGCGCATCTCTCCGCGGCGGCGCGCCGCGCGGCGAGCGAGCGCCTGGACGAGCTCGTCCCGAAGGCCACGGGGCGGGAGGCGATGCTGGAGAAGCGCGCGGCGGTTCGGCAGAGTAACCGCGAGATGGCGACTGCGAAGGAGGACGCGGTGTTCGACGGGTCGTTTGGGGGCTTCGGCGCGGCGGCGGCGATGGGGGGCGGCGACGATTTCGCGGCGGCGCTGGCGGCGAGTCGCGCGGCGAAGGCGAGGAGGGACGCGCGGCGCGGGGTCGACCGCGAGGCGCTCGAGAGACGCGCGGAGGCGCACAGGGCGCGGGAGGAGGCGAGGGTGAGGGAGTTCAGGGCGCTCCTGAAGACCGACGAGGGGTGACGCGGGGAGTGAACGCGGGAGGCGTCCGACCCCGCAGACGGAGAGCGACCGTTCCCGAATCTGTTCGTCATTTCCGAGAGGACGAACGTCGCGAACGCGCCAAAAAGTGCACTGCACTCATTTTTTTTTTCGCCGCGCCGCCGACGCTTTTAGAAAACTACGGGAGGGTTCAAGACGACCCGAACTCCAGTCGTCCCAACGATGACGGGGGATAGGTCACTAACCTACGGGCCGCGTTCGCGCCGCTCGTCGCGTCACACCCCGGCGGCGCGGTCTCCTTCGTTCGCGCTTCATGTCCCCCGACGCCCCTGAGGCCCCCTCCTCCCTCGAGCCCGACTTCGGGTCGATGGGCATCTACGTCGACGGTCGCACGGCGAACGAGCTGAACGAGCTCCTCAAGCGCAAGTCCGCGAGCGCGATCACGTCCCGCGACCTTCACGCGCTGTCTTGCATGCACTACCTCGACGACGAGCCCATGCGCGAGGCGGCCGCGCACTTCCGCCTCGCCGACGCCGACGCGAACGGCGGCACCCCGCGCACGGTCCTGGACTTCGGCGCGGGGTACGCCGGGGACGCCCGCGTGTTAGCGGACGAGTACCCGGGCGTCCTCGTGACGTGCGTGGAGGTGCAGCGACACATCCACGACGCCGCCGCGAGGTTCACCGCCATGCTCGCGAGCGCCCATCCGTCGCGCGGCCCGCCGCGGTGCCTCCACGAGTGCCTGGACATCCTCGACGACCGCGCCGACGACGAGGAGGAACCGGTCGCGATCCCCGGCGCGCCGTTCGACCACCTCATGAGCGTCCTGGTCGTCCTGCACATCCCCCGCCGCGACCGGCTGTGGCGCGCGCTCGCCGCCGCGCTCAAGCCGGGAGGCACCGCGTACGTGGAGGATTATTTCGCGCTGAGGCCTCTGACGCGGGAGGACCTCGAGGACCTCGAGGGCCCCGTGGTGTGCCCGTATTTACCGACGAAGGAGGAGTACGTCGCGAGTCTGGAGAGGGCGGGGTTCGAGGACGTGCGGTGGGAGACGATGAACGACCGGTGGGGGCCGTTCGTGGAGGCGCGCCTGAGGCGATTCAGGGAGGACGCCGAGCGCAACCTGAGGGTGCACGGGGAGGCGCTCAGGGAGGAACTCGACCGGTTCTACCGAACCGTGCACGCGCTGTTCGAGCGGGGGAACCAGGGGGGGGCGCGCATCACCTTCAAGAAGCGAGGCGAGGCGTGAGGCGAGCGGGAGAGCGGCGTAAGGATTGTAAAAAGGTGCAAGGAAGCGTCGTCAAATATTTCCGGCGCATTGTTCATCAGCCGCGCGGGCGCCGGCGCCACTGAAACCTCGCGGCGGAGCCAGTGGCAGCGTCACGAACGAGATCCTCCTCGCGAAAACCTCGCGGGGCGCGTCACTTCGCGGGGCGCTTCGGGAGCGTCACCCCTCGCCTCGATGGCCGCGCTTCGCCCGCGCGCGCTCGCGTTCGCGCTCGCGACCGCTCTGCTGCTCGGATGCGCGGGAACCGCGCACGCCGTCGGGTGCGCGCGCGGGCCCTCCTCGCCCCTCCGAGTCCTCCTCCCCCGCCACGGCCACCCGACCCTCGCTGACCCCCGCGCTCGCCGGCTCCCCTCCCCGACGTCCCCCCTCCCCACGCAGCGAGCTGAGACCGATCGATTTCGGGCAAGTGGTGGCCGCGGAGCACCACGACGTCGTGGGCACGGTGGCGATGTCCTCGATGCGGGACGTGCGCGCGTCGGACGTGAAGATCACGCTCGTCGTCAACGGCGGGCAGACGATCGCGACGCGCGTCAAGCCCGACGGGTCGTTCGCGCTCCTCGACGTCCCCCCCGGTTCGCACCTCCTGGACGCGTTCGCGCTGGGGTACACCTTCCCCCCGCTCAGGGTCACGGTGCAGACGGACGGAGTGATCCGCGCGGAGTACGCGGAGGACGCCACGGAGTGGTTCGAGGCCCCGCTCAAGCTCAGGCCCGTGTCCAGGGCGGAGTACTTCGAGCCGAGGCAGGGGCTCAACCTGGCGAGCATGGCGAAGAATCCCTACTACATCCTCATCGCCGTCACCGCCCTCCTCACGTTTTACATGCCGAAGCTGCTCGAAAGCCTCGACCCGGAGGAGCTGGCGGAGCTCCAGGAGAAGATGGGCAAGATGGGGGACATGACCGCGCCGCCGGACATCGGGAAGGCGTGGAAGGACGCCCAGGACGCCAGGGCGAAGCAGCAGAGCGAAAATAACCGTCGCGCGCAGAAGAGGGAGTAAAAAAAAGGAGGCGAGCGCGAGCGCCGCGACGACGGACGAAACGGCGCGCGAAGCGACGGTCACGTCCGAAGAGACATCTCCGCATCACGATCGACCGACGCGTCCGAGTCCGAACGTCCCCCCCGACGCGGTTCAAACGACGAGACCCCGCGGTACCCCACAGTACCCTAGCTAGCTAGAGTAGTCTACCTAGCCTACGCCCTCCCCCCCCCCGCTTCGTTCCGCGGCCTCCTCGGCTCGCCGGCTCGCCGCCGCCTCCCACCGCGCCGCGACGCCGTCTACGTGCGCGGCCCCGACGACGACAATCGCCGTCCGCGCGCGCGTCCCGCCCCCTCCCCCGCCGGCGCCGCCCTCCGCTCCCATCGCGTCGCGCACGAAGTCGTACCGCGCCTCGTCCCCGGCGCCGCCCTCTTCTCGGCCGCGCCCGCTCGCGACGAGGCCGGGGAACGCCGACGCCGGCGCCTTGTCTCCGCCGAGCGCGGCCCACGTCGCGGCGAACACGCGGTCGTCGCGCCGCGTCAGGAGCGCGTCCTCGAGCCACTCCGGGACCACCCCGCCGGGTCCTCCGCCCGCGCCCGACCCCGCTTCCTCGACGCGCGTCCTGAGCCGATCGCGGCGTTCGTCTTCGCCGCCGCCGCGCGCGTTCGCGTTTCCTCCCGACTCGGGAACGCCGCGGGCGGCGGCGAGGGCGGCGTCGACGGCGGAGGCGGCGAACGCGAACGCCGATTCCGCGGCGAACCTCGCGTTCGGGAAGAGCCCCGGGCGCCGCCCCGCCGCCTCGGCGATCGCCCGTGCCGTCTCGGACGCGGGCGCGTCCGCGAAAACGACGCGCGGGACGCCGTGTCGCGTCGCCGCGCACAGCGCCGCCACCGTCTCCCCCCCGGCGAACGCGAACCGAGCCGGGTGCGCGTGTTCGGGGTACGGGTCCGAGGCGGAGGCGGAGGGAGAGGCAGCGGACGAGGAGGCGGAGGCGTCGTCCGGGTCGGTCTTTTTCGCGAGCGCGCGCGCGGTCGCGTCCTGCGCGAGCTCCGACGCCGCCACGAACGCGCGCGTCGCCGCCGGCGCGTCCTCCGGCGCGGCGGCGGCGGCAGAGGCGACCCGTGAGGCGACCCGCGACAGCTCGGCGACCCGCGAGGCGACCCGCGAAAACGCGCCGCCCCCCGCGAAGGAGGCACCCCCGACCCTTCCGAACGCGTCGGATCCGCCCTCCGCCGAGAGGACGCGCTCGCCCGGATCGTCGTCGCTCGTCGCTCGCGTCGTTACTTTTAATTCCGGGACGGCGGGCCTGGTCGGTTCGCCGCCGAGGGACACGGCGACCCAAACCACGCCGCCCTCGTCGACGTCGCGCGACGGGTCGCACCGGGGGACGCGGCGCACGGAAACCTCCGCGCCGGGGCACGCGGTCCGCGCGGACGCCGCGAGCGCCGCGCGGAGCGCCGCGCCCTCCCAAGCCTCCTCATACGAGTCGTCCTCCTCATCCGAGTCGTCCTCCTCATACGAGTCGTCCTCCTCATCCTCGTCCTCCTCATCCTCGTCCTCCTCGTCCATCTCACCCTCCTCGTCGTCGTCGCTCGCGGCGGCGTCCTCGCGATCCTCCTCGAGGAGCAACCGGAGCGCCGTTCGCACGATTTCCTTTTCCAGCGCGTCCCTCTGCCCCCACTCGCGCCTGGCGCGTCGCCCCCACGAGAATCGCACATCCGCCGTCGCTCGATCGTCCGGGTCGGGGGACACCGCGAACGCCACCTCCGACGCCCTCGCGAGCTCGGCGACTTCGCCCGTCACTCGCGAGACGACGAACGAGCCGAGCGGGTCGCGCGAGTCGCCGCCGCGGTCTCTCTCGCCGTCGGTTTCGTCGGCGCCTCGAACCTCCACGGCGACGTCGCGGAAGAGGCCGAGGGACCGGAGGCGGGCGGCGTCGGCGTCGAGATCCTCGGGCGCGAGCGTCGCGTTCGGTCGCGCTCGGAGGGTCGCGAGGAGGTCGCGCTCGGACGCGCCTGGGAGGGGGCGGTCGCGGGGGATGCCCTCGACGGTGACCGAGGTCACCGCGAGGCGCGGCGGGGCGGCGGTCGCGGGCGGAGCCTCGGGAGGCCCCGTCGGGGGCCCCGCCCGGCGCGTCGCCGCGACCGCTGCGCGCAGCGCGGCGGGGGCGCGCTCGGCGCACAGCTCGAGGAGGACGACGTCCGGGTCGTGGCGACCGACGAGCGCGAAGACGTCGCGCGCGGCGTCCTCGCCCAGGACGTGCGACGCCCCGACGACGTACGCCACCGCGCCGCGAGGGCCCCCCTCGAGGCGCACGACGCGCGTCGCCCCGGAGTGGGAGGCGTCGGCGGCGAACGTCGGAGGGTCCGACCCATCGGCGCGCGGAGCGCGCCCGACCCGCGCCCGCGCCGAGCGACGCCCGCCGCGACGACCCGCCGAGGGCCGCGACGGCGACCAACGAGCGACGCGCGCGACCGCCATCGCGCGCGAGACGACGCGCGCCGCGACGACGACGCGAGGGGGTCTGCGGCACGAGACCACGAGACCGCGGCGATGGCGTCGGGACGAGGCGCAATTTAGTCAACTGAACGCGCGTGAGCCCCTGGCGGACGATATTTACAGCTGTGATGATGAGTCGTCGACGCTCCGCGTCGTCTTCTCTCCGCGTCGTCTTCTCTTCGTTCGCTCCCCCCTTCCCCCCTCCTCTCACCGCTCGCTCGGCTCGAACTCGCCGTGGAACGTGTGCGGGACGTGGAACGGCAGCGCCACGCGCGCGATCTCCGCCCCCGCGACGTCCCCGGCGTCCAGGACGACCACGTCCGACGCGTGCCGCGACGCGTCGTACTCCAAGTACACCAGGTACCCCTCCTCCTCCCTCTTCTCCGCCTTCTCCTCATCCTTCCTCCTCTTCGGCACGAACGCCACCTCCGAGGGGAACACGCCGGGGGGCATGAGCCTCGCGTGGTGCGGCCCCCTCGGGTTCGAGACGTCCAGGCGCTGGACGGCGTCGAAGTAGCCCCCCCCCCGCCCCGAGAACCCCAGCGTGTACACGAACCGGGGCGGGCCCGAGCCCCCGCTCGCGTCGCCCGCCGCCGCCGCCACCGGAAACTCCATCGGCAACTGCCCGTCGAACGCGAACGCGCTCGACTTTTTCGACGACGAGGAGGAGGGCGCCGCCCTCGTCGCCGCCTCCGCCTTTTTTGCCTCGTCCACGTCCGCGTCGCTCGCCCTGGGGACGAGGAGGTCGCGGCTCTCGAGCGTCCCATCCTCGAGGTTCACCGCGTACTCGGCGAGGAGGTTATACCCGTCCGGCGCCCACTCGGCGTCGTACATGTTCGCGAACCGAGCCTCGAGGTTCGGCCGCGAGCCGATGAGTTCGTTCACCCAGATTTTGAGCGTCTTCTTCGCGTCCGAGGGGTCCGAGGGGTCCGAGGGGTCCTCGTGCGCGCCGGCGAAGTGGTACGTGCTCATCGCGTGGATTTCGCGCGGGCCGACGACGACGCCGAGGTCGGATTTTCGCAAGACGATGAGCGTCGCGCCTCGCTCGTCGCCGCGCCACTCGAACGCGTGCCCGAAACTCGCCGCCCCGGATAACGCGCCGACCATCCCCGCGCCGGGCTCGAGCGTCCACGGCGGGACGATGAACGCGAGGTAGTTCTCGCTCATCGCGCAGTCGTGGATGAGGGTGAACGCGAAGGGCGGGAGCGGGAGCGGCGCGGTTTTGAGCACCGTCCCGCGCGCGTCGATCTTCGCCGCGACGACGCCGATGGCCGGCGGCGCGGCGAGGCCCCACGTGTACAGCGTCCCGTCGCGCGGATCCTTCTTCGCGTGCGCGCTGAATCCCATCGGAAGCTTCTCGCCCTCGAACGCGTGCGGCCCGATCGTGTCGAGCGTCTCGCGGTCGATCTCGATCGGGCCCCCGCCCTCGCACAGCGCGAAGAGCTTCCCCGCGTGCGCCATCGGGGCGGTGTTGCCCGGGTTGGTGGGGAACCGGCCGAGGTTCTGGAGGGGGGAGGAGGCCTGCGTCCACGCGCCGCGAACGGCGATTCGGTCGGGGGCGCCGGAACCCTCCTGGGCGACGAAGCGGTCCGTGCGTACCATCTTGGCGCCGGCGGAGACCCGGCCGTCGTCGCCGAAGGCGAAGGCGAAGATCTGGCCGTCGCCGTCGAACCAGTGCGCGTACCGCGTCGCGCCGACGCGGCACCGCCCGGGGCCGACGCGGTACAGCGTCCCGCGGAGGTCGCTCGGAATCTCGCCGGTGATGGCCTCCGGGGGGATGGGAGCGAACGGGCGGTCGCCGCAGGGCTCGAGGCCGCCGCGCCAGGGCCAGCGGTCCACCGCCGCGCGGACGTCCGCGGGGGGGGCGAGGGGGCCGGAGGCGGGCAGGGGGACGCGCACCGCGTGCGGCCCGCGCGCGGCGGACGCGACGGGGGGGGTCGAGGCGCGGCGGGAGCGACGGGGCGAGCGCCGACCCGACCCGAGGGACCCGACCCGGAACGCGCGAGGGACCCGGGGAGGGCGCGTCGACGAAGCCGCGGACGCCATCCCGGGGCGATCGAGGGGAAGATCCCGACGTCGAGGAAGTCTCGGAAACCGCCGAAGAGACGTCCGGGAAGGGGGGGTGGGGGGCGAGGTCGCCGAGACTCGGGAACCGCGCGCGACGGCGTCGGCGCGCGCGGGGGGCAGAGCGGTCGCGCGCGAGCGTCGCGGCGCTCGGCGCGTGCACGCGAGTGACGGCCCGGGGCGACCTCGGCGCGGACCCCTCGCGATCGCCCGGGCGGGTTCTCGCGTCGTCGCGTCCGACGTGGCGCGGCCGAAACCTCGTCGCTTTCGCGCGCGAATTCGGGCGTCTGGATAGGCCAGCACGCCGGGGATGCGCCCGCCCGGCACCACCGACGCGCGCGCGCCCTCGGCGCCCGCCGCGATGGCGGACGCCCGCTCGGCGGACGCCTCGCTCGGCGCGTTCCTCGGGTCGCTCCCGCGCGACGTGCTCGCGCGTCACGTGCTCGCGCGCCTCGACCCCGCGGACCTGGCGCTCTTCGCGCGCGCCGGGAGGGCGTGCGCGAGCATCCTCCGCGACGTCGGGGTCCCGGTGCCCCGACTCACCCTCGCGGGCGTCGCTCGCCACCCCCGCCTCCTCGCCTGGGCCCTGGACGAGGCGGGGTGCCCCGCGGACCACCGCGTCGTCGCCGCCGCCGCCGCGGGCGACCACCTGGACTCCCTCCTCTGGGCGCGCGACCGCGGCCTCCCGACGACGCACCCCACCGCGTGCCGTCGCGCGGCGGAGCGAGGGAGCCTCGCCGCGTTGGCGTTTCTCTTTGGCGGTGCCAAAACTACCGAATGTTCCCCACACGGCGCGTCCGAGCGTACGAACGCCGCCGACGCCGCGATGTCCTCGGACGATCCCGGACTCCCGCGCGCGTGCGCCGCCCTCGCCGCTCGCGGCGGCCACGTGGACGTTCTGCGTTGGCTCGCCGCCGCGTTCCCCTCCGAGGTGACCCTCGGCGCGTCGGAGTGCGCCGCCGCCGCCGGCGCGGGGCGGCTCGAGACGCTCGCGTTTCTCGTCGACGAACAGGGCGCGACGCCAAACGCGCTCGCGTTCGAGGCGGCGGCGCGCGGGGGCCACGTCGCCGCCATGGCGTGGCTCCGCGCCCGCGGCTTCTCCGTCCCGGGGGAGGAGCGCGCGTGCGCGTACGCGGCGCGCGGGGGCCACGTCGAGGCGCTGGAGTGGGCGAGGGCGATGGGCATGCCGTGGGACCGCGAGACGTGCAAAGCCGCGGCGAGGAGCGGGAGGCTGGACGTGCTGCGGTGGCTGCGCCGAAACGGGTGCCCGTGGGACGAGTGGACGTGCGTGTACGCGGAGAGGGCGGGGCACGCGCACGTCGCCAGGTGGGCCAGGGAGAACGGGTGCCCGGGATAAGAACGGGAAGGCGAGCGGGCGAATTCGAGTACGTGGCGCGCGCGGGGGAGGGGATGGGAGGGGAGGTTCCGTCCCCCGGCGAAGGACATGGATTTTATTTTTTACACCCGCGCGCGTCCGAACGCGGAACGAGGCGCGCCTACGAGTATAACTCGTATCGTATTCATTCCCCGCCGGGGCTCGGGGTTCCCGGGGGCCACGGCTCGAGTTTCCCGTCGATCCACAGCGCGGAGAACCCTCCCGGCGTGGCCACGAGATCGTCGAGGTCGTCCACCTCCCCCATCTCGCGCTCGCCGTCCTCCGCCTCCTCCTCCTCCTCCTCCTCCTCCTCCTCCGCCGCCTCCTCCCGCTCCTCCTCTGCGGGGCCCGGGAGGGCGAAGAGTCGCCTCGAGTCCCAGAGCACCGTCGCGTCCGCGGCTCTCGCGAGCTTGGACTTCCCTATCGCGCCCTTCGCGGACTTCCCCGCGACGTGGTTCAAAATGCGCCAATACCCCGGCGTGACCCCCACGTCGCCGCCCTCCGCGAGCGCCGCGGCGAACTGCGGCCGGTGCGCGGCTTTGGCGAGGAACTCCCCGGCGACCAACGCGCCGTCGCAGAGGTCCCGCCGCGCCGACGCGAACGACACGCACTCCGCCATGCCCTCGTCCCTCGTCGCCACCATCACCGCGAACGAGTCCGCGCGCGTCAGAGCCTCCAGCGCGGGGTTGGGGTTGCGCTCGATCGATGAGGCGGAGGAGGCGGAGGAGGCGTCTTCGTCGTCGGCGGCGTCCGACGCGAGGGCCCGGGCGCCGCCGCGGACGATCGCGACGACGTCCGAGGCGAGCGCCGCGTCCGCGCCCTCGCTCACGGCGGGGCACTCGCGGAGGATGACGCCGGCGGAGACGAGGGCGTCGCGCGCGAAGTCGGGGAGCATGCCGACGCGCGCGTACGCGCGGACGTGCGCGACGTCGGCGTACTCGAACGCGGCCTCGACCAGGCGGTACGCCCAGACCGTCTCGAACCCGAGCGGGGGGCGGAGATTGTCCAGGTCCCAGAAGATCGCCATCGCGGGCGTGCGCCAACCGGGGGAGAAGGGGGGCGCGGCGGAGCCCGAGGGGGGGGAGGCGCGAGCGCGGAGGGAGGATCCGCGCGGGCGGGGGGGCGCGCGCGAGGAGGACCCGCGGCGGGAGGACCCGCGGAGGACGCGAACGGCCCCGGGGGGGGCCGAGCGCGACGAAGCCGCGGCGGCGGCGGCGCGCATCGAAGCAATAACGCACGTGGGGGATGACCGGACGACGCATTTGTTCCAGACGACGATTGTTCGTCCAGCGCGATCAGAATTATCTGGGTGTCAGGGTGTCAGGTGCCGAGTGAAATAATGAAGGACGCGAGCCGCCGCGCGCGCGCCCTACGCCTCTTCTCTTCGCGTCGCCGCCCTCCCCTCGTTCGACTCCGCGCTCCACGACGTCGCTCTCCCTCCGCCTTCGATTCGCTCGGGCGTCGTCGCGTCCTCACGTCCACGTGTCCTTGGAGACGAGCCCGCGGTCTTTCAGCTTGCCGATGATGGGGCTGACGATGGTGGCGAGCATGTGCACGCCCAGCAAGGGCTGGAACAGGAACGGCCACAGGAAGAGCCACAGGCCTAAGAACGGCTCGTCGTACGACAGCCCGCCGCCGTGGCTCAGCCTGACGCCGACGCCGACGATGAGCCAGGTGAGGATGGCGAGGATGACGAAGAAGTCGTACAGCAGGAACGTGTCGATGCCCTCCTTGATCGCCTCCATCCGCAACTGCGACTCGGTCTTGACCGCCGTCCCCGCAGCCTCCGCCGCGGCCGCCTCCTTCGCCAGCGGGCTGTCCGCCTTCAGGCGCTCCATGTCCTTTATCATCTCCGCGTCGAAGTCGAACGATGATTTCCCGACCACGGGCTCGTCGTCCTCCGCCGCCCGCGGCGCGATCGTCCGGCCCGCGACGCGCCCGCGAAATCCGCGTCGGACCGCGGGCGCGTCGGAACGCGCCGTCCACGGAAGCGCGGACGCGCCCGCGGACGAGCGCCGAGCCGCGCCGGTGGCGCGCGCGGGCGACGCCCGGAACGAGCCGCCCGAGAGCGCGATCCTCGCCCCGAAGGGCGTCGCGAGCGCTGTCGTCGCCATCGTCGTCGCGCGACGCTAAGTGCCGGAGTGATGACGCGAGAGATACGCCCAAGGGGAGACGAGGCGAGCAGCGAGTGCAGCGACTGGATACGACGGGCGAGGTGGATTTCGTGATGGATTTCGTCCACGCCCCGTTTCCGCGCGGCGGCAAAGGTCCTCCGATTTTAATAAAACATCGGCGGGGCGTCCTCCGCCCTCGCGTCGAACCTCGCCGCCGCCGCCTCCAGCCTCGCGAACGCCTCCCTCCCGCGCGCCTCCGCCTCGCGAAGGAGCCGATCCGCCTCCGCCCTCGACTCGAGCACCTTCACCGCGCGCCCCGGCGCGTCCCCCGCCGCCGCCGCGCTTGGCGGCGCCGGGAGAACAACCGCCGCCGCCGCCTCCGCCGCCGCCCACCCCCCGCGCGTCGCGCTCGGCGGAGGCGCCGCGCTCAGCGCCTCCGCGAACCCTCCGCCCCGGCGCCTCCCCGCGCTCGCGCCCGCCGCCGCGAGCCGCACGGACTCCATGAGCGCGCGGTCTCGGCTCTCCGCGAGCACGGAGACGTGCGCGTTCGCCTCGTGCAAACGCCGCCGAAGCGTCTCCACCTCCGCCGCCGCCGCCGCCGCGACGTCCCCCGCGCCCTCCTCCTCCTCCTCCTCCTCTCCCCCCGAGGGCGCGGCGCCGTTCGATCCGCTCGCCTTTTTCCCTCGCCCGCCGCCGGTTCGCGTCTTGAGCGTCGAACGCATGGTCTCCATCTCCGTCTGCACGGCGGCGAGCCTCCCCGCGAGCTCGACGACCATTTCCGCCCCTCCGGCGGCGGCGGCGATGTCCCGCCTCGCCGCGCGCGTCTCCGCGGCGTCCGCGTCGCCGTCGGCGGCGCCCTCCTCAAAGCGCGTCTCCGCCGCCTCGGCGGTCATCTGCGCGACCATTCGCACGCGCTCCGCCGCCGCCATGTCGATGCGGAGCCGCTTGGACGTCGCCTCCATCCTCTTCGCGAGCGGTTCGACGTTTTCCGCGTTCTCGAGCGCCGTCCGCGCGTTCGCGAGTTCGCCTCGGAGCGCCCTTGCGTCGTCCTCGGCGGCGATGACGCGCTCCTGGAGCGCAATCTGCGTCCGCGCCGCGCGATCGGCGACGTCGCGCGCCTCCTCGCGGCTCAGACGGGCGTTCTCCGCCGAGGCTTCGCACTCCGCCTCGAGCTTCCGCCGCGCCGCCTCGCTCGCCTCCGCGCGCGCCTCCGCGTCCTGGGCTCTGCTCTCGGCGTCCGCCGCGCGCCGCTCCGCGTCCCTCCTCGCCTCCGCCGCGTCCGCCGCGAGCTTCTCCGCGGCGGCGCGGCCCTCGAGCTCGCGCGCGAGGCTCTCGCGAAGCGGAATCACCTCGACCCCCATCACGTCCACCTCGCGGCGGAGCTCGTCGCGCTCCGCCGCCGCCGCCTCGTTCGCCGACGCGCGGCGCTCCGCGTCCTCGAGGAGCGCCTTACACTCGGCGAGCTCACCCCGGACGCCCGCGACGAGCTCGAGCTCGGCGACGACGCGGTCGCGCTCCTCCCGCGCCGCCTCGGCGGCCGCCTCCGCCGCCGCCCGCGCCACCGCCGCCTCCTCGGCGAGTTCCAGCTTCCTCTCCATCGCCTTCTTCTCCGCCTCGAACGCCTTGGCGCGCTCGATGCGGTCGACGTTCGCGTCCATCTCCGCGCGGTACGCCTCCGTCTCCGCGTGCGCCGCCTCGGCCTCGGCGAGAACCGTCTCCGTGTGCCGCCGCATCCGCTCGAGGTCGGACTCCGCCTGGTCCTTCGCGCGCAAGACGTGGTGCATCTGCGAACCCCACGCGGCGTCCCAGTTGTTCAGGAGCGCGTCCCCGATGGGAAGCGCCTCCGAGACGGACTTCAGCGCGCTCGCGCCGTGCTTCAGACGGAGCTGCGTCGTCATGTACGTCGTCTGCTTGCCCCCGCCGAAGGCTTGCGCGAGCGCCCCGTGCGCCGCCTCGAGACGTTTCATGAGGTGCTCGCTCTGCCTCAGGAGGTGCGCGAACGCGGGGCCCTTGGACGCGTCCGCGCGCTCGGACCGCGGGCGGGGCGCGCGCGACGCCCCGGGGCTCCGCGTCACCGCCGCGACCGTCGTCGCGCCGGGGGACGTCGGGGCGTCGTCCGACGCCACCAGCCACAGGGGCTTGCCCCCGCGAAGGGCGTTACCGTCCCCGTCATCCCCGCCGGGATCGTCCGCGGACGCGTCCGCGGCGGAGCCGACCGCGGCGCGCGCGAGGCGACCGCGCACGGGACCCTCGGCGTCGTGCCCCGGGGAAAAAGGCGACCGCGGCGGCGCGAACGCCATGGCGACCTCGCCGAGCGCGCCCGGGACGCGCGGGGAATGGCGGACGCGCCGAGACGCGTCGTGGCAGAAAAACAACGGAATCCGGGGGCGTTCTTCCCCCTTTCCCGCACGACCGCCCGATCGCGGGCGCCGCTCTCGGTTCACCGATTCCCCCGACCGAGCGCGTGGGTCAGATCAGTCGCCGTTCGTCAGAAAAAACTCCGTCGCCCCGGGGCGCTCGTTCGCGGGCGCGTCCCCGCGCGCTCGAACGTGTCGGTGATCGTCGCTCGCGCGCTACACGTTCGGGGTGACATATTCAAAGTACACGCGGTCGCCCGTCCCCGGCCTCTCTTCTCCGCTTGACGACGCTCGCGGGCGTCGTCTTCTGCCTCGGCGTTTTTTCTCGCATCTCCTTCGGCGTCGTCGGCTCTCAGAACCACTGGTCGTTCCTGATGCGCTCGTCCACCTCCGCCTTGAGCGCGGGCTCCCTCTCGAACACCTCGTCCATGGTGATGGTGGCGAGCTTCTGCTTGTCCTCCTCGATCGCCTTGAGCTCCGCCTCGATCTCGATCTCGCGCTTCTTGGCCTCCTCCGCGAGCTTCTCGGCTTCGGCGACGAGCTTCTTGAACACCGCCGCCGTCTCCTCGAGCTCCTTGCCGTCGTACGCGGGGTACTTCACGCCGTCCAGGCCAGACTTGAACTGGTCGACGATCTCGGGGAAGCCGCTCCTCGCCTTCAGCGCGTTCCAGTCGATGGGCGCCATCGGCTTCGCCTCGCGGCTCACCTCGTCGCGAATGTCCCCCATCATCTTCTGCAGCTGCGCCACCGCGCGCTGGCCCTCGTCCGTGACCACCGCGGCGCGGACCTTGGCCCACGCGTCCGCGGTGTCGTCGGTCGCGACCGCGTCCGACGCGAACGCGCGGAAGGGCGTCGTCGCGGTGTAGTTCAGGCAGCGCGTCTGCGGAGCGAATGGAGGGTGGGGGGGGGGCGGGACGCGGTGAGCGGTGCGCGGG
>MDSW01067662.1_pt1 | contig 15838 bp, 20 predicted proteins | sample 811171 | NCBI WGS metagenome assembly MDSW01 (sample SAMN05326641, study PRJNA326480) | marine metagenome | isolation source: seawater | place: Atlantic Ocean: North West | collected 2012
GACATGAATGATGTACTCCGCGGCTTGTAAATATAAAAAGACCAGAATAAAATCTAATGGAACGCTCGTGTTAAAATGTTTAAAATAATAATCATTCACAAGGGAGGGTTGATTTGTAATTTGATGTGGAATTTTCATGACAAATGTAACAAAAAATAAGACAACTGAGAAGGAAAGCAGAAATTGTATCAAATAAGCGGTCATAATATATATACACAAAGAAAAATTGAATCAAACAAAATACAACATGAAATTATATACATCATGACTTCAAAAACATCTTTGGGATTTGTCTTTTGTCTTTTGTCTTTTGTTTCTGGATTGAACAGTCCAAAAAAAACACACGACTTGGCGCAACGAAATTATAAACTGGTCCCCTATTTTGCCAAATCATATGTGAAGAAATATCATTTGAACCAAGCCGATAAAGAAGAAATGATTCAACATGGATACGAAGGTTTTATGAAAGCGTGTCAGAAATTTGACACAAGAAAAGGGTATAAGTTATCGACATACAGTCGTTTTTGGATTCGAAAGTACATGGATGACTTTATAAAAGACAAAATAAAAAAAGACAAATTGTGTAGTGATGTATGGTTGAAAACATATCAAGAAAAAAAAATAACACCCATATTGGGTGATTATACATTAGAATTATGGGAAAAGAAACTTCTTTATCTAAAGTTTTTCAAAAAGAAATCTTATAAATCAATCGCAAAAGAATTGAATGTCTCTAGAGAAACATTGCGTCCCGTGTATTATGATATCTTCAAGAAGATACGGTCCCAAGAACGGTATTATTTTGGGCTGGATTCTCCTTTTGTTGAAGACGAAAAGTAGGAAAAGTAGTAGTCAGAGTTTTCATTGCATAGGTGATGCACGAAAATCCAAGGTTAGAGGTCGTATTGCGGGCACCGTACTGAACCCATTCAATGATGCGGCATTGTGATGAATTATTGATCAATGGAAACATCAGCCAACCGATCATTGTTTTGGGTTGACAATACAAATAGTGAATTTCGTTGCTTATCATTGTGACAATACACCATCCAATATAGATTAAGGCAAAGACGCATGCCTCTTTCGTCATGGTATACCACATGATTCTTCTAAAACGGTATATAATATACAATATAAGGTCAATTCAATTTTTTCTGATTTGTCTTTTGTCTTTTTTTAAAAAATTGAATTAAAAAGAAATACTATATTTGAAGATAATGATGTCGGCATCTTTATTCTTTCTAACCGAAGGGATCCGCAAACGCATTATACCAAATACGAATGATCATAAATGGGTGGAGGAGTACAAGGAAATGCAAAAAATTTTGTATGAGTTGTACAAGTCAAAGTGTGTATTAACTACATCAGAAAAGGTACCATCCAAAGAGTGTGAAGAGATTCGATCTCTTCTATTTCCCAACTTCAAAGTATAAACAACGGAACTTTACTTTTTAAACGAATTTAAAAAAAAATACATAGTATAAATAAATATGCAAATATTTGTGAAAACACTTACGGGAAAAACAATTACACTGGATGTGGAACCGGGCGACACGATTGAGAATGTTAAACAAAAGATACAAGATAAGGAGGGTATTCCCCCCGACCAGCAACGTTTAATTTTTGCTGGTAAGCAACTTGAAGATGGACGAAGTCTTAGTGACTACAACATACAAAAAGAGAGTACGCTGCATTTGGTGCTCCGATTAAGAGGGTAATTATTTTTTATTTTGAATTAAAAACAATACAATGAATCTATGTATATGAAATTGTATTGTTTTTTGTCTTTTCTCGTCATGCCTGTTGCTTCTTTGTTTGCAAATAATCGTGGATTTCGCCAAGTAGCTCGTCGATTTCGTCAAAATGATGCGTTGGATAAAAAAAGATACATGATCGACATTGACGGAACGATTTGTTCTATAACAAAAAGCGATTATCAGACCAGTAAGCCAATATGGGATGTAATCGATAAGTGTAATGCATTATACGAAGAAGGTCACGAGATTCATTACTGGACTGCTCGTGGAGCTTTGTCGGGTAAGAATTGGGATGAATTTACGGTAAATCAATTGGAGTCGTGGAAAGTATGCTATGATACTATTAACATGGGAAAACCTCATTATGATGTATGGATTGACGACAAGACAATACATGTGGATGACTTCATAAATAAAATTGAATCAAATACATAAGCATGGATAGTATAAAAAATCATGCTGTTTCCTAAGGAGATATGGATCATCATCAAGTCCTACGAATATCAATTACTTTATTATAAAATTTACCAAAAAATCATGCGTGAATTGTGGTATAATGCATATATGCCTTATTATCTCGGATTACATGAATACAAAGGTGGTGAAAAGTTATTCGAATATTCTGTTTCCAAGAAAGATATATGGTGTTGGAATATCCTTTTCACAACGAAAGAAATGAGATTATTGTGCAATAACGTGGATAAAAAAGCACGGATTAGTTATTTAGATTGATTGTGTCAAATAATATTGATACAGCTCATGAAAATCCGCAACATGACAAACGCAATAACGAAAGCATGGAGAACCCGTATGAATGACAATATCGACAAAGAGTGAAAGAAGTTTCTTTTTTTTCTTCGCACCCATGATATATCGTGTATTTCGATTCAATGCGGGCCGTTCATGAATCTTTAAAAAGACAGATATATGAGTTTGATACAAGTGATCGTTCGTTTTATATATGAAAAGAAATAATTTCATTATGGATATGAAGCAGTAGTACATGGGTGTGGTGTTGAGTTATTGTACTTTAATCGAATCTTTTCTTTTAACTTTTCTAATTCCGACGAAATGTTATAGTTTGATGGTAGCACCATTTTCAAATTTTGTCTTTGTCCATTTATCCTTCGTTCGTATATCAAGAAATGCTTGTCTTTTGTAGTGTGTAAGCGATAATAGGGAGGAAGTTCCTTTGCGGGTTGAGGATTCATGCCCTGATTCAAGTTGAAAAGTATTTCTTTGATTTGTTTTAGTTTTTCTTGTATGGATACATTGTTCGATTTTGAGGAGGATACACATTTTTTATGAAGATTAGGGTGCTTTTCAATACGAAAAAAATCTCTCGTATATTCTCTTTCGGTTCCTTTGCGGAGAACTTCTGTTGAATAATACACATATTTTGGAAGCATGTCGTGAGTGATTCCGGTAGGTAATTCTTGGGCGTTATATTGACGATTTTTTTTACCCATGTTTGTATTTTGTACGCTACTGGATGCATAGCGCAAATTTTGAAGACGGTTGTCTAATTTGTCGCGATTGATGTGGTCAATGGAAACCGTCCCCTTGCCTTGCCCCCATAGGTTCATGAGATATTGATGAAGATATATTTGGGTATCGTTAAAATTCGACGCAATGTATCCATTATTACATAAAAACCACGAGGAGTTTGTTTTTTTAATATGATCTATGGTAGTCAAGTCCAGTATTGTGTATACGTCTTCTGTTATGTTCATAACTATAAATTCACACCCTTGATCCACATCAATGACAATATGATAGGGGTTAATATTTTCTTTCCCATAATTACACCCCTTTTTACTGGTATGTCCATCGATTGTATCTAATACAACATAATTTAGGTCTCGTGATTGCGTGTAATACTCAAAATTTTGTTCGTTGTTTCTTTTATATTTGTTCATTATATGGTTAATATTATAGTATCTCTTTAAATACTATAATATCTATTTTATTTATCAATTTTTTTTATTAATATATGACGATGTACGATGTTAAAAATATTTAATTCGAATAGGCAAGTCCTCCCATGCCCGACATGATGCGGAGAACATTGTAGTTGCGAGCATAGACGCGGACCTTCGCGGTGTTGGTGCCTTCAACAGTGGCGTTGGAGAGCACAAGTTGGAGGGTCGCGTTGTCAATGCGGGACATGTTGCAGGTGCCCGAAGGTTGGTGTTCTTCAGGGCGGAGAGCGAAGGAGTACACATTCACGCCCGTATCAGGAGCGCGGGTGTGGTGTTGGAATGGTTGCACTTGGTCGAAGTAAGTGCCCTCGCGTTCCGAGAAGCGGTCTTGGCCGTTAAGTTGGAGCTTAGCGGTGACCACAGGGTTCTCGCCCCAGCAGTGCATGTCAAGCGAGGTTTCCGCGAGCACGAAAGTAGCCGCGTCACTTTGATTGACGCCCGTGTCATCAGGGGTTTCCGCGAACATGCCATCCGCGTCAATGAAGGCCGTCGAAGTACTTCCGACACTGACAGCAGTGCCGAACGCCTTGAGGGAGTTAGGGAGAGCATCAGTGGCGTCGGTGTAGTTGAATGGTTGAGCACCAAGAGCGCTGTAAAGGGTGTTGCCACCAATCAGCGACGAGCAGTAATCAACATGGGCGTCAGGTTGGACCACCCACACGAGTTCCTTGCACGGGTGGTTGAAGTTAAGGCGGACCTTGTTGGCCGAGGAACCAACGGATTCCGCGCCCGTGTATTGAAGTTGCTCAATGAGGTACTCGTGGGGGTTTTGGGCCATGCGGCGGCGCTCGTCGGTGTCGAGGTAGATGTAGTCCACGTAGAGCGACGCCGAGACGAGGGATTGCGAGTAAGCCGCCGACACCTTAACATCGCCCGACGACTCACCGAGTCCGGTGACCGCCCAGAGGCACTCGTCAATGGCGCGAAGGTCAAGGTTGATCTTGACTTCGTGGTATTGAAGGGCAATGAGGGGAAGAGCAAGACCAGGGTTAGAGCAGAACCAGAATTGAAGAGGCACATAGAGGGTGGTCTCAGGAAGGGCGTTGCGAGGAGCGCACACTTGGCGAGGAGCACTGGAGTCGCAAGGACCATCCACATCCGCGTACGAAGGATCGGTCACGAAAGTGAGTTGGGTGGTGTTGCCCACCATCTTGTTGTAGCCCGATTCTTGGTTCTTGTCCAGGGTGAGTTGGTTCCAGATGTGCATCCAGTCACCGTATTGCTTCTCAATGCGTTGGCCTCCGATTTCAACTTCCACGTTCTCAATGAGTTGGTGGCCAGGGAAATCGAGCCAGCGAGCGTAAACATTGTCATCCGCGAGAGTTTGACCGATCTCAGGAAGGGTCACTTGAAGGTATGTGCGGTAAGCAAGGTCACCGTTGCGGGAAACCGTGCATGTCACGCGGCGACCGAAATCGGCTTGGCCGTTGAAAGTTTGCTCAATGGATTCCATCGCGAAGTTAGTGTGGCGGCGATAAGTCACCTTCCAGAACGTGATTTGTGGGTTGCCCGTAAGATAAACATCTTGGGCGCCGTAAGCTACAAGTTGCATCAATCCTCCTCCCATGGTTTTTTTTTATACATTACTAAAAGAAAAAAAAATTGAAATTCTTGAATTAATTCATTTTAAAATACTTTTGAATAAACTTTTCAAGATATTTTTCTTCATATACCTGCATTTCCTTACCTTTGTGCTTTGAAAATATGTACATATCTCCTTTTTTTTTAACACGCCATCCATCTTCAATTGCGTTCATAATAAAGACACATTTGCTCCATTCTTTGGCGGTATATTTAGTTAAATCAATATTCATTATTAATAGAGACGATTAAAAATATAAATAATGGACATAAATTAGATTAAATGCAACAAAATAAACATACAGTAGATCAAATGTACTCGAATCAAGTGAATTCATTTGAAAAGAAAGAGCAGAACATTATTTTAAAATGCAAAATGAAAATACAAGAATACACTGCTAAACAGAACGAAGAATCCAATGAAGAAAAAAAACGAAACATACAAGAAAAAATAGATCGTTTGAGTCAGAAAATCAAAACATGCGAACAAAAAATAAATAGTTATTTATTGGAGAATTACAACGATTTATTTCAATATTTTGAGATAAAAAAGGATATTGAGCAAGACAATAATCCCAAAAAAATGATTCATCAGTTTTTCAATAAACAAAAGAGTAATGAAATGATGAATCAAAACGAATACAATCACTGCATTGAAACTTATATGCGTAAAAATAACTTTGATGTGTATCACAAATTATATTTACATCCCGATGAGGATGAACAATTGTGTTCCAAATGCAACAAAGGAGAAATGATTCAATCCGCAAGTGATGGCGTTTTGATTTGCAACAATTGTCATGTATGTGTTAAATACTTAATACACAATGATAAACCTACTTACAAAGAACCACCGAAGGAAATTTCTTTTTATGCATATCGTCGAATCAACCATTTCAAGGAAATTTTGTCTCAATTTCAGGCAAAAGAAACGACAGACATTCCCAGCGAAGTGATTGAAAACATCAAGCAGCAAATTAAAAAAGAAAGAATTCACTTAAATACACTCACAAATAGAAAGACAAAAGAAATTCTGAAAAAATTAGGATACAACAAATATTATGAACACATTACTTTTATAAAGGATAAACTTGGAATCAAGCCACCGATTATGACGCCACAGTTGGAGGAAACTCTATGTAATCTATTTATTGATATTCAAGTACCTTACGCCAAGTTCTGTCCAATTGATCGGGTTAATTTTTTAAATTACTATTATACCTTGTATAAATTATGCGAGTTATTAGGTGAAACAAAATACTTACCACACTTTCCAATGCTCAAGGAGCAAAAAAAGATTGAACAAGATGAAATATGGAAAAAAATATGTATGGAACTAAAATGGGATTTTATACCGACATTATAAATACTTTTTATCATTATATATCCTAAATGTCCTTCGATACATACTATATTAACATGGAAACCTCCCATAATCGTCGAAAAGATTTGATTTCTGAATTACAAAAAACAAATCTTTCGTTTGAACGATTTCCGGGAATTGATGGAAACTCGCTTACTAAATCCGTATTGGAAACAACTTACAAGCAACATGTGATGTTAGATTGGACATTTCATTTATGTACAAAAAAAACAATAGGGTGCGGTCTATCTCATTTGATGTTATATCAATACATTCATAATAAAAAAGACAAATCACCTTATGCATTGATATTAGAAGATGATGTGTATGTTGCCGAACCGGAAAAAGATTATACCAAAGAAATAAATAATTTGATTGAATCTTACACTATTATGTATCCCGACTGGGAAATAATACGGCTTCATTCATTTTTTTGGGGACTAGGTTCCAATGCAGCCTATATTATACGAACAACCCACATGGATAAGTTCTTAAATATGAAATTATTCTATCATATTGATGTTCAACAAAATCTCGAATTTAAAATATACAGCACCAACAAATATTTTAATACCCTCGACTACAAAAAGGAATACGGTGGATGGTACGATATTTATTTTGACAACCAAAAATTGGGGTTTTATCTACACAATCATGCTTTTCCATTTATGAGTCACATTGTATATTTTTATCACCTCTTTTATGTTTCATTATTTCTTCTAATTTATATCATCATAAATTATTTAAAAACAAACTATCAACGACTTTTTTCGCGAAGGCACCGTCGCTCGGAAAGTGAATACCTGCTTTAACACGAACCATATCACATTTCCGTGCCAATGATTCTAGTTGATCTTTATGATTCGGATGTTTTTGAGAGAGAACTTTTGCTAAATAATACGCTTGAAATGCATGTCCAGCTGGATAAGAGGGTGTATTGGAAGTATTTGAATTCAGGACATGCAATGTTTCATCGATTTGTTTTGGTCGAGCACGATTTATGCTATATTTTAATAATAAAATAATGGGATTTATGGTATGTATCATGGCATCCAACTCACTTATACTATACATGTCCATAAACTCTGCAAATACCACACTTACACTTTTATCCGTTTTATAAAAAAAAAATTCATCGGATGATGTACGCATATCAACCAATCTTGCTACTTCTTTTACCTCATCTTTGTTCCTTGGATATAAATACAAACTAGGAAGACAAGATATATACCGTGGTGGACTCGCCCATAAAATACACAAATAAAATACACAGAAAACGACAAAATAATTTAATATCATTATAAATATCTTATGATATTAATTTAAAGTTCAATGATTTAAAACCCACCTGGGAATCGTACAAGATTTGCACCAATACCAAAGCCGGCACCCATGCGAGCATTTTCTCCCATAGAGGGTACATAAGTGTCAAGGATGGAGAATGTGGCTGCCGCGGTCAGAGCAATGAGACCGATTTCGGATACCTTCAGGGATGCTTTTGGAATCGCGTAGCAAGCAATCGCCACCATAAGACCTTCGACAAGATATTTAATCACACGCTTCAATACTTCTTGGAAATTCAAGTTCATTTTAAAATTATAATATATAATAAGAAAAAAAATATAAATACATGAAGAATTAAACTATATTAATGACTTCTAAAATTGATTTGCTAGATGAAGATAAACCTATCGCAGAACAACGATTTGCTTGTTTGTCTTTTGTGTCACCAGAAAAAATAATTAAACAAAAAGATATTTTTTGTTTTCAAGAATTTACTAAACAATATCATTTCAATAAAACGGCTGAACTTTTGACAAAGTATTCCAACTTTTTGTCTTTTAAATATGGTCTCAATCAAGAGGATGTATCCGAAGACCTGAAGCAATTTAATGAAGGTGAAAAGGAAGAAATGCGTAATAATGTACAAGAAGAATACGATCAATTTTTAGATAAAAACGAGACTACATTAGATGAAGATTACGCAAAGGAGAACGGCTTTCAAACATCGGTTCGCGGCATTAAGGTACGAGGCGTGTTTCCAACTCAACAAGAGGCGGAAATGCGATGTAAAATGTTGCGTGAATATGATCCAAATCATGATGTTTATGTTGGTCCCGTTGGTGTTTGGGTACCTTTCCATCCGGACGCATACAAGACGGGCAAAGTGGAATATCTGGAAAAGGAGCTAAACGAGTTGATGCACGAGAAAAATGCAAACGAAGAAAAAGCGAAACAAGCCTTTGATTCTCGTGTGAAAGAATCTAAATTGAAAGCAATTGATGAAAATATGAAAAAGGCCGAAGAACATGGAAACAAGCTTACGCAAACAATCAATGATAAAGGAGAGTTGGTTAGCATCGAAAATATGAGTTCTACAGAAAAGCACCTTGGTGTAGATGCCACGATGGAAGACATTCAAAACGAATTATTTGAGGGAGATGACATTGTGACTACCATGACCGATCATGGTTTAAGTGAATTGACACAAGTGAAGAAAGAAAATCATGATAAAAATGAATAAAAATTGAAACAAAAAATATATTCTGTTTACTTTTCAATCCAATGCAGTCTTCTTCGAAAAAACAAAAATGCAAACATTGTGCGAAAAAAGTGTTAATTTGTTTTACTTGTTCCAGTTGTGACCATAACTTTTGTATACAACATAAAATGCCTGAATATCACGAATGTGTAAGTAATTATCAAAATAAAGATAATTTAATAATGGAAAAGTTACAGCCTGTGAAAGTGGATAAAATATAATACTAATGTAAATGACCACTAGTATTGTATTCAATGAATTATCATGTAACGACATATCAAACGCAACTTTTCGAAATGGCATAACGTTAAGTGATCCTGTAACGGATCAAGAGAGATATACATATTATCCGCAATTAGTGGATCCAACCGAGCCACAAACGAGCTTACAGCGACTGCGAGTGTTGAAGGATCGAAATACGGGAGACCAAGTCGTTACCCCAGTAATTGAAGGACGAAGCAATGGCAATCAAGTTCCATATGGAGGATTGAATCCAACTTACAAAGATTACAAAATACGAAGAAAAGCAGAAGTCTTAAAATCTAAAAATGAGTATCGAACATCCATGAACAACAAATATGCATACGCATCCAAATTTGGAAAAGTATCCAATTCACGAATTAAATCACTCCGAGCGTCTCAAAATTGTGGTCTGAATAACTTTAAATTCACACAGAAACAGGCAATCAATTCAGGAGTCCATGGCGATAATACCATATTGTATCTTAATCCAAATGTGACTTTTTTTCCTAATCTTTAAAGATAACATGCTTCATTCGACGACGATTTTGGCATTAAACAGTCATCCATGCTTTTATACACATCGCTAGATGTACATACATCACCCACATAGGCATTTACACAATGACGCATGTTATCATCCGTACCAATGTAACAATAACCATCTTCATTTACCATTTGCGTTTTGCTATAGGATTGTTTGATTTTATCATTATTAGATGTTTTCGATGGTTCTGATTTATTCTCTTCTTTCTTTTTTTTTAATTCTTTTAACTCTTTTAACTCTTGCTGTAATGCTTGGGTTTTTACCTTTTCTTCGGTCACTTTTGATTCTAAATTCTTTTTTTCCTTTTCTAATGTACCATCTTTAAAATACTTCATGAAGAAATCCTTAATTTTTTCTTGAAATGCAATGATGGCAATAGAAAGAACTATCAACAACAATAATACAATCAAAAAAGGATTTATGGAAAATGAAGTAGGCGATGACAATGACGGTGATGTGACATTTGTATTTGTATTATTTCGTGGCACTGGACGAGGAAATTCTCGCTCGAAATCATAAATATTTTTGTTGAACTTTACATTGTTATTATTATTTATTTTATACACTTCTTTTACTGTTTCTTGAATTGTATTTTTCATGACTATATACTACAATTACAAATTATTATAAATATTTTTATACAAATCCATTTTTTTATCCTGAGGGCTCATTTTTTCTTCTTCGTCATGAGCCGTTTCATTTTTTTTGATTTGTTCAAAAATGGTTTCAATATTTGTTTCCAAATTTTGCAACGATCGTTTGTCTTTTAGTACTTCAATTGATGTGTCAATATTTCGTGCAAGCAGTAGCAGTTCAATGGAATGATACAATATATGGATACGACTTCTATTACAAGTATAGTTGTATCGAATGACAAATAACTCAAACAGAGTATGTACGATGGTTTGAATCGACGCATGTTGTTTGCTCATTTTCAAAATAACATCCCAAATGATCCAAATAATGTTTTGAGACAGATTTACATTTTTATTTACATATATACTTCGTGGAGCACACAGAATGATACGCTTTTTTTTTCTACATAATATGTCATATTGTATAATCCAGTTCACCCAAAAGTGTATATCTGTTTTCTGTTTTGTTTCCTTCAAATGATAGATAAGTTCATTAAAAGGTATTATATATTCTTTTGGATCATGGGGTTTATATACGGTTTCAACAAAGGATACATTGGGGGCCTTCAAATTTTCATAAAGATTCTCAATTTTAAAATCAAACTTATATTTTAAGTCATCCAATATAGTGAATTTTTGAGAGTTACATAATACCAAAGCAATAGAACAAAACAGCATACGTGCTTTTGGATTATTGCGCAGTTCTAAATCATTATTTTGTTGTAAAGCAAGTAATTTGAAGTCATTAAATTTTTTGGAAATGTAAATAGGCAATTTAGGGTTATAAATATGTATATACTTACTCATTAATGAAAAAAATACATTCCACAGTTCAATAATCATGTTCGAACATAACATTTCACAAGCAAAAAAAAACGATTCCTCTACTTTACCATAATAAAGAGACAATGTTATTTTTTTTGATATTTCTCTCTTTTTATAATTTGAAAACGTGTAAAGCTTAAATACTTGTCGTTTATCCTGAATCAAAATCATATATATGTGAAGGAGAGTTTTAATTTGACGAGTTAATCGTATAGCGAAAAAATATACTTCAAATATATATGAACCTTTACGAAATAATAATTTTTGGTTTGCTATTCATCTATGTTGGTATCAAAATCAAAGAAAAGTATTCCAAAGAATCATTTCATTCCAACATGAATCATTACAAAAATGCCAAAACCTATAAAGACATATATGATGATTTCTATTCTTTTATTTATGATGATTTGTTTTATCAGAAAAATTATTATTTACAGATTTGTAATGTATTATTGAAATATCAAAACAATGTGTATAATAATCATTTATGTATTGGCATAAAACATGGAGGTCACATGAATCAATTATTGAAAAAAAATATGAAAACGACATCCATTAGTCGATCTCCGGCAATTATTCGACTATGTAAATACAAATATAGAGATAATGATTATCAATATTTTCCCAATGTGGAATCAAATGCTTATATTTTTGATGACCACACCTTTACACACATATCGTTATTAGACAATGAGTTGTATTACACAAAAAATTTACATGGATTATTGTACAACTGTAGTAAGTGGATCATTCTCAAAGGATATATCTTGATACAATGCTACGCCAATAAAGAAAGTTTAAAAAATTCTTTTTTGAAAATTGGAGAAAACAGTACACTTCGTTTTCACAACCCATACACACACTCGTTTAAAGAATCAAACCACGATAATTCCTTGACACTTACAGAATCCTTGAAAGATCACAATAAAGAAAGAAAGAACTTCCATACTTTGTATTATTATTCTCCAGATGCGATTAAATCTATTGCAAATGAATATGATTTTAAAGTAAGAGAAAACTATTTAATATCGAAACATGAAAGCATACTTGTGTTACAAAAGTTATAGATGATTATCGTTTATATTGACCAATATATACAAACGAATCTAAAACATAGATAACAAATATACCTAAAAAACAATAGAGGACAACTTCTTCATTTTTTTGATTTGTTTTTATTTCCTGTTGTTCTTCAAACATTTGAATAATATAATTCAGTTTCGTTAAGAGTTCATTGCTGCTGTAACTAGAACCTTTTGGAACAATAGCATTGGTGTTTATATTATTGCTGATTAAGAAATCTGTATTCATTTTTTCATTTTTATACAAATTTCTATTGTGCGCTTCTTCTGCAATTTTCGATTTTAAATCTTGTTTCATTTCATTTTGATAATAATCACTCAAAATATCTTGATTTTCTTCTTTTAATTGAGAGGATGCGTTTTCATGAATTTTTTGGATTTCTTCTTCTTTTGGCTGTGCCATTTGTTTGAGAATGTTCAAACTGAGTTTGTCTTTTTGTGCATCTTTCCTTTTTTTTTCAAGGACTTCGTTTTTTTCAAAATCAACGGGACTTGCAAAATAGGCTAAACTCATGGAGCGTTCTTATTATTAAAAGATAAAAATTTTTTGGATTTTTTAAGTATTTATATATAATAATGAAGAAATCGAAACAAAAGGCGATTTCAGAGAAAACATGGATGAATACTTTTTTGGAAAATGTAAAATCTCTCAATACAAGTAAGTTTTTCACGGGAATGATTATGTTGACGCTCAATATTTCTTCCAAATATGTCACACTTGGATTAAGCACTTCCCAGGAAGAGTATTTGAAATATAGTTTAGGTCGTCAGATTCTCATATTTGCTTTGCTCTGGATGGGTACAAGAGATATTATAGTAGCGTTGATATTAACCTGCGTGTTTATTTTATTTGCGGACTACTTGTTCAACGATAATAGCATGTTTTGCGTTATACCGTCAAAATATCTTGACAACGTCAAAAAAGAAGATGATTCCCCCATTCCACAAAAAGACATTAACGATGCAATCACTTTGTTAAAGCGAGCAAGAGAACAAAAAACGAAGAAACATAAAAAAAGTGAGGATAAAGATTTATTTGTCTATAAAGGTCTATATAAAGAGAACTTTATTTAAATATTATTTATATGTAATAGAATGTCAAGAGTACAATCACTTCCCGTAAATTTCTTTTACTATTTTGATTATGAAAGAGTTCAAAAAAATATACTAGAGGATAGTCACATATTTGAAGAATTGAGTGCCAATCAAATTAAATTCATGAATCTTCAGAAAATTTACGATAGTAATTTTGAGAGTGAATATTTTGAAGTACCACAATTAACATTATTCGGATCATCAGATGATGTGCAAAAAAGACAAGAATATATTAAATATAAAATAGATAACATCCTTGAAAAAATCAAAAAAGATATTGGTATTGTATCCGCGCCAGGGTCAGCAGTAGCAGGTTCAACCATACCAGGGTCAGCAGCAGGTTCAATGCCACCAGCATTTTTCTCACCATTCCTTCCTGATGCTACATTAGGAATAAAAAAAATAAAGTTAAGATTAGCAAACAGAACAGAGAAATTATCGGTAATTAATGGGATCATAAACATCAGTTTAGATTGTGATTATAGTAAAGACATGTCGAGATCAAACGACGAGAAAAAGATCAATGATCATTTTAAAGACGAATTTAAAAAACTAAATAATTTATTGGAAAGAGAAAGAGACAAAACAATTGAGGTGTACGTTCCAATGATTGATAGAGATGTGTTTTCTTTTTTCGACAGAGATTTAGAAAAATTGTACAAAAAAGGCAATAACATGTTATACTTCAAAACTGCATTGAAAAAGTTTATATCGAGCCAAACCTCATACAATGAAGGAAGTAAATATGAACATCCAAGAATATTTGATATCGTGTACGGTCGAGCAAAAAAACTGTGCGAAGAATATCGGAACAAAGATATATTGTTTAATCCTCGATTGAGCTGTACAAGTAAATTAAATGAATTTTGGTATGTTTGTTACTTTATCCAACAATTGTACAATGAGTTTTTGTTAAAGAAGCCAAAATTAAAAATGGTCACTATATTGGATGTGAATACAAAAGAATTCACAGTAAATGCCACAAAAAAATATTCGGAAGTAGATGAATTTGATTACACATTCCCAAAAGACAAATCCATCATCGACGAAAGAAAATATAAATATTTTGTTGTAAGAAAAACCAATAATCTTCGGTCAGATGAGTATTCTAATTTTAGTGTTATTTTGGAGGATCCATTGACATATCTTGTAAATGAAGTATCAGGTAATGACACTAATAAAAAAGTAATAACTCTTGAAGCAAAACTACATGATCCGATGGTTTATGTTGCAACGGTTGAAAATGAAAATGAAAAAGGAGATAAATCAGAAAAGAGACGAGGATTATTTGCAAAAAAAGAAAAAACACTACAAGGCGAAGATAGTAAAGAAAAGAAGTTAGGCATACAAGATTTTATTCGAAATTCTTCTCAACAAATGGAGTCATTTTATTATATACCAGGATTTCTCTTTTCAAAAGAAGATGTTAAAAAATATCAATCATCTCTCAAATCAGAACAGCCATTTCATCAATTTCTAGCAACCTTACTGACAAAAAAACAAAATATATCCAAGTTTTATATTTATTGTCAAAAAAAATTAAACAAAAAATATAAGGAACATGATGGCGATCGAGGAACTAAACAATCAAAACAAATCATGAAAAAGGAACTCCATATGTTACTTGAAAAAAATACTCCATTTTATGTGAAAAGAGTTGATTCTACGACGGAAAAAGAGTCCGAATATAATATCAAATCACGAAATATTCAATGTAGTAATGACTCCCAAGATATATGTAAAGTATGGAACGTTAATATAGAACTTTATAAAAAAACAAAGTCAACTGAAAGTAAAATAAAAGGAAATGGATGTGATGCGAGCAAATCTCGTGTATTTGGTTCAATGCAACATTCTGCGCGAGGAGTATATATTGGATATCTATTGCGTACATTGCGTGGTGGAATTAAAAAGGTGAAAAAGACAAGAAAGAAGAAAAAATATAAAAAGACAAAAAAATTCAAAAAGACAAGAAAATATATAAAGCATCAAGATTAACGATCAAATAGTCCAATTAGTTGCGTCGCCGTCTCGGTAACAATCTTGTATTGCTGAATAGTTTCTCCATAGAGCTGTTCTAATTTTGTAAGCTCCTCTTGTTCCGCATTCTTATTCATTTCAGAGGTTAATCGTTCCGATTCAAGTTCTTGTATGGAAACTTTGATTTTACTTAACTGTGTTTCATGAGA